>FWWM01003723.1_pt1 | contig 37271 bp, 42 predicted proteins | sample 2228351 | NCBI WGS metagenome assembly FWWM01 (sample SAMEA103939774, study PRJEB20133) | metagenome
AGACGACGTCCATCCCGGTGCAGCCGCCTAAAGCGATCAAGAGCAGCTCCATAGGGCGCGGGCCGGTGTCGTGGCCACCCACGTCTTCGGTCGTGTCCAAGACGATCGCGTGGCCGCTGGCGCTGGTGGCGACAAACTGCATCCCGTCTATAAAACGCACGGTAGCGCTGGGCATAAGATCTCCTTAGGGGTAGAGCTTGGCGCGGCGGGCATGCCGACGCTTCTGGGCCATCTTGCGCTTGAACTTCCGTAACCACTTGGGACGATACCGTGGGTTCATCTTCGCCATAGAAGCCTCCTCACGATACATGACTCAGCCAGATTGTAACATAAAACTCCTGGCAGAGCCAGATTATCGCGCTCGCGGTGTCCCTATCAAAAGCAGGAGACTTCCCACCGAGAGCGCCGCGCCATAGAAGAAGGTGAGCGCGGGCGAGAAGCCCCACAGCACCCCCGCGATGACGCTCCCCACCAGCGCGCCAAACCCTCCGCACATGTGAAAGAGCCCCAACGCTGTGCTGCGCTGCTGCGGCGGCGCAAGATCGGCAGCAAACGCCCGCTGGTTCGACTCAATAAACGCGTACGCCACCCCATAGAGCGCAAACAGGGGCACAAAGAGCTCCAGCCCCTCTGCGAACGCAAACCCAAGCGATGTCACCCCAAAGAGCACATATCCCACGAGCAGGACGGTGCGGCGCCCCATCCTGTCTGAGAGCATCCCTGCTGGAGTTGCCAACGCCGTGTACGTGAAGTTATACAGCACATAGAGAGCGATGGGCAAGCCCACAGCGAGCTTGTCTGTATACGTGGCGTTCACCTTCAGCAAGAAGAACATATAGCTGAAATTCGCCAGGGCAAAGAGGGTCATTCCCGCGAGATTGAGATAAAAATTTCTCGGCAGCTCGCGCAGGCCGTCAAAGAGCTTCTTTCGATATGGGGTACTTGGGAGCTCCGGGACGAAGCTAAGCGGGATGAGCGAAGCCAGGGAGATCAGTCCGCCTAGAAGGATGATCTCAGCTATAGGGAGCCCGAGCCACCAGAAGAGCCCAAAAGCTAAAGCCGACCCCACGAGCGCCCCCGCGGAGTCCATCGCTCGGTGGAAGCCGAAGTTGGCCCCTCGGGTAGCTGCCGTGGCGGAGTCGGCGATGAGCGCGTCGCGTGGCGCCGTGCGCATCCCCTTGCCCACACGGTCCATCACGCGAAAGAACAGAGCCATACCCCAATGGGTCGCAAAGGGCAACGCGACGCGAAAGATTGAGGGGATAAGATACCCCAGAAAGACCAAGGGTTTCTTTCGTCCCAGACGATCCGCGAGGTTGCCACAGACTAAACTCAGCACGCTCTTGGTGGCGTCTTCCAGTCCGCCGATCAGCCCGACAATCCAGCCGCCGCTGCCGGGAAGACTTATCAAAAAGATGGGCAAGACCGCCATGATCAGCTCGGCGGCCATGTCGTTGAGGAAGCTGACGATCCCTAACAAGAAGACGGTGCGGCTGATCTGCGCTGTGAGCCTCATGATGGGGCATTATACCGCACGTGTTGACAGCTTTACCAGAATGTGATATGCTTGAGCTACCCCACCCCTGGTGGGGAGGCAGTGAGGTGTCGCCATGAAGACGGTCTTGAAGATCAAGGGGATGACGTGCCAGCACTGCGTGCAGTCGGTGACCAAAGCTTTACAGGGTGTCGCGGGGGTGCGCTCGGTCAATGTCTCTCTGGAGCGTGGGCGCGCTGAGGTCGAGCACAGCGAGGGCGTCTCAACGACGAGCCTGACGCGAGCCGTCACCGATGCAGGCTACGAAGCCGAAGAGATCAGCGAGGACTCCGAAGAGGACGAGCGACGATCTTTCGCCTTCGCCCTCACTTCCAGCCCCTCCCTCTTGAGAGGGAGAGAGGAGCAAGGGGTGAGGGGAGCAGTTGGTGGAGAGAAGTCCCTCACCCTGACCATCGCGGGGATGACGTGTGCCAGCTGCGTCGCCAAGGTTGAAAGAGCCCTCAAGAGCGTCCCCGGCGTCATAGACGCCAGCGTCAATCTCGCTACTGAGAAAGCGACCGTGCGCTTTGCTCCAAGCACAGTCACTGTTGAGAAACTCAAAGAAGCCGTGCGCCAGATCGGCTACGACGTGCCGGAGGAGAGGAGTCAGAAGGCAGAAGGCAGAGGTCAGAAGTCAGAAAAAGTCGATACTCACGAATATCACTTACGTCGCAAGCTCATCGTCTCGGCGGTGCTCACGGCTGGAATCTTTCTATTGATGTACCCGGGGATAGTGGGGCTGAAGCTGCCGATCTCCGACCAGCTGAACTATCTTGTGCAGCTATTGTTGGCGACCCCGGTGCAGTTGTGGGCGGGCTGGCAGTTCTACCGTGGGGCATGGGCTGCAGCGCGCCATAAGACAACAGATATGAACACCCTGATCGCCGTGGGCACCACGGCAGCTTACGGCTATAGTGCCCTGCTGCCGCTCTTCAGCGCGCACGGCCATATGGACTTGTACTTTGACACATCGGCAGCGATCATCACGCTCATTCTTCTGGGGCGCTTGCTCGAGGCCCGCGCCAAAGGGCGCACCTCCGAAGCTATCAAAAAACTGATCGGCTTGCAGGCGAAGACCGCTCGCGTCATCCGCGACGGCCAAGAGAGAGATATCCCAGTGGAGGACGTCCAAGTCGGCGATCTGGTCCTCGTGCGCCCCGGGGAGAAGATCCCCGTCGATGGGATAGTGATCGACGGCCGAAGCACCGTCGATGAGTCGATGATCACCGGGGAGTCGCTCCCTGTGGAGAAGCACCCCGGAGACGAAGTCATCGGGGCAACTCTTAATAAGACGGGCTCGTTCACCTTCAGGGCGACAAGAGTTGGCAGCGAGACCGCGCTGGCGCAGATCGTCAAATTGGTCGAAGAAGCCCAGGGCGCCAAACCCCCAATTGCTAAATTAGTAGACGTGATCGCAAGCTACTTCGTCCCCGCAGTGATCGTCATCGCGGTCCTCACGTTTTTGGGCTGGTATTTCTTTGGCCCGCAACCGACGTTGACGAAAGCGTTGCTCAATTTTGTGGCTGTTTTGATTATCGCCTGTCCGTGTGCGCTGGGGTTAGCGACCCCGACGAGCATCATGGTGGGCACGGGCAAGGGGGCTGAGCACGGCATTCTCATTCGTGGGGGCGACGCCCTCGAAACAGCGCATAAGCTCACGACAATTGTTTTAGACAAGACGGGCACGCTGACGAAGGGCCGCCCTGAAGTCACCGATGTCATGGCGGCTTCTGGGTCTTCTGAAGAGATGGTCTTGCAGGTAGCGGCTTCTGTCGAGCGGGGGTCGGAGCATCCTCTAGGAGAAGCCATTGTGCAGTATGCCCAGAAAAAAGCGCTCGCGCTTGCAGAGGCCCGCGATTTCCAAGCCGTTCCTGGGCAGGGGATCCGCGCCAGCCTCAACGGCCATCGTGTCCTAGTGGGCAACCTCACGCTGATGCGCACTGAGAAAATCGCGCTCAATGGGCTGCTCGGACACGCTGAGCGCTTCTCCGCTGAGGGCAAGACGCCGGTCTTCGTCGCTCAAGACGGCCAAGCCCTAGGGGTGATCGCCATCGCCGATACGGTCAAAGAGGGTTCGCGCGAAGCCGTTACGGCTTTGAAATCACTAGGGCTGGAGGTGGTGATGATCACGGGAGATAACCGAAAAACTGCTGAAGCGATTGCTAGACAAGTTGGGATCGAGCGGGTCTTTGCGGAGGTCCTGCCCGGCGAGAAGGCGGAGATCGTCAAGCAGCTCCAAGCCCAAGGCAAGGTCGTGGCGATGGTCGGCGACGGGATCAACGACGCTCCGGCGCTGGCCCAAGCTGACGTGGGGATCGCCATCGGGACGGGCACCGACGTGGCGATGGAAGCCTCAGATATTACTTTAGTTGGTGGCGATCTGCGCGGCGTGGTGACGGCTATCGCCCTGAGCCGGGCGACGATCCGAAATATTTGGCAGAATCTCTTCTGGGCGTTCATCTATAACACCGTGCTGATCCCGGTAGCCGCCTTTGGGCTGCTCAATCCCATCTTGGCCGCTGGGGCGATGGGGCTCTCCAGCGTGAGCGTCGTCTCGAACGCCTTGCGCCTGCGACGGTTTCGTCCGCCGCTGCGCGGTGCCTGACATACCCGCACCAGTCAGGCAAGAAGTACCTGAAGAACTTTTGAACATGATATACGTCATAGACACATTGAGGCATAGCCGATAGAATATCTGGCGAATACCATGAGAAGAAGCAAAGCTGTGCTGAGCTTGCTGCTGATCGCGCTGCTAGGGAGCCAGTGGCTTGTGCCCTCTCACTGGTTATGGGCAGTGGGTATGGAGCGCCCTGTCCCCCATCATATGGGACATAGTGCGCATGGCAACTCTTTGTCCCGTATCGCATCGCTGCAGCACTCGTGCTGTGAAACGAACGATGATAGCATCCCTAGCCTTCACGGACATCTCTGTTGTGGAGCTTGCCCTGCTTTGCAGGGCGCCATCGCTGGCTTGCTCTCTTGCACACCCTATCTGTCGTTAACGGCCGTCAAGTTACTAGAGAAGAGCTCGGTCTTCCTTGCACCTCCGTTGCATCCCCCTACCCTGTAGCCTTCTTCTGTGCCGTTCTGGTGTGTTCGCTTTAGACTAGCTTAATTCGGGCTTGAGAAAGCCCCAAGCAGAAGGAGGCTTGCAATGAAGAGACTCCATATGGCACTTGCTGTTCTGATGATGCTTGCCGTTCTCGGTGGGAGCTGGGCGCTGGCCCAGGTCTTCGGCATCGGCCCCTACAGTGGGGGAACGCTTACTGCGATCTACCGGCTCACAAACATGGAGAACGACCCCAGTCCGGCAACGCTGACCCTGAAGATCGTGCCTGAAGCGCAAAAATTCCGCGTGACGGAGACGTTTGAGCTCTTGGCAGACCAGGCCCAATTGCAAGTGTTGGTCTTCTCGCACGGGTTTGCCCACGTCCCCAAGGGGTATCTGGACATGACGCCGATCAGCGCGCTGGATACCCGCGAGGTCCAACCCAATAGAGAGATCCTCTTGCCGGAGGGCGCTAAGCTCATCACCAGCGAAGAGGTCGTGATCGGGGGCGTCAAAGCGGTGAAAGGGGTCTACACGCATCCTAAGTTTGAGGACCAACGAGCGATCATCGCCATCAGCGATCTGGAGTCGCGCAAGATCCTGCCCTATCCGCCGCTCTTGCGCATCGAGAAGAGAGAGGGCGACAAGTGGACGCTCGTCGCGCTGACAGAATTAGTCAGTGTTGAGCGCAGACCATAAGAGGCCCTCACCCCAGCCCCTCTCTCGTAGGGCCGCCTACGGGAGAGGGGTGAGGGGTCATGAAAGGAGACTGCTATGATTCAGCTGAAGAACGCGCAAAAAGTCTATCCCTTAGGCGAAGTGGACGTCCCAGCTCTGCGCGGCATAGATCTCACCATCAAACCCGGAGAGTTCGTGGCGATCATGGGGCCATCGGGGTCGGGAAAATCCACGCTGCTGCATCTTTTGGGATGCTTAGATCTGCCCAGTGACGGTCTGGTCCAGCTCGACGGCCAAGACGTGACCAAGCTCGACGAGGACACACTGGCCCAGATTCGCGGGAAGAAGATCGGCTTCGTCTTTCAGACGTTCAATCTTATCCCAACGCTCACGGCTTTAGAGAACGTCGAGCTGCCTTTGTTCTTTCAGGGTGTACCGCGCCAGGAGCGCCGCGCTCGAGCTGTGGAGCTTCTCCAGAGAGTAGGGCTTGGGGAGCGTGTGCATCATAAGCCGGCGCAGCTCTCCGGCGGGGAGCGCCAGCGCGTCGCCATCGCTCGCGCGCTCGCCAACAACCCCGAGATCATCTTGGCCGATGAGCCCACCGGAAATCTCGACTCGGAATCGGGCCAAGCCATCTTAGATCTCTTAGCACAGCTCCACCGCGAAGGCAGAACGATCATCTTAGTCACGCACAACCCCGAAGCAGCAGCCTACGCCCAGCGCATCCTACGCATTCGCGATGGGCGCCTGGTTGAAGAAGTCACCCCCGAGAGAGTCGTCGCAGGAGGTGCCTATGCTCTTCGATAATATCAAACTCGCTATGCGCAATCTGCGCCATCGCCCCAAGCGCAGCTGGCTCACAATTTTGGGTATTTTGATCGGCGTCGCAGCCGTGATCGCTCTCATCTCTCTGGGGCAGGGGATGCAACAGTCCATCACCAAGGAGTTTGAAGCGTTTGGCTATAACGTCGTGATGATCGCCGGGCACGGCGAACATCGCTTGGGCATGGGGGCGTTGCTCGGCGCGCACACCTTTCAGCTCGATTTGGAGCCATTGAGAAAGATCCCCGGGGTTGAGGCTGTCGGCGGTGTGCTGGTGAAGACGCCGTATATCAGCGCTGGGCGCCGCGAAGGGTATCTGTTGACGTGGGGCATAGCCCCAGAGCTGATGCAGGCTTTTGGGAATTACTATAAGCCGGCGCTCGGGCGGACGCTCCAGCCCGGCGAGACCCAGACAGCCGTCTTGGGCAGCAACACCGCGCAAGACTTGGGGCTTTCTATTGGAGATAAGTTCGTGATCGAGACGCTGGAGTTTGAGGTCGTGGGGATCTTAGAAAAACGCGCTGACCCCGACGTCAACTACGCCATCATGATCCCCATTGCGATACTACAAGAGCTGGTGGGTGAAGGCGATAAGCTCTCTCTCGTGCTCATTCGTACGGCGCAGCACGGGCACGCTGGCCACGACGTCGCTTCTATCGCCAAGGAAGTTCGTCGCGTGGTCAAGGAGCAACGGGGCAAGGACGATCTCAATGTGCACACCACGGGCGAGATGCTCGATCTGATGCAAAACTTAGTAGGAATCCTTCAAGCAGCTTTGGGGGGAATTGCGGCGATCTCGCTGTTGGTGGGTGGCGTCGGTGTGATGAACACTATGTACACGGCGGTGTTGGAGCGCACGCGCGAGATTGGGGTGATGAAGGCTGTGGGCGCGCGCCGTCGGCATATCTTGATGCTCTTTCTGTTGGAGTCGGGCTTCATGGGGTTGATCGGCGGGCTGCTAGGAGCGGTGGCCGGGCTGGGGATCGCCGTGGGCATCAAGTCTTTGGCGCCGATCTTCCTGCCAGGGACAACGCTGGGAGTCGGGTTTTCTCCGGGATTGATGGTGGGCGTTCTGGTCTTCTCGTTCGTGTTGGGTGCGCTGTCGGGGTTCTTCCCCGCGCGCGCAGCGGCGAAGCTGCCCCCCGTTGAAGCCCTGCGCTACGAATAGACATGAAGTCACAGAGCTCGCTATACTTAGTACCTATGGAGAGATCACCGCCGCGGGTGCGCATAGAGCATGGTTCGCTGCAGGGGGAATGAAAAGATGCGGCATGACGGATGTCATTTGCATGGGGAGGGTTTTTCGGCTATACTCTCCTTACCCACCCCATCTGGGGTGGGAGAACGAAAGGAGCTGATCGCCGTGAAAGAGAATATAGTTATAGGGATCGTCTCGGCGCTGGTCGGTCTAGCCGTAGGGTTTTTAGTCTGGGGAGCTTCGTCAGCTTGGGGCTCCGCGCAGCCAGAGCCGGCAATGATGAATGGCAATGGCCCTATGATGAACGGTATGAGCGGCCAGATGATGGGGCCGGGTATGGGCCATGGCATGATGGGACAAGGGATGATGAACCATCACGGGAATGGACAGGGTATGATGGGCTCCCAAGAGATGGGAGAGCACATGGCCCAGTGCCACCAGATGATGGGCTCGATGATGGCCATGATGCAGCAGCACATGCAAGCAGCGCCTCAGAGCAAGTGAGCATCTATGGCTGAGCTGCGTGAAGCCAAGATCGAGCTGCGCTTCATCATGTGCGCCGACTGCTTATATAAAGTAGTGAGCGCGCTGCAGAAGACTGACGGGGTTGTGCAGGCCAAGCACAACCCCGCGACCTATCCCCCCTGGGTCTGGGTTCAATACGATCCGACAAGACTGACCGAAGCCGACCTCGAGCGCGTCATCGAGCAGACGGGCTATCAGATCAAGGGGAAGAAATATCCGGGGCTGTGGGAGAGCATTCGCAGCCTCTTCCAGCGCCGTTGATCTCACGTGTAGGAGGGCAAGTTATGCCGACAGCAATGACAGCTCACAAGCATGGCGGGCTCCAGCACCTGCCGCAAACCAAACGCGACTTGCTGCGCCGCATCCGCACGGTGCGTGGCCATATTGAGGGCATCGAAACGATGATCGAGAACGAAGAGTATTGCGTCGAGATCTTGAAGCAGATCGCAGCGGTGCAGGCGTCGCTCTCCCAGATCGCGCAGATGCTCACCAAGGGGCACATGCAGACGTGTTTGACAGAAGCGATCCAGTCGGGCAAGGGCGAGGAGAAGATCGACGAGCTGATGGAAGTCTTCAAGTACCTGAAAAATTTTTAAGCCCTATGCGGCATGGTCACGCTCGTGCAATACGATTGAATTCGCGCGGCCTGAGTCCCGCCCTCTCTTTCTTCACAGTCCATCCTTACACTTCCTTGATGATCTCCTCACAGCTATGATCTGGACAGTGACTGGAAGAACGACGTCTACAGCAGGCGTGGCATGGCGGGTTTCATTAAGTACAGATGAATGCTACTATCTACGACGGGGCCATGTGGCCTCTTGAGCGGTTGCTCCTGCGCAAGCTCCGGCAGCGCATCATCGGCGGGGCCCGCGGGCGCGTACTGGAAATCGGCATTGGGACGGGGCTCAATCTGCCCTATTACCCCGCAGACATTGAGCTGGTCGGCATCGACCCCGATGAGGGCTTTCTGAAGCGAGCGCACAAGCGTGCTGTCGCTCTGGGACGCCGGGTAACGTTGCACCTAGCGCGCGCCGAGGAGCTGCCGTTTGCAGAGGGTTCGTTCGATATGGTGATCGCCACCCTCGTCCTCTGCACGATCCCCGAGCCGGATCGAGCGTTGTGCGAGGTCAAGCGCGTGCTGAAGCCTCAGGGCGAATTCAGGCTCATTGAGCACGTCCGCGTTCCCTGGGCAGCGAAAGTGCAAGACTTCTTGACACCGCTATGGAGATGTATAGCCAACGGCTGCCATCTGAACAGAGATACGTTACGCTTAGTGACGCATAGTGGATTTGAGGTGCTCGTCGTGCAGAGACATCTGCGAGGCTTGGTGCTTGAGATTGAGGCACGAGCTTCATAAATTCAGAGGTGATCACACGATGAAGAAACAAAAAGGCCACCCTCGAGCGAGAGGGAAGGTGATCCTCGTTGCCGCCACTGCCGTGGTCGTCTTGGCCGGTGCGGTTGCGGCTTTCGTCTTACTGAACAGAGGCGGACAAGCCTCTTACACGCCGGTTGAGCGCTTCTCCGATATCCACGGCATAGCCGTAGATCCCAATGATCCAAAAGTACTCTATGTGGCGACCCATCATGGGTTGATCCGGGGCGTCGAGCGCGACGGCACCTGGAGTTGGGCCTTAGTGGGCACCTATCGCGCAGATTTTATGGGCTTCAGTATGCACCCCAACGGCAAAACTTTCTACGCCAGCGGGCACAAAGTGCCCGATGCCCCCTTGATGGGCGTGGCGCGCTCCGACGACGGCGGCTTCTCGTGGAAGATCATCGCGCTGCGCGGCAAAGTGGACTTTCATGCGATGGCCATCAGCCGTGCCAACCCCCGCATCCTATACGCTTGGTACTATGGTGATAAGCGTTTCTACAAGAGCACCGATGAGGGCAGAAGCTGGAGCAATCCCAAGGCCCACGGCCTGAGCACTGTCATCGCACTGGCCACTGATCCCACCGAGGAGCAAGTTGTTTGGGCGGCGACCCAACGTGGGCTCTTTCGCAGCCCAGACGGCGGTGAAAGCTTCGAGCTGATGAGTTTTGGTGGCACCCCGGTCATCACCGTCGCCGTCGATCCCCAAGACCCACAGGTGCTCTATGTCTCGTTGGAATCAGGATTGCAGAAGAGCACCGACGGGGGCCAGAATTGGGAGAGTATTGGCGATGTAGGAGACACCATCGGCCATCTGGCGATTGATCCGACAAACCCCCAGGTGATCTATGCAGCGACGTATACGGCAGCGATCTATAGATCTCTAGATGGGGGGATCAGCTGGCGACAAATCAAACAGAGAGGATAATTAGTAAGGGGCACGGCGTGCCGTGCCCCTCTCTTCTTCTCACTCGTAGACCCGCACCTTAGCCCGCATGTAGGGGTGGATGGCGCAGAGGTACTCGTACTCTCCAGGCTTGGTGAAGGTGAAGGTCCACTGCTCCGCATGGCCCAGCAGGGGCGAAGCGAAGGTCTCCGGACCGCTGACGGCCACGGCATTGTGCCGTCCTGTCCGCTCCCCATCGAGCAGATCGAAGACCTCCTCGTTGACCCAAGTGACTGCTGTGCCCACGGGCACTTCTGCAATCTTGGGCCAGAAGCTGTTGCCCACCATCTGGATCTGCACCGTATCCCCGGGCCGGAAGCGTACCGGCCGATCCAGGTCGGCCGAGCCCACTGCAAAAGGCGCCACGATGCGCTTCGGATCGGAGGGCACGGATAAGCTGGGGCCTTCACTGCGCACTTCGGTGATCCTCGGCGCATCGGCCTTGGAGTTGATGACCCCAATGGCTCCCTTGATCGTTTGGGTGCCGAAGGCATGGGTGACTAACGTAAACGGCCCCTCCGCGGGCACTTGCCACTCGATCACCCACGAGTCCGTCGGCCCGGACACAACGGACTGGGCCCCCACCATCACGTTGTTGGGGTTGCCCTGATAGTAGATATAGTTCCAGACCCCGCCTACGGCGTGGAAGGTCGACACTAAATTAGGCCCGACGTTGAGATAGTAGAAGCGTATATAATCCCCCGGGCGAGCGGGAATAGGCTCGTTCACATAGCGGAAGTTGTAGCCGTTGAACATCACATAGAGGGGCTTGCCGTCGAAGAAGTCTCGGCCATTGGCGTAGACTTCGTGCTGGATGACATAGATCTTCAGGTCGGGAGCCCTCCCTAACTGCTCTTCAAGCTTATACTTTCTCTTGGGCTCGACGACGATCATGCCGAACATGCCGCCCATGGTGTGGGTCATGATGCCGTGACCCCCAGGGGCACAGTGATACATAAACACTCCGGGGAAGTCAGCCTTGAAGGTGAGCGTCTTCGTTTCACCGGCTTTGAGATTACCTACAAACAGCGAGGTCTGAGTGTTGGCCGCGTGTATGGAGAGCCCGTGAGTGATGCTGTCTTCATTTCGAACCGTGATCTCGACCGTGTCACCTTCCTCGACGACGAGCAGGGGCCCCGGCATCGTGCCGTTGAACGTGAACGCTTTGAAGACTACTCCTTCATCGACGACGAGATCGGCCTGGCGAGCGACCAGTTCGAATCTCTTCGTCGGCTCAGATGTGGCTTCTTGCGGGCCTACAGAGACCCAGAGCGCCCAGCCTGCACCAATCCCCATTGATACGAGGGCTAGGATCAGCCTCATGGCTTTCTTGATTCTCATATCTGCTCCTTTGATATCAGCTTGAGGGGAGGGCGTTGAAAGCCCTCCCCTTCTTGCTCGCTGGCTCACTTAACGATGAGTTTCGCCTTCTGACCAGCCTCGTAGTGGCCTTGGATCAAGCAGCCGAGCTCCCAGTCGCCCTTCTGCTTGGCAGGGATGAGGAGATGCAAGTAGCCCACCTGCTTTGGCTCCAGGTGCAGCCCTAAAAAGCCCGGCATCAGATCTTCTTTGTAGAGGCGCTTAGCGGAATCAAAGTCGCGCCCGAAGTGAGCCTCGTGCGCTATACTGCCCTCGTTCACAAACTTGATGAGCAGCTCTTTGTCAGCGGGTAGTTCGATGGGCGCGTTCTTGTCTTTGCCAGGCACTTGGAAGTAGAACTCCCCCATCTTGATCTCCAGGTCAGCCTTGGTCTCTTTCTGAGCGAAGGCCGATGAAGAACCTAGGCCCAAGATCGCCCCGCCCAAGACCGCCATACCCGCTCCCCGCAACAACTCCCGTCGTGTGAGATGTTTGTCACGCATTGCCTGTGCCTCCTTTCGATTCAAGATAGATTTCAATGTCCTTCGCCTTGGACGATGAACTTGCCCTGCATGCCAGCCTTATAGTGATCCTTGATGAAGCAGCCGAACTCGAACTCCGCCTTGCCACCCTTCTCTTCCAGAATATGCTCGCTGACCTCGAGCTTGAACTCGACGATGACTTCCTTGCCAGCTTCTACTTCTATTTCGTAGATGGTCGGCACTTCGAACTCTGCGACACCTTCAATCTCGATCTTGACATCACGGATCCACTGGAAGAGATCGCTCATCAGTTCGTGCTTGATCTGGCCCTCGTTCTTAATGATGAGCTTGACCTCTTTACCGTTTTTGAGCGTGATCTTTTGAGGATTAAAGCTGAACTCACTCGGCTCTCCCTTCTCGTTTTTTCCCATCACCAGCGTGATCTCCTGTTCGTCGCCATCGGTGCTCACCGGGAGCGCTGTAGCGAAGGTAACGATCAAGGGTAGCACCCAAAGCGTCACTGCTATCCATCGTTTCAACATCTGGTCTTCACTCTCCTTTCGAGCTCTGGTAAAGCTCACCATCAGGCTACCATCTCCCTAACGAGCCCGGTAGAAAAAAACGTCCCGCATCTTATGGGGCATTTGTCCCTTTGTGAAAGAGCCCATCAGGGGCTACAATGGGACCGACAAGCGAGGTGACCATGATGGCGGTCCATCAGGGCTGGAAACGCTGGCGAGACCTGGCTGTTCATAAGCAGATTGCCTGGACGCGGCGCGTTCTGCCGCTGACAATCTTTCTCATCGTGACAGCCGTCCAATCGTGGGTTAATCTCACGCACCCTAGCCATGACTCTCTGCTCTTGCACTTAGGGGTAGAAATATTTGTCTACGCTATACTGGGCCCGCTCGTCACCTGGTACGTCTTGCTCTGGATCGAGCGCCAGGTGCGGGAAAAAGACCAGATGGAGCGGCGCCTGCGCCAGCAAGAGCAGCGCTTGCTCCAAATCCGCGATGAAGTCAGCACCAAGATCGCCAGCGATCTCCATGACAGCCTGGGCCCCAAGCTCTTCGCCCTGGCCCTCAAGGCCGACGTCTGCAAGAAGCTCTTGCGCTCTGATCCCTGCCAAGTCGAACACGAGTTGGGCGTGATCAGCGCGACCCTGCAGCAGAGCATCCGCGAGGTCCGCCGAGCCGTCTACGCCCTGCGTCCCATTGAACTGGAACGCCTGGGCCTCTTCGAGACGCTGCGCAAGCTGGTCGCTGAATTCGAAGATCTCAACCAGACGAGATTGGAGTTGCACATCGTGGGGGAGGAGCGGCGTCTGCCGCAAGAAATCGAAGTCGGCCTCTACTATATCGTCCAAGAAGCTCTGTATAACGTGCGCAAGCACGCCGAGGCCCGCAAAGTCTCCCTCGACGTGGACGTCGGCCCGCGGGTCATCTGTCTCACCATCCGCGACGACGGCAAGGGCTTCGATCCGGCGAAGACCCCCGAAGGCGTAGGACTGCGGCATATGCGCGAGCGGGCTCTCAGCCTAGGCGGAAATTTTTCGGTGCACACCGCACCCAACGAAGGGACCGAGCTGCGCGTCTGCCTGCCAATCCCCAAGGAGCCCTAAGATGCAGCGCATTCGAATTCTGATCGCAGACGATCATACCTTGGTTCGTCAGGCGCTCTCGCAGATGCTCCAGACGGAGCCGGATTTCGAGATCGTCGGCCAAGCGTCAGACGGGGAAGAAGCCTTTCAGAAGGCCAAAGTGCTCGATCCCCATATTGTCTTGATGGACATTCACATGCCCCGAGGGCGGGAAGGGATCGAAGCGACGCGGCGGATCACCGAGCATAACCCCCGTATCGGTGTGATCATGCTGACGATGGAGCGTCAGGACGAGTATCTGATAGAGGCGATCAAGGCGGGGGCCAAGGGCTATCTGGTGAAGGACGCAAGCTCCCAAGAACTTGTTGAAGCTATTCGGGCCGTGGCTGCCGGTGAAGCTCAACTGGACCCGGCCATGGCCCGCAAGGTCTTAGAAGAATTCCGGCGGCTCAGCCGAACAGAACACAAAGACATCATTCATCTGACCGAACGCGAGAAGGAGATTCTACAGCTGGTCGCGCAGGGGGCCAGCAACCGTGAGATCGCGAAAAAATTGGAAATTTCTGAAAAGACCGTGCGCAATCGCCTCTCGGTGATCTTCGATAAACTGCATATTAACAACCGCACCGAAGCCGCGCTCTATGCGCTGCGCGAAGGCTATGCTCAGCTCTCTTCGCCATCCGATCAAGGTCAGAAACCAACCTGACGCGCGTCATTGATGCAAGCGATAAACTCACGGTATAATCCGTCATGAGAGATCTATGAAGTTGCTCTTAGGTAGTCTGATCGTAGGGGTTCTGGTGCTGACAAGCCCGCTGGAGAGCTCAGCACTCTCAGGGTGTGAGAGCGCTGCCTCGGCGACTCCAGCGGCGCACGCGCAGCCTCCCAACAACCCATGCGATGAGACACCAGGACACACAACACCGGGGCACATATGTGAAGTCGCTTGTGACTGCGTCACGGTGTCTGTACCCTCTGTGGTACTGATCATCACACCAGCGCTTCCCTCAGAAAGATCGGCAACACAAGAGTTCCCTCGGAATTTGACTGTCACCCCCTCTCGCATCTTTCACCCCCCTGTCTAGCCTCCTTTCGAAGTCGCCCTGAGCTCTGACTGACTTACAACCTCAGAAAGGAGGCTTTATATGTCAACCAAGAAGCGTAATGTATCTCTCCACAGCTCGTGGCTGCTGGTCATAGTCGTTGTTGCCATCGCCGTGATTCTCGGGGGCGTTGCATACTACAGTTTCTACGCGCGTCGCGGTGCAACACCAGCACTATCGCCAAGCGACAATGTGTCGGGAATGCCCCAGCTCGCGATCATGCCGGAAGCCCAAAACCTGGGCACGATTGACTACCGCAAGGGCATCGTGACGGTGTATTTCACGGTTGAGAACAAAGGAAGCAGCGATCTGGTCATCACCGAGATGGAGACGTCCTGCGGGTGCACGGAGGCATCGCTCATCGTCAACGGGGAGGAGGGGCCGCGCTTTGGGATGCGCGGCCACGGAAATTGGCCGACGGGCTGGTCCGCGACACTCAAGCCCGGCGAGCGAGCCCAGCTCAAAGTCACCTATGACCCCAACGCCCACGGCATCTACGTCGGCCCGGTCGAGCGAATTATCTTAATACGCTCCAATGATCCGGAGTGGCCGACGAAGCGCCTGCGCATCTACGGCTACCAAAAGGGCGGGTGACCAGCTATGAGTCGCGCGTCTCAGCTCGCTCTTGGAGTAATAGCCAGTCTAATAGTGATCGGAACGCTGGGCGTTGTGTTGTGGCCCAAGGGGCCACCTCGCATCCAGCTCTCGCGCAGCCTTCATGACTTTGGGACGATCAAGAGCACAGACAGGGTCGAAACAACGATCATAGTGCGCAACAGCGGCGGCCAGCCCCTCGAGATCCTTTCGGTGACGACCTCCTGCGGCTGCACCAAGGCCCAGCTGGCCAGCGCAAAGCTCGCACCGGGGGAAGAGACAACGCTGCTCATCGTCTTCGACGCCGCTTCTCACAGCGCCGAGCAAACGAGGGACTCGTCTGAGCCTGAGGCCGTCTCGCACGTCGTTTACCTACGCACGAACGACCCGGAGCAGCCCGAAGCCCAGATCGAGATTCGGGCGAACCTCTCCCCCGGCCCCTCCCCGCAAGAGGGAGGGGAGCTTTCCTCCTTCCCTTTAGGGAAGGGGGATAAGTCTGCAGTCATCTACTATAACGAAGCTTGCCACGATTGCGTGCTCTATCTCGACCACGAGCTGATCCCTCTGCTCACAGAGCTGGGGATCACGGATATCGTCAAGAAAGATTACATCAGCGAGCGCCAGAACCGTTCGGAGTTGCTCGAGCGCAGCATACGGCTTCAGATTCCCCCTCAGCTTCAGGGACACCTCACCGTCTTCCTGGGTGACAAGATCATCTTGCAGGGACACGTCCCCGTGGAAATCGTGCGCGATTTGCTGAAGCCCGAAAACTCAGGACGTTACAAACGGATCGTCCTTCTTCAGGACAAGATGGCCGCCCACGGCGACCAGCCCACCAGCTACTTCGTCTGGGGCTACGCCGGCGACGTGAAAGAGTATCCCATTGAGACGCCGATAGAAGCGTATCTCTCGTGGTTGGCAGAACATCAGAGCGAAGCACCGGCCATTCAAACGTGGGATTCGTTGGGCTTTCTGTTGTTAGTGCTTGGAGCAGGCTTGCTCGACGGCATCAATCCCTGCGCGTTCGCGGTGCTCTTGCTCTTTATGGCGTTTTTGTTCACGCTCCAGCGGGCACGGAGCCAAATGCTCCAAGCCGGCTTGGTCTATATCGGGGCGATCTATCTGACGTACCTTGCGATTGGGCTGGGCATCTTAAGGGTCTTCACGCTCTCCAGCGAGCCGCACTTGATCGCCAAGCTCGGTGCCGGATTGATGATCGCGCTAGGGCTTGTCAATATCAAAGACGCTTTCTGGTACGGGCGCTGGTTCAGTTTGGGGGTCCTGAAAGTCGGCGCGGAGACGCGCGAGCGCTGGATGCGAAAAGCGACGTTACCGGCCACGGCGGTCTTGGGTTTTCTCGTTGGGATTTGCGAGTTTCCCTGCACCGGCGGCGTTTACGTCGGTGTGCTGGGGTTGCTCTCGGCACAGACGACGTATCTGTCGGGCTTGGGGTACTTAGTGCTCTATAACGTGATGTTCGTGCTCCCGTTGGTGGGAATTCTGTTTGCGCTGGGGAACCGGCGTACCCTGGGCCAAGTCAGCCGCTGGGAGGCCCAGCACAAGCAGGCGCTCAAGCTGGGTCAAGGGCTCATCATGATCGCATTGGGGGTCGGAATTCTGCTTTGGTTCGTGTAGAGCAGGGGGTTAGAGTTGAAGGGGATTGGCATCCCCGCTAGAATCTTCAGGTGGACGAAGCAAGAGCTTTCGGCCCAGCCGCGTTGATCTCAAGGGGAGGTGCTCGATGACGGTTGATGCGTCGTTCGCAGCGATATTGGGGTTGGGGCTTCTACTAGGCATGAAGCATGCTTTGGATGCCGACCATGTGGTGGCTGTCTCTACGATTGTAACAGAAAACCGTGAGCTCTGGCGCTCTTCGCTCATTGGGGCCTTCTGGGGCCTGGGCCACACCCTCACGCTGCTGCTGGTAGGCATCGCAATCTTATTCTTTAAACTCGCGATCCCCGAAGAATTGGCCCTGGGCTTTGAGTTTGCCGTTGGGGCAATGTTAGTGCTTTTGGGCCTGCTTGTGGCTCGAAGAATAGTGCGTGAGCGCTGGCACCTCCACTCCCACGAGCACAAGGGGCAAACTCACTGGCACTGGCACTCCCACAAAGACACAACGGATCACAGCCATGCGCATTTGAAAAAGTCGCTGTTGGTGGGGATGGTGCACGGGCTGGCGGGTAGCGCGGCGCTGATGCTGCTTGTGCTAGCCACGATACAATCTGCCTGGCAAGGGATTCTGTACATCCTGGTCTTCGGTGCGGGCTCGATCGGGGGCATGATATTTATTACAACGGCCATCAGCCTGCCGTTGCTGTGGGCGGCCCGCCTCGAAGGAGTCCGTCGAGCAATCACGGCCCTAGCGGGTTTAACAAGCATCGCCTTAGGGTTTACAATCATGTACGAGACTCTTCAGGCCCTACGCTGAAGAAGAGAGGAGGCCACATGAAAGGCCTAAAGACGGCCTGTGTGCTCGTCGGCCACAGGGTGCCACCGTCGGATTTTCCGAAGACGGAGCTTCTGGAATATTTTAGATTGCACTTACAGGCGGAAGCGGGTGCCTTGCCCGAGAACTTACGGGTGCGCTACGCACAACTCGACGAGCGGATCAAGCGCTGGCCGCGGACTCCTGAAAACGACCCTTATAAAGCTGGCTTGGAGCAACTCGCCCGAGGGCTCGAGACGGGGTCGGGCCTTCGGGTCTTCTTGGCCTTCAACGAATTCTGCGCTCCGACATTAGAAGAAGCTGTGGAGCAGGCTGTTCAGCAGGAGTTTCAGAGGATTATCGTGGTCCCGACGATGCTCATCCGGGGCGGGGTGCACTCCGAGCGCGATATTCCCACAGCGCTCGCGCAGGCTCAGACACGCTTCCCCAAAGTGAAAATCGTCTATGCATGGCCATTTGAGGACGATGAGGTGATCATGTTCTTTAGGAAGCAGCTTCTTTCTTTTGCTACGGCTTGAATGGCTCCTGCTATACTCCTTTCAGGGGAGGATTGCTACAGAGCTAGGAGGTAACAATCATGGCGGGGTTTAGGCTCTGGGAACAGATCGGCATCGAAGACCTACTGAATCACTTGACGCAAGCAGCACTCGATGAGATGGCTCAGGAGTACGGTCAGCCCTCAGCGGAATTTCGGCACAGGCTGCAGCGGGCGCTCAAACGTGTGCTCAACCATGACATGTACGCATCGCCTGCTTGTGGGACCTCGTCTCTCTGCACTCCTTCGGAGGAGGGTCGGGCCAAACCCTGGTCGCGCCAATCTGAAGCCTGGGGATTGGTAGCGCAGGCAGACCTAGAACTAGAGAAGCAAGCACGCAGAGGGCGATCCCGACCGAGATCATGACAAAGCCTGACCAAGATCATGGCTTTGAGCTTGGTCTTTTAATTATAATGATGTACCCACCCCACATGGGGTGGGATAGGATCAGGAGGTGCCTATGCGCAACAACGTCAAGCTGTGGCTGGCGAGCGTCGCTGTCGCGGCGCTTTTGGTCGGTGGAGCGTATTGGACCGGCGTATCAGTGGCACGCGGACAGATGATGGGTTGGCAAGCGCCGACAGTACAGACGGACCCGATGGTGCGAATCGCTGCGGCTCTGGAGCGCATGGCAGCGGCGATGGAGAAGTCTGTTGGCGGTCCCGGTGTGATGGGACAAGGGATGATGGGGCAGATGGGCCCCGGCATGATGGACAATATGTCGAAGATGATGGCACAGATGCAAGAGCGGATGCAGCAATGTCAAGCGATGATGAGCCAGATGGCTGGGCGCGCCCCATCTGCGCAGACGACGGCCCCTAGCGAGGCTGATTTGACTCGCACTTCCCAAGGCGCTGGCATCACCGTCGCTGTGACGTTTATGAACCCGTTACTCAAGCCCGAAGAAGCCCAGGGGAGACTCGTCTTCAAGGTGGCACTGGACACGCACACGGGAGATCTATCACAGTTCGATCTGACGAAGCTGGCGGTGCTGCGCACCAGTGAGGGCGCAGTCGTCGATACGGGCTTCACGTGGGAGCCAGAGAGCGAGTCGAGCCATCACCGGATGGGCTTATTGAAACTGGACGGAACCGTGGAAGGCAAGCCCTTGATCACCCACAACACAGAGTATATCGAGCTGGAACTGAAAGAGATCGGTATTCCTTCTCGACTCTTCAAGTGGGAAGGAGCTTCTCTACAGCCCAACAGATAGTCTTGACTAATATCAGTTGATTGATTGACATCGGTCACATCGCCGGCTATACTGAAATTTGGAGGTGAGGTTGATGTTCAAACGTGCGGGGACGTTCGTATTGGTCGTGGCAGTTTTGGGGCTGCTGGGCAGCGCCAGTATAGCGCAGTTCAAAGCTCCTACGTTGGACGGCAAGATCGGCAAGTTCGAGTATCGCAATTTCTATCACAATAACGCCATTAACATGACGCTCTACTGGACGATTGATGGCGACACGATCTATATCGGGTTGGAAGCTCCGGCCAAAGGCTGGGTGGCCTGGGGGATTAACACCGACGCCGGAGCCGATATGGTCTTGGCCTTTGTCAAAGACGGAAAACTTAATATATCGGATGTTTTCGGCAAACCGCATCAGGCTCACAAAGCCGACACTGAGCAAGGTGGCAAGAGCGATCTGCTCGCTTCGGCTGGCACCGAGAGCGAAGTTGAGACAGCCATCGGGAAAGTCACGCTGACTGTCGTCGAGTTCAGCCGCAAGCTCAACACCGGAGACAAGGCGGATAACGCCGTGGTGGAGGGCGGCCTGAGGACTTTCTTGGCTTATTCTGACGCCGATGACTTCGTGACCTATCACGGCCGAGACAAGCGAGAGGACGCTCAGATCAATTACTTCAAGGGAACGGTCAACGACTTCTGAGCCAAGGGCGAACAAGCTGTGAAGCGCTTGGTGCAGGTGCTGCGGCTGAGTCTGCTCTCGCTGGCGCTGGGGGGAGCTGCTGGTGCTTTGGCACAAGCGCAGCTCCCCTCTCTTGATGGCCAAATCACAGAGGACGAGTACAGCCACCGCTATGTTGCTGAGGCGATCGGCATGGAGCTCCACTGGACGATCGCGGACGAATATATCTACCTAGGGCTGCGCGCCCCGGCCCAGGGCTGGGTGGCCGTCGGCTGGAGCCCTACAGGAGCGATTAAAGAGGGGGCAGATATTCTCATCGGCTATCTGCGCAGCGGTGAGCTCTTCCTCCAAGATTATTTCGCCAATACTTCGATCTCTCATCTCAACGACGTCAGCTTGGGCGGACGCGACGATCTCTTAGAAGCCTCGGGCTCGGAAGTGACCGGGCCGCAGCCCCAGACGACCATTGAGTTTCGCCGGCGCTTGGAGACTGGTGATAAATTCGACCGCCCCATTGCCGTGGGGGCCCAGACGGTGCTGCTGGCGTATTCCCCCAATGATGATTTTGTCACCTATCATGGGGAGAAGCGCACCGTAGTTCAGATCGATTTCTTCGCTGGGGGAGCGCAAGAGACGGGGCTTTTTGCTCGATCGCGTGCGCTCGAACCCAATGAGCTTTTTCAAGCGTGGCTGTGGACGATATTTTCCGTCGTGGCGCTGATCGCCGGACTGAGCGCGGCTTATCTTCTCTGGCCGATGAAGCAGTCAGGTGAAACACGATGATGCAAGTCCCTGCGCCCGAAGCCGGGCGGATCGCGTGGCACACGATCACGGCAGAGCTGAGCGTAGGAATGCTCACGCTGGCTTTTGTCAGCGTCTTTATGAAGCTTCTGGGCGTTTGGATCAAGAGCGATCATCCGGCGTGGCGGGGCCTGATGTGGTTGGCAGAACCCACGGCCTATCTGGCGGCTATCGGCGGGCTCGTATCGCTGAGTGCGGGGATCTTCACAGGGTTCACTTACACTTGGCCTGTAGAAGTTCTGCTGACTTCTTCGGTGGTTTTGAATAAGATCGCGCTCAGCGTCTTTTCGCTCACCTTCTGGATAATCTTTGTGGTGGTGCGTTCGGTCTATGGGGAAAGGCTCTGGGAAGAAGCGAAGCTCCGGAGGTTCTACGTGACGCTCGCTGGAGGAGGCTTCGTCTCCTTAGCGCTGATCGGTTCTACGGGAGGACACTTGGCGGGGAAACGCAGTGCGCTCGACACCCTTTTGCACCACTTGGGCGTCAACACGCACGCGTTGTTCATTCTATCCAAACCACTGGTCGTTGCCCTGTTCGCACTCAGCGGGGTATCTCTAGCTCTAGCCTTAGGGCTGAGATGGCGGAGGAACAAGACAGATCGTGCGATCAGATCGCTGCGATGAAACGAAGCCTGACCCGCTTGCGACAACAACGACAAAAGCACGCTATGATCGTAATGCACCGTTCTACGATCTGATGGAAAGCCTGATGGAGCTGTTTGCCTTCCGGCGCTGGCGGGAGAAGCTCTGGTACACGTTCACGGGGGGGGGCGCGTGCTCGCAGTGGGCATGGGCACAGGCCACAGAACTCGCTATACTTAGTACCTATGGAGAGACCACCACCGCGGTTGCGCATAGAGCATGGTTCACTCTTGCTCTATTATTGTTTTGACGTCGGCGACGAGATCCTCCTAGACAAGATTGAGCACATCTTCGGGGAGACGCCGACGACATCGCACCTGGTTGTCGAGCGGCTCACCCCGGCGTATGTGCAATATCGTCGGCCGCCGCTGCTCATCGAGCTGGGACGCTCCGTCTTAAGCGACCACTACTCCAGCGCGATCTGCCGCGCCAAGCTCTATGACTTCGGCGTCATCAGCATCGTCTTCAAGATCCCGCTGCAGGGGGAATTAAAAGATCTGGTCGGGATAGCAACAGAGCTTGTTGGCAACCCCAAGGTCTATCAACTGGCGCGCGAACGGCTGCAGCACTTGCAGAACGCCCTCGCCCCAGGAATCATCCAAGCCCCACATACCACGGATATAGAGTGGGAAGATTATGCGATCTTCTCCATTGAGCAGTTTGAGCGCCCCTTGAGCGCGCAGCAGCTCCTGTCTGACTATGGTGCCGAGATTGCTAAGATCTTGCGCTGTGAGATCGAGCCGCTTAGCTCTTCAGAGCTCTCCGAAGCGATCCGGCAGCCCCTCTCGTATTACGAAGACGAGCTGGCGCTCATCGACTGGAACGCTGCATTTCTCTATGACCCACGACAAAGCTATGACGTCCCCGACGTCTTAGAGTACGCCGTGGCGATGCTGTTGGAGCTGCGCACCTACGATGCCTTGCTCGATAGGGTCTTGGATCGCGCCTACGACGATCTTGAAAAAAAGCCTAGTCTCATGACGTTGCGCCCATTCGCTACGATCATTGACTACCTGTCGGAGGTGAAGCTCGACGTCTCCGAGGTGATAGAGAAGGTGACAAACGCGCTCAAGTTGATCGGAGACCCCTATCTGGCGCGGGTCTTCAACGTGGCCGCGACGCGCTTTGGGCTGTCTGCGTGGGAGGCGAGCGTGCGCCAGAAACTCAATACGGTCGAGAGCCTCTACGAACTGTTATATGAGCGCACCCAAGCGCGTCAGCTTCTTGTCCTAGAGTTTCTGATTGTTGTGCTCTTCGTGCTCGATATTCTCTTGCTGATTGTTGAGCCGTTGATCACACGGTAAACTAATAGAAGGAGGTGCCTATGACCCAAGATTTTGTCTATGTTGTCGAGACGAGCAAGTCATTTCAAGAAGCCGTGATCGCGGTGCGCAAGGCCGCCGAGGCGGCCAAGTGGGGCATCTTGGGGGATTATGACTTTTCAGAGATCTTAGCTGCGAAGGGATTCCCCCAGACAGAGCAAGTCAAGTCTCTCGATATTTGCGCCCCGGCGCACGCCAACGCGCTGATGGGCGCAGAGCGCCTGACGGGGCTCTGCATGCCCTGTAGCATTTTAGTCTTCACAGATCAGGGCAAGACGAAGATCGCGGCGATGCGCCCTGGGGCTGTCATGCCCCAGATCTTTCCCCAAGCCGCCCACAAGACCGGCGATCTGCCTAAGAAGATAGACGCTGAAATTCAATCTATTCTCGATACAGCCGCACATTAAGTTATGGATGAAAACACGGAAGAGCTGCATATAGAGAGTCTCCACTGTGCTGGGTGCGCCGACGAGCTGGAGCAAGCCGTCACGCGCCTGCACGGCGTCACTGAAGCCAAGGCTAATCTTGCAACAAGCACCCTGCGCGTGCGCTATCGTGCGGGCATAATAGATCGCACACGGCTAGTCGAGCACGTCCGGCGTCTTGGCTTCACGACCCAACAAGCACATCAAGAAGCTCAAGGTCGTCCTGCGCTCTGGCGGCGCCGCCAGGCTCTCTTCACAGGGGCTGCAGGAGTCCTGCTGGCCGTGGGCGTGCTGCTCTCGCTCTTGCGAATAGATCCAACGGTGACTGTCGTGCTGGGGCGCGCGCTCTCTCTCTCTACGGTATTCTATCTGGCCTCCGTGCTTGTTGGGGCGTATCATTTTGCCCGCCGGGGGCTGCAAGCGCTCAAAACGTTCTCTCTAGGCATTAATTTTCTGATGACCCTGGCGATTGCGGGGGCGATCGTCATTGGGGAATACGTCGAAGCAGCAAGCTTGGCATTTCTGTTTGCGCTGGCGGAACTGCTTGAAGAGTACTCTCTCGAGCGGGCGCGCCGCTCATTGCGCGAGCTGATGCAGCTTGCCCCCAGCGAAGCCCGCGTGCGCCGCGACGGTCAAGAGCGTTGGCTCCCTATAGATCAGATTGAGCTTGGCGAGACTATCATCGTCAAACCCGGCGAGCGCATCGCCCTCGATGGCATCGTGCTCTCCGGGAGCTCCTCAGTCAATCAAGCGCCGATCACCGGTGAGTCGGTTCCCGTGGAGAAGCATCCGGGCGATCAAGTCTTTGCAGGCACGATCAACCAGGAGGGCTATTTAGAGATTCGAGTCACCAAGCGCGCACAAGACACGACGCTCGCTCAGATCATTCACTTAGTCGAGGAAGCCGAAGCGCACCGAGCGCCGGTAGAGAAATTCGTCGACCGCTTCGCCCGCTACTATACCCCCAGTGTGGTCGCCATTGCTGTCGGTGTTGCGACAATTCCCCCCATTGTCTATGGGGTCTCGTTTGCGGAGTGGTTCTCTCGTGCCCTGGCGCTGCTGGTGATCGCCTGCCCGTGCGCCTTGCTTATCTCGACCCCCGTCTCGATCATCTCCGCGATCACGAGCGCTGCCCGACATGGCGTGCTCATCAAAGGGGGTATCTATTTAGAAGAGCTGGGACAGATCAGGGCTATCGTCTTCGACAAGACGGGGACGCTCACCACAGGGGAGCTTGCCGTCACCGAGGTGATCGCGCTTGATGGCTCCTCCCCCGAGGAAGTGCTGCGCATCGCAGCGGCGCTGGAGAGCAAGAGCCAGCATCCTATCGCTCAAGCGATCATGCGTTATTTCGAGCGGAGCCTGCCAGGGCAGGTGCTCCCACAGGTGCATGATTTCGTCTCCTTGACGGGTCAGGGTGTGCAGGGCCAGCTAGATGGCAAGCTCTATCGCGTGGGCAAGCCGGAGCTCTTTAGGCCCTCATCCCCGGCTCCTCTCCCCTACGAGGGAGAGCTCTCCTCCCAAGGGAAGACCGTCGTGATGGTGGGAACGGAACAGCAAGTACTGGGACTGATCGCCATAGCGGACCAAATCCGCCCCGAGGCGCACAAGGCGGTTCAGCACTTGCGCGAGCTGGGCCTCGAGGTCGTGATGCTCACCGGGGACAACGAGAGCACCGCCCAAGCCGTCGCCCAGCAGCTGGGCATCGCCCACTATCACGCGGGCGTGCTCCCCGATGAGAAAGTCTCAGAGATTCGCAAGCTATTACAGCGCTATGAAAGAGTCGCGATGGTCGGCGACGGGGTCAATGACGCGCCGGCGTTGGCAGCTTCTACTGTTGGGATCGCCATGGGGGCGATGGGCACAGATGCGGCTTTAGAGACAGCGCATGTCGCTTTAATGTCCGACGATCTGAGCAAGCTGCCCTATCTGATAGATCTAGGTCGACGGGCGCGCCGAGTCATTCAGCAGAATGTCTTCTTCTCGATCCTGACGAAGCTCAGTTTGGGGGTTGGGGTCTTTCCTGGTTACGTGACGCTCATCCTAGCTGTGTTGGTGGGCGACATGGGCGCTTCTCTAGCCGTGACGGGCAACGCGCTGCGCCTGGCGCGCCTCAAGCCCCAGTGAGGTGAGCCTATGACGACACAAGCCCAGCTGACCTGTCCAGAGTGCGGCTTGACCCAAGAAGTCACCATGCCCACGGAGAGCTGCCAGTACTTCTATCAATGTGTGCACTGTCAAAAGATCTTGAGACCAAAGGTTGGGGACTGCTGTGTCTTCTGCTCGTATGCGGACGTCCCATGTCCGCCAAAGCAAGCACAACGCGCTTCAGGCAAGTGATGAGCATTCCCGCGGTCTCTCTAGAGCGCTTGCGCAAAACTTACGGCGATCTCGTCGCCGTGGACGATCTCTCTTTAGAGATTCAGAGAGGGGAGTTCTTCGGGCTCCTTGGCCCAAATGGCGCGGGCAAGACGACAACGATCAACGCTATCGTCGGCTTAGTGAGACCCACCAGCGGGCGCATCTGTGTCTTGGGGCACGATGCCGTGCGCGACTACCGTCACGTCCATCGTCTGGTTGGGATCGCCTTTCAAGAGCTGATTCTCGATGGGAGCTTTCTCAACGTGCGCGAGATCTTGGTCTATCAAGCGGGGTATTGGGGCATTCCCCCGCAGCGTGCCCGCGCTCAAGCTGACGCGCTCTTGGAGCGTTTTGGGCTGTGGGAGAAGCGCTCTGCGAAAGTGCAGGAGCTTTCTGGCGGGCAGAAGCGCCGCTTAGTGCTCGCTAAAGCACTCATCCATGACCCGGAGATCGTGATCTTAGATGAGCCTACGGCCGGAGCCGACGTCGAGATGCGCCTGCAGCTATGGAAGATGCTGCAAGAGCTGCACGCCCAGGGCAAGACGATCCTCTTGACGACACACTACTTAGAAGAGGCGGAGCGGCTCTGCCAGCGCGTGGGGATTCTGCATCGCGGGAGATTAGTCTCCTTAGGGGCACCAGGGGAGTTGACGCGCCAGCGCGGCCAAGCCCATCTCGAGGACGTCTTTTTAGAACTCATTCGGAGCGAGCGATCATGATCGGCTTTTTGACGCTGCTGCGGCGCGAGATCGTACGCTTCCTCAAAGACGCCATAGACACCATCGCCCCGCCGACCATCTCAGTCATACTCTTCTTGCTGATCTTTGGGGTGGGGCTGGGACCGCGCCTGGGCGATGTCCAAGGGGTGCCGTACATTCAGTTTATGACGCCGGGGCTGCTTCTGTTAGCCATCGTGCGCAATGCGTTTCTGAACCCCGCCTACAGCCTCTTCCAGTCGCGCTGGTACGGCAACATCGCTGATTTCTTGGTAAGCCCGCTCTCAGTGGAGCAGATCGCCCTGGCAGTTCTGTTAGGCGGCGTGGCACGGGGGATGGTCGTTGGGGCGTTGGTAGCGGGAGCGGCGTGGCTGCTGACGGGAGTCTCGGTGGCGCAGCCGGTCTGGGCCTTGGGCTATGCGATAGTTGTCGCCGTGGCCTTTGCGGGCTTGGGGTGTATTGTCGGGTTGTGGACGCGGGGTTGGGAGGGCGTGGGCGCCCTCGACACCTTCGTCCTCGACCCATTAGTCATGCTTGGGGGGGTTTTCTACTCCCTGGAGATGGTGCAGGGTGTCCCTCTCATCGAGCCGCTGACGGCGCTCAATCCGTTCACCTACATAACAGAAGGCTTTCGCGCGGCTATGCTGGGCGGGGCTGAAGTGCTGACGGGGCTTGGGCTGACCCTAGCGCTGAGCGTGATCTTTGTGGGGGCTTCGCTTATGCTCTTTAGAGCAGGGTATCACCTGAAGGCGTAAGTCCGTGATTGCTGCGCTGCTCCCTGCCTTCCGTGATTCAAAACCTCATTGCTTTCAGCACGGCTTCCACGCTCGCTCCTACACTCACCGGCTGTGTTGCTGTCCTGAGCGCATTGTCTGGGTCCTTCAGCCCGTGCCCTGTGAGCGTGCAGACGACGGTGCTCCCTGTCTTAAAATAATTCTGTTGGGCCAGCTTGAGCACGCCAGCAACCGACGCTGCCGACGCTGGCTCGCAAAAGACCCCTTCAAGCTGCGCTACGAGCCTGTACGCTTCGAGAATCTCGGCGTCACTGACCGTCGTTATGATTCCGTTGGACTCGTCGCGCGCTCGGACGGCCCCTTGCCAGCTCGCGGGGTTTCCAATCTTAATAGCTGTCGCAACGGTCTTTGGGTCTTCGATGGGATGCCCAAGCACGATGGGCGCCGCGCCCTCGGCCTGAAAGCCCAGCATCACCGGGCGCTTCTTGATCTTGTTGAGCGCGAAATACTCGCAGTACCCCTTCCAGTAAGCTGTGATATTCCCGGCGTTGCCCACCGGCAGCGCATGATAGTCCGGCGCTCGTCCTAAAGCGTCGCAGATCTCAAAGGCTGCCGTCTTTTGCCCCTCAATCCTGTGGGGGTTAACGGAGTTCACCAGCGTCACAGGGTATTTTTCAGCGATCTGGCGCACGATCTGTAGAGCTTTATCGAAATTCCCCTGAATCTGAATCACCTGAGCGCCGTAGATCATTGAGCCGGCGAGCTTCCCCAGGGCGATCTGGCCTTCGGGCACGATCACAAATGCTTTCATCCCCGCACGAGCGGCATAAGCCGCTGCCGACGCGGCGGTGTTGCCCGTCGAAGCACATAGGACTGCTTGGGCTCCAGCTTGCTTGGCTTGGGAGATCGCTACGGTCATCCCGCGGTCTTTGAACGAGCCGGTGGGGTTGGCACCCTCGCATTTGAGATAGAGCTCTACAGATAAGCTCAACCGGCGCTCGAAGTTGGAGGCGCGCACCAGGGGCGTTCCGCCTTCCAACAGCGTGACGATATGTTCGTCACTGATTGGGGGCAAGCGATCCCGATAGTGCGCGTAGACGCCAGGCCAGCTCATAACCTCTCCCCCGCCCCCTCCCCTAAAGCAGGAGGGGAGTTTCCCCTTCCCTGTAGGGAAGGGGATGGAGGGGTTAGGGCATCAATCTTCGCTGCTAGGATAAAATCGCTCTCGGTCAGCCCGCCTATCTTGTGCGTCCAGATCTCGATCCGCACTTTTTTGTAAAAGATATGAATGTTCGGATGATGCCCTTCTTGCTCAGCGAGCTCTCCCACTCGCTGAGCGAACGCCAGACCATCTAAATATCGAGAGAATTTGAACTCTTTGGCGATCTTCTTGCCCTCCAGCAGCTCCCACCCCTCGACTTGCGTCAGATACTGTTGTGCCTCCTCGATGGTCATGGGCGGGACGCCGCCGCGACAGGGCACACAGTGCTTCTCTTTCAGGGACATCTCTTTCCCCCTTTTTCACAATAAGGGCGCCTCAGAGACCCTGTTGTAAGCAATCCCCAGATGCCTATAGGCTCGCTCCGTGGCCACGCGCCCCTGCGGTGTCCTCTGAATGAAACCCTTCTTCAGTAAGTACGGCTCGTAGACCTCGGAGAGCGTGTCCTTCTCTTCGCTGAGCGCCGCTGAGAGCGTCTCTAGGCCCACCGGGCCCCCATCAAATTTCTCAATGATAGTCTTCAGGATCTTTCGGTCTAATTCGTCCAGGCCCTCTTCGTCTACCTGGAGCAGAGCGAGCGCTTCACGAGCGATCTCGCGATCAATGATGGGTTTCTTCTTCACTTGGGCAAAATCGCGCACACGCTTTAAGAGTCGGTTGGCGACCCTGGGCGTGCCCCGGGCCCGACGGGCGATCTCCTGCGCGCCCTCATCGGTGATCTTCATCCCCAAAAGAGACGCCCCGCGCAGGACGATCTCCTTGAGTTCTGACTCGTCATAAAAATCCAGATGGAAGACGACTTCAAATCTGTCCCGCAGGGGGTTGGTGAGCAACCCCGTGCGCGTTGTCGCCCCGATGAGCGTAAACTTAGGCAGATCCAATCTGATAGACTGGGCATGGGGGCCTTCTCCAATGATGAGATCGAGCTTGAAATCTTCCATAGCTGGGTAGAGCAGCTCCTCGACGTTTCTGCGCAATCTATGGATCTCGTCGATGAAGAGCACGTCGCCATGGTTGAGATTGGTCACGATGGCTGCCAAGTCGCCGGGGCGCTCGATGGCCGGCCCGGAGCTGATCTTAATATTCACCCCCATCTCAGCAGCGATGATGAGCGCGAGCGTCGTCTTGCCCAGGCCCGGCGGGCCATGGAGCAGTATGTGATCGAGAACGTCGCCGCGGGCGCGCGCCGCCTCCATGTAGAGCTGCAACTGCTCTTTGAGCTGGGTCTGCCCGATAAACTCTGACAGTCGGTGCGGGCGCAGCGACAGAGTCGTCTGGTCTTCGTCCAGCTCCTCCCCTCGCAAGATGGCTTCGCGCGGCATATTGTCATTCTACCCAGCAAGCTCAACGGAGGCAACTCTCTTGCACTCTCCCCCTCCCTCATGGCACAATGAGAGAGCCATGCTCGACCAAGTCCGCAAGACTATCAAGAGCTATCAGATGCTCGCACCCGGAGATAGGGTCTTAGTAGCAGTCTCCGGTGGGGTGGATTCGGTCGTCTTGCTTTATCTACTCAAAGAGCTCCAACCGGAGCTGAAGCTCACGCTCGCCGTGGCGCACTTCGATCACGCTATCCGCCCCGACTCAGCCCAAGACGCCGACTTTGTGAGAAAGCTCGCCCGAGCGCTCAAGCTGAGATTCTACACAGAGCGCGCCGACGTGCCCGCCTACGCTCAAGCCCATAAGATCTCCGTTGAAGTCGCGGCGCGCACCTTGCGCTATCAGTTTCTCGAGAAGACCGCCCAAGCCCATAGCTACACTAAGATCGCCCTAGGACACACGCTCAACGACCAAGCCGAAACTCTTCTGATGAGACTTTTGCGCGGATCTGGCCTCGAAGGGCTTGCCGGGATCCCTCCCGTGCGCCCCGCTCCGCACTGTCAGTACGTTCGCCCATTGATCGAGACCACCCGCGAGCAGATCGAAGCCTTCGCCAAAGTCCATAAGCTACGATGGCGCGAGGACATCACCAACTACGATACGACCATCCTGCGCAACAAGATTCGCCACAAGCTGATCCCCATGCTGAGAGAATATAACCCCAATCTGATCGAAGCGCTAGGGCGCACAGCTCGGCTGCTCGGACAAGCCGCGCAGCATCTTGAAGGCGAAGCCGACCAAGCACTGAGAATGCTTCTCTGTGATAAGCAGCCCGACGAGCTTGCGCTCGATCTGAAGAGATTTGTAAGACTTCCCCACTATCTTCAGGCGCTGGTGCTGCGCCGGGCTGTCTTCACTCTCGATGCTCAGAGTGAGCTGGAGGCTGCGCATAGTGAGGCGGTGCTCTCGTGGGCCGCCCGCCGCGGTGAAGGGGAGATCTCTCTGCCTGGAGGCGTGAGAGTGCTGCGACGCCACAATCAATTCATCATCACGATGCGCCCGACTCCAATTCCTAAGCGCTTTGAGTATCTGCTTACCGTGCCCGGCGAGACCCTCCTCGCTGAGATCGGCTGGCGGTTCACGACAGTGCTCAGCTCTCGGAGTCGAGCTCGCAGCTCAAAGCCAAAAGAAAAATTGAGAATCTTGATTGATGCCGACAAGATCCAAGGGGGCTTACGGGTGCGCAACCGCCGCCCCGGCGACCGCATCACCCTTCCGGGAGGCACCAAGAAATTACAAGATTTTTTCGTCGACAGAAAAATCCCTCGCGAGGCCCGCGACACCATCCCCTTGATTTGTGACGCAAATGCGCTAATATGGATCGTCGGTGAGGCCGTCAACGCGGCGTATCGCGTCACGGCCCAGACACGACAGACTATAGAGATCACAGCTGAACAGATTCAAGGAGCCCTATGAGCACTATTTTTCTCACGATCATTGCGTTTCTCGTCACTATTGGGTTTTTAGTGGTGATTCACGAGGGAGGGCATTTCGCGGCGGCGCGGCTCTTTGGCGTGTGGGTCCATCAATTTGCCATTGGCATGGGGCCGTCGATCTGGCGGCGCAAGGGCCGCGAAACCGAATACTCTATCAGGATCTTTCCCATTGGGGGCTACGTGCGCATGGCCGGGGAAGACCGCGAAAGCCCAGAAGACCAAGCCGTCCCCAAAGAGCGACTCTTCACCTCTAAGCCCGCCTGGCAACGGATGATCATCGTCTTTGCCGGGCCGATGATGAACATCATCGCGGCGATCCTCCTTATGATTCTGATCGTGGGGGCGTTTGGATTACCTTATCTGGAAGTCGCGGAGCTCGTCCCCATGTCCGACGGCAGCCCCAGCCCCTCGCAAGGGATTGTCCAAATCGGCGATAGAGTCGAGAGAGTCAATGGAAGAATGATCTATTCAGCCCAACAGCTGCAGCAGACTATTCGTGCCTCTGGCGGCCAGCCCGTCACCCTCGAGCTCTTGCGCAATAATGAACATCGTACTGTAACGGTGCAGCCGGCGTGGTCGGAGCGCGACGGGCGCTATATCATTGGGGTCAAGTTCGCGCCCGTCTCGACGAGCAATGTCATCGCTAAGATCGAGCCGAATTCGTTCTTAGCGCAGCAGGGGCTGCAAGCCGGGGACCGCATACTCTCCATTAACAATCAGCCCATCTGGAGTTTCTGGCAGATGCGGGAGCTTTTGCTTGATGTCCCAAACGCCGTTCTCGTCGTCCAACGCGGGGAGCACCAGCTCACGCTCACGGTAGAAGTAGCGGGGCGGACCGAGCTAGAGCTGTTCAGCGGCTTCGAGCCGGAAGTGCTGATGCGGCGCGTCTCCTTGGGGCAGACGATCATCGTTGGGGCGCAGCGCTCGTGGGATACGGTCGTTGCTATTGTCGAGTGGTTGCGGAGCCTGCCGGGTCGTCTGGGCCAAGCGAGCGGGGAGATCCGAGGGCCATTTGGGATCTTCGAGGTCATAGGACAGTCCCTGCAGTTTGGCCTGATGTCCTTATTGGTGGTCATCGCGGTGTTAAGTCTCAACCTGGGGCTGTTTAATCTCCTGCCGATCCCGGCGCTTGATGGCAGCCGCATTCTCTTTCTGTTCATCGAGATGATCCGCAGAAAGCCCATCCCTCCAGAAAAAGAAGGGTTCATTCACTATATCGGGTTCATACTCTTGATCGGGCTGATTTTATTAGTTACGTATAACGACATTATGCGCTTCTTTGGGAAGTGAGGAGCGCCACGGCCCAGACGGCGATCCCCTCGCGCCGCCCCAGCGCACCCAGCCCCTCAGGTGTCGTCGCTTTAATACTAATCTGAGAGACAGAGAGCCCTAGTGTTTGGGCGATCTTCTCGCGCATCGCTGAGATATATGGGGCGATCTTGGGTTCTTGGGCGATCACCGTTGCGTCGATATTTTCGAGAGCAAAGCCAGCTTCGTTGATCTTCCTATGCACTTCGGTCAAGAGCACGGTGCTTGGGATATCTTTATAGCGTTCATGGGAATCGGGGAAGTGCTGGCCGATATCGCCCAGCGCTGCGGCGCCGAGCAACGCGTCGCAGATCGCGTGGAGCAAGACATCAGCATCGGAGTGTCCCGCAAGCCCCAGCTCATAGGGAATTTGGACGCCGCCTAATATGAGTTTGCGCCCCGAGGCGAACTTATGAAAATCCACGCCGATGCCAACGCGCATTACTTTCTATTCTATCACTTCCTGAACCCTGGCGGCCAGGGGTAGTCGGCAGGACAGAGGGCTCCTTTCTTGTTCCCATGAGGCTGATCCTTATCAGGGATCTCGTTGTCACGCCCAGATATTTGAGGGGTTGCCCGCTCTCCAAGTGTGACAGCGCATTCTGGTACAAACAAGGCCACCCCCCATTCCCCATTATCTGCGATCTTGTTCCTCTCCAGATGAACCTGAACTTTATCATATAAGAACACGCCGCTACTATATTCATTCTCCACAATCTCAGATCCATAAATTGCTGCTTGTGCTTGCCCCATTAAACCAATACCCCCCTTCCTAAAACGAGAGTTCACCACGGTGACCCGAGATTCGTCGCCTACTGCAAGACCCGCCCACGGCCCAACAAATTCAGAATCGAGTATGACCGCTTGCACCTTGGCGCCTGTAAAGCTTGCCCCTAATGAAACACCGCCTAAGAAGCGTGTACTTACAATGACAACATGGGCTTGATCGTCAGTATGTATGGCCATATCACTGCGGAATGTTGATGCCACTACTGTGACTTGACGAGCATATTCAGCCAGCAATCCTGTGATCGGGTGATACTCATAGGAAATTCGGCTATAGCCAGCGGAGATCTCACTGTTGACAACCATAAGCTCCGCGTCTCTGTGGAAGAAAACCACACCTGCGATGAAAGCAGAGCCGATCTGACTCTCAAAGAGTTCCACTCGCGCTGGACCACGGACCCAGATCCCAAAGGAATGGTTCTCCACTCGCACGTGATGGAGTGAGAGCTTTACTGGCCCTCCTACCTCTATTCCCGCAGGGCACTGGCCGACCGTCAACACTGGATCACAAAATCTCGGGTCGCCATCGTGAGTAAAGGACTCGATGAGGGCGAGATTTGCCAGGCGCACCTCTACCGAAGCTCCCTCAGGAATAAAGATGAGGGGCTTATTGGGCTGTGCCCCCTTGATAATTGTCTCTTGAATACTAGAGCCTTCCAGGGCGAGGGTCTTGCGGATTACCAAGTGTTCAGCATAAGTTCCCGCCTGAATCCAGATGCGATCCCCGGCCTCAGCCGTATCGATGGCTTGCTGAATACTAGCAAAGTCGCAACCCTGCGGGCAGACGGTCCACGTGCGCCCACCTTGTATCCCTAGGGCTTTTAACTCGTAGATCCTATGTTGAGGGATGTCGAAGACGCTTACCAACCCTGCTACAAAAGCAGTCGCCATCAGTAGCCAACTCCACGGGCGCTTCATCCTTTTCACCTCTTTCTCCTATGGGGATCAAGTTGTAGTCCGAAAAGGGGTATTATTGCTTCAGCTTTGCGTGGGCATCCCCCGTTTCCGTTTCCACCAGCCCACTCCTATCATCCCCAGGGAGGTAATGAATAGGGCTCCTAACACCCATGCCGCTAGCAGATTACCAATTGCCCAGGCCACGATTAATATCAGCGCTAGCAGCAGTTCCCCAACGATGATCCAGCTGGGCTTCCAGCGCCAGGTACACCCCAGCCCGCTCAGCAAGAACGGCCCAGCGCTCACGAGAAACAACAGGAACGTACCCGCGGGCGAGCGCAGAAATTCTTCCATCAGCATCTCCATTCTAGTGCTATGCTTTCTGCCTTCTCCGTTGAACCTCTAGGGCTACGGTGCGTGCAATGCCCGCCAACACAACGAGGGCCGCAAGGCCTCCCCACAGCAGATTACCACGGAGGAAGAGAGGGATTGTCCAACATGTGGTGGCAATCAGTGCTAGGAGGTTAATCCATAACCTCCCCTTAGGAAAGGCAACAGGCGATAGGAAAACATAGATCCCTATCATAAGCACTATGCCAAGAAAACGAAATGGATCTCCCCAAGCCGACTGGTCGAACTCTCTGGCCTGTCTGAGAAATTCTTCATACATCTGGCTACACCTCTTCAGATAGCTTACCTTGTGCAAGTAGCAGACTTTTGCTGGGCTATCTTACTATAATTATACCGCAACACTAAAAGTTATCGATAGCTGCAGGTACACCCTCCTCCTCCGCTTGGCGGCGGTGGAGGTGGCGGGTTGCCACAGCCGCGAACACAGTCTGGGCAAGTCTGACCTATAGTTTTCCAGCCCCACGCTGAACTTGCGAACAAGCTTGCTATAGCTGCATAAACCCCAGCTAGACTAGTAGCAGGATTAGCAGCAAGGAAATACCCTACCCAACCTGCTCCAACAGCGACTATGCCACCAAGGCAATCAAAACACCGATCTATACGACTGCAATCACCACCAAGGGGAATCATTGGTGCAGCACTGGGTTGTGTCACTTGCCTATATACGCATTGGCCCAGCGCTTGGACCGTTTCATTTTTCATAAAAATCGCTTTGAAGTTCTCCAGGATCTCTGTGGAAAACGAGCTTATCCTTCTAGCGATCTCTCGCATTGCCTCTAGCGCGGCAGTGTAGTCGCTCTCGCTTGTTAAGCGTGTCGGTGGAAGCGTAACACTGTAGTCTTTGAACTGGAGCTGGATCTCTATGCGTAGCCCTGCATCAAAGAGACAGTGATAAACTGCCAAAACCCTCTGTTGATCTTCAAAATCTGAAGGAAGGAGCGCAGGACAGTTGACCTCCCCACTGGGAGCTTGTAAGATCCGCACGCGCCCTTGTAAACGCTCCCCTTGCCGAGATGTGAGAGTGATCAGAAGCTCTTGTTGGATTCGATTAAACTGAATCCAGAAGTACAAGGGTTGGGAAGAGAGCGGCTCAAAGAAGACCCCTGTACGGAAAGCATCAGTCGAATCGAGCATCCCCACTCTTAGGGTATCCCCATCTTCTTGCTGTAGCTCGCCGAGGAAGTGGGAAGCCCAAGTTGTTCCACTCACAGCAATCGTCTTATTTCCCCCGTTGCTGCTGATACTGATACTTTGAGAGAAGCTCCCCGCACTGGCTGAGCTGAATCGTATCACCACCTCCTGCGGTTGCCCAGGGCCGAGCGAGAAACTCCCTCCAGAGACAACGCTGAACGGCGCTGGGGCACTGACCGTCCCTGTCAACGTCCCTCCCCCATAGTTCCAGATGACAAACGAACCCTGACTCTGCTGGGTGATGAACGTCTGGGGCAGGGTCAGGCTGGTCGTGGAGACTGCAAGCTGAGGGGACCTGCTGAGGCACAAGTAGTCATAGCCCCACTGGGAGGTGCAGATCTGCGGGCCATAGTCGCCCCCTTCCAAGATGGTATAGCTGCCAAGGAGGCTCCCACCATCCGCGGTAGAGAGGGCCTGGGCCTGCAGCTTCACACCCAATGGCACTGCTTCTCCTAGCGCCTGCCCACAGGCCGTGGCTTGAATGACTGGCTCAGCATCATCCTCCGGCTCATCATCTCTATCTGCCTTCACCTTGATCCGCACCTGATGCACTATCTTCTCACTCCCCTCAGCAGCTATCCCCAAGATGGCGATCTTGTCCGTCTCATCGAAGAGCACCCGCACCTTCCCCACCCGCTTGCCCTTCTGAGCTAGCTTCCCCTCAAACTCCTGGAACTTGCTCTTCTGGCGCAGCTTGCCCAGCAGCTTCTCCACCTTCGGCGCAGGCAGCAATCGGACAACCCGCTCTTCCCCAGTGGCAGTGATGTTCACGGTCTTGTTCCCCTGACGAACTAAGCCCACTGCTGCTGTCTGGCCATTAGCCCTCGTCCAGACGAGATGCGCGTTCTCCCCAAAGGGGATCAAGAGCTGCTCCCCACCCACAAGGCGAACGGCTTGGGCTTCATCAATATTGATGCTCAAGCCCCGAGCCTCCAGCTGGGCCTTGACCGCTTGCAGCTGGGAGTCTGCCAGAGCCTCTTGAAGCAAGGCCGAGCGATCGGGTTCAAGGATGGGACTGGAACAGCTATCCCCAAGGGCATTCAAGGGCTGGAAGTTCGAAGCAGCATCAGGCTTTAGCGGGGGGGGGGGTAACATTCTGAGAAGACTTGAAGAGCGAGGTGCAGCCGACGAGAACCGAGACGATGGTGAGGGCGAGGGTGAGCTTGGCCAGGCGCATAATTCCTCCTTTTGGTACACCATTCCCCGCGCTTCTGGGCGGGGCTGGGCGTCTTTATAGTCTGTCACTTTGTATATAGCATAAATGGGGAGAAAAGTCAAGAGGTGAATGCGAAAATCAGCTACAGATCGCTGCTTAGGTTTCTGTCTCCACCGTGTCTTGGCACAGTGCTCTCATCTATGCTATGCTCTGTCCTGTCTATGTGGTGGCTGAGTGTGGGGGCGTTCTGCGTGAGTTTAGTTTTGACGCGTCTGTGGCTTGGCCTGCAAGAGCGCAAGAGATTCGGCCAGCCCATCCGCGACTACGGCCCAGAGATTCATACTCACAAAAAGGGCACACCTACAGCCGG
>FWWM01003724.1_pt1 | contig 37254 bp, 24 predicted proteins | sample 2228351 | NCBI WGS metagenome assembly FWWM01 (sample SAMEA103939774, study PRJEB20133) | metagenome
AAGAACTGGGGTTGGGGCATTTCGAAGCGCGCTCGTGGCGCGGATTCCATCATCATGCGACGCTGTGCATCGCGACCTATGGGTTCCTGGCAGCCGAGCGGAGCGGTTTTTCCGCCTCAGCGCGCCGGGAAGCTCGAACTGGCGGCGCCCGAGTTGCCCGCCGACTACCAGCCGCGGGGCAGCGGGGAAGGATCAGCGGCGCTATGAACGGAATTCGATTGCCACGCTGCGCCGACTCATCGCCACCTGGCGGGCCCAGCGGCTTCCCTGCTGCTCTTCCTGTGGGGGCGCGACGTTTTTGACGCAGTAGAAATAGGTCGCGGATCTCCATCCTGCCGCCGGTCATGCTATGATCGCTCAGCGCCCAAGCCCTGCCGCGGCAGGCCTTGCCAGGTTGTGATGCACCTGAACTGGTCAACATCTGCTTCGGCTCGGTTTGACAAATCGAGCGGGTGAGCAATACGTTGAAAGCATGCGGGAGAACCAGGGGCATCCCGCCGGGTACTGGCGTCCAACCAACTTGCTTGCAGAGGAGGGTAAATGAGACCGAGGGGAGTTCGTTCAACAGCGAGATTCGCGCTCTTGGCCTGGCTGGGCACGGGAGCGCTCACGGCCCAAAACGTCACCGGGTCTATCGCTGGCGTGTGCAGCGACCCATCCGGCGCGGTGATTCCGGGAATCACGGTTGTAGCGGTCAACGAAGGCACCGGCGAACGCTTCGAAAGCAGCACCGATTCCGCCGGTCAGTACGTGATCCGCGCCCTGCCCATCGGCTTCTACCGATTGTCGGCGGAGGCACAGGGCTTCAAGCGCTTTGAAACCCGCGGAATCCGCGTGCAGGTCAATGAGGTGGCGCGCGTGGACATCACGCTGGAGCTGGGATCGCCGGTGGAAACCGTGACGGTCACCAGTCAGGTGGTCACGGTGGACACCACCACCGGCATCCTCAAGACCGTGGTGGACCAGAAGCGCATCGAGGAGTTGCCGTTGAACGGCCGCAATCCGCTCCAGCTCGTGCGGCTGGTGGCCGGCACCACCACGGACTGGCGCACGGATACGACGTCGGGCACGACTTACCCGGGAAGTGCGCGGAGGAGTGTCGGTCAACGGCAGTCGCGCCAACGCCAACAATTACATCCTGGACGGGGCGCAGAATAACGACCATTACAACAACGCGCCCAATCCGATGCCCAATCCTGACGCGCTCAGCGAGTTCAGCGTGCAGACCAACAGCTTCAGCGCGGAGTTCGGGCGGCAGCCAGGGGCCATCGTGAACGCCGTCACCCGCAGCGGCACCAATCAGCTCCATGGCAGCGCATTTTGGTTCGTTCGCAACCAGGCGGTCAACGCCGCTAACTTCTTCGCGCCCATTGTGGACGGACGCAAGAGGCAGGATGGGCTCAAGCGCAACCAGGCCGGGGCGACGGCGGGGGGACCGGTATTCCTTCCCAAGCTTTACAACGGCAAGGACAAGACCTTCTTCTTTTTCAGTTACCAGGCCACCATCGAGCGGCGGGCGCCCAATGTGGTGGGCATCGTCGTGCCTACGGCGGCGCAACGCCAGGGCGATTTCTCGGCCCTGGGCCGGCCGATTATTGATCCGGTGACCCGGCAACCTTACCCCAACAATCGCATTCCACCGGAGCAGCTCAGCCCGATCAGCCAGGGCATTCTGGCTAAGATCCCCGTGCCAACATCCGGCAACCGAATTTTCGTGGCGGCGCCGAACAATTTCAACGATCACCAGTTCTTGGTTCGCATAGATCAGCACATCAGCGCCAAGAACCGCCTCACCGGCCGGTTCTGGAATTCGGCGGCTGATACGCCGGCTTACCTGAATCCATCCAATTACCTGGAAGTAACTGTGGGGCGCACCTGGCTGAACCGCAGCACCAGCATTACGGACGTCCACGTGATTAGCCCCAACCTCACCAACCAACTCTTCTTTTCGTTCAATCGTACGGACGGCAACAATGTTCCGATCTATCCGGAACGCAGCATCGCATCGTTGGGCAGCAAGTACTACAATGACGACAAACCCCAGTGGCACGTCACCGTAGTCGGATACTGGGGAACGCTGAACACCGGCGACACGAACCGCTTCCTGCGCGATGAATATCAATTCAGCGACACGGTGCGCTGGAGCAAGGGCCGCCACCAGATTACGCTGGGGGGCGAATACGGTTACGGAATCGGCGACGTCGTCAATAACTTTACCGCTAACGGACAGTGGAACTTCAATGCGCAGGCGGGCTTCACCGGCGACTCGCTGGCCGACTTCCTGATCGGTCGCTTCAACACCCTGCGGCAGGGCATCGGCGAATACAGGCGCACGCGCTTCCATCGCGCCAGCATGTTCGCGCAGGACGCCTGGAAGCTGCACCCTCGATTCAACCTGGATCTGGGGGTGCGCTGGGAGCCGTTCTTCCCGTTCCGAGAGCTGGACGGAAAACTGGCGGCCTGGCGGCCGGGGCAGCGCTCGACCCGTTACATCAACGCTCCGGTCGGCGTGCTGTTCCCGGGCGATCCCGGCGTGCCATGGGGCGGCTTCAACATCGCCTGGCGAAACCTCGGGCCGCGCCTGGGCTTCGCCTGGGACGTGTTCGGCGATGGCAAGACAGCGGTTCGCGGCGGCTACGGCGTTTTCTTCGACCTGCCCAACACCATCAGCATGAACAACCAGTCGAACCAGGCGCCCTTCGGCACGCAGGTCACCATCAACGGCACGATGACCAATAGCTTCGCGGATCCCTGGGCGGGCAGGACGAATCCGTTCCCTGCACCCACGAATCCGCCCAGGGACGTTGTGTTCCCGCAATACGGGAATCAGGAAGTCTTTGCGCCGGACTTCCGCAACGGCTATGTGCAGAGCTGGAATCTGACCCTGGAGAGGGAAGTGGGCTTCGGTTTCATTGCCCGCGCATCCTATGCGGGGTCCAAGGGGACGCGGTTGCTCGTCAAACGCGAGATCAACGCCGCCATTTATTCGCCGGGCGCTACGACCGCCACGACGAACCAGCGTCGCCCCATGCAACCGGTCGGTTCGGTGGCCCTCTATGAGCCGGTCAGCAATTCGACCTTCCACGCGTTGCAGCTCACGGCGGAACGGCGGTTTTCAGGCGGATTCTCAATCCTGGCCAATTATCAGTTCGCCAAAGCGATTGACGATTCCTCGGCCGTCAAAGGCACGGCCATCACGCGCACCAACCCTTACAACCAAGCTTTCGATAAAGGGCCGGCCGACTTCGACAAGCGGCACGTGGCCAATGTCTCAGCTCTGTGGGATCTGCCCGTCCGCTTCCAGAACCGAACCATCAACCGGCTGTTGGGCGGTTGGAGCCTCAACGGCATCGCCAGCCTCTGGAGCGGTTATCCGTTCACGGTGTTCTCCGGCGTGGACAACGCACGGACCGGAACCGGCAACCAACGCGCAGACCTGATCGGCGATCCTTACTTCGCCTCGGACCGTACGCGCGATCAGAAGATCGCCGAGTGGCTGAACAAGGCGGCCTTTCGTCCAGGCGGCGCCATATTAGGGACCTTCGGCAACCTGGGGCGGAACACGTTCCGCGGCCCGGGTTTCGCCACGCTGGATTTGGGACTGTTCAAACGCTTCCAGATCACGGAGACGGCTAGCGCCGTATTCCGCTTCGAGTCCTTCAACGCCCTGAACCGCGTCAACCTCGGCGGGCCCAATTCCACGCAGACCAACGCCAACTTCATGCGCACGACCTCGGCGGAGGATCCGCGGATCCTCCAGTTCGCGCTGCGCCTGGTGTTTTGAGCGCTAAAGCCGGCGCCGACTCCGGTCCCCGGCGGCCGGAGTCGGCCGTCCGGCTACCTGCACGGTGCGTGTCGGCGCTATCTACGCTTCCAGCGCCATCGCCCGCACGCGGCGTAAGGTCAGCATGGCATCGGTCGAGGGGACATACTCCATACCGACGAAACCCTGGTAGCCTGTTTCGCGAATGGCGCGGAAAACATTCGGATAATTGATCTCGCCGGTTCCCGGTTCGTGTCGGCCCGGCACGTCCCCGACATGAAAATGTCCGATGGCGTGAATGTTACGCCGGATGGTTTCGATCAGGTTCCCCTCCATGATCTGTACATGGTAAATGTCGAAGAGCACTCGTAAGTAAGGGCTTCCCACTTCGCGCACAATAGCGAAGGCTTCCGCCGTGCGGTCCAGATAGTAGTCCGCGTGGTTATCGCCCTGAGGGTTCAGAGGTTCGACCGGGGCCAGAGTGTTGATCACCTCCAACAGCATGGTCACCTTGCTGCGACTCACCACGTCATGGCCGCGCTTGAGGCCTTCCACAATGCTGGCGTGCTGCTGCCGGCGCGATAAGTGCGGGACTCGGTATCCGGTCAGCACCACGAGCCTGGAGCACTCGAAGCGCAGAGCCGCTTCCGCGGAGGCCCGCAGCTCAGCCAGGAATCCCTCCCGCTCGGCCGGATCGCAGAGGCCCATACCCTTCGGATTGACGCCGCGGTTTCCCACCAGGCACGCGCACTCCAGTCCGAACCTATTCTTGTGCTGCACCACACGCTTTGGATCGGCTGCGCGCCAATCGCCGAACTCGAAGCCATGGTAGCCCGCCTCGGCCACTTTCTCGATCTGTCGGAACAGCGACAGCTCGGGAAACAGCGCCTCCACCCGCACCGACAGGCGGAGGGTTTTCGGGGGCGACAGGCGCGAGGCCAGAAGCATACACGGAAGATCACGGCGCCGCAAACCATTCGCCATACTCACATGGTACGCTCAGGTGTGATGAAGTTCACTCCACGGTTTTGCTATCCCTTGCTGCTTTCGCTACGTTCAGGGCGCTGGTGGCTGGTAGCCTGTCTGGTTCTTGCCGCGAGGGGCGCTGAGCCGGCGGCGTCGGTACGCGTGCTGCGTTTCGCTGACGGTGTTCCATTTCAAATGGGCGACGTCGTCTCGCGCCGGATCGTTCACCCCGCCATGGGAGCCCGTCGCACCACGCTCAACTACTCGGTCTCGAAACCCGGAGCGGAATTCGCCCAACACGTCCATGAGGCTTCCGACGACACGATTCTGGTTCTGCAAGGCGAGGTCAATCTTCGTCAAGGGGACTCCTTACGGCTGCTGCGCGCGGGCGAGGCGGCCTTCGTACCCGCAGGACAGATTCACGGAACGATCACGGCCGGTTCAAGTGAGGCCATCATGATCAGCTTTCAAACTCCGCCCGATCCCGCCCTCTACACCGGCGCCCGCGATCCCGGGCGGGCCGCGGCGACTCCGCCACAGGGCCTTATCACGCCGGGCGCTGTCAAGTTCGTCCGCTTCGACGATAAGGACGGCTTCTTCACAGCCCCATTTATGGGATCGCGGCACGCCGCCGTCGCGCATCGCAGGCTAGCCCCTTCCCGAGCCCTGAAGCTTCGCGTCCCGGCCGGCACAGAAGAGCTGCTGTTTGTATGGGAAGGTTCCATCCGCATCGAGCACGGTGGCGCCACTGCGTCCGCAGCGGAAAAGGACACGCTCTTCATTGCCGGACCTGCGGAAGTGACGGTTACGGTCCCCAGCGGGCAGGCTCGCCTGATTCACGTGCAGGCGCCGCCTTCCGAGTGACGCCGGGTTCTACCCGCCGGTGCGCTCTCGCTGATTGCCTGGCGTAGAAGCGCGCCTCAACCCGGTACGCCGACGCGAGTCACCGGACGGGGACCACTCACTCGAACATCTTGTCCACCGGGATGATCCGAACGTTCTCAGGCTTCAATTCCAGGGGCCAGCGCTCCACGATCTTATCTTCCTCGAGAATTTCCGGCGGCTTGGGTGAGTTATATTTCATGGGCGACGGCGCGTTCTCCAGTAGCCGTCGTCGGAGATCCTCGGCATTGCGCGTGACAGCTACAATGTGCAGATCGGTGGCGCGCAAATGTTTGCGGACCGCGCGGTTCACATCCTCGCGAGTGAGCCTGGCGAGCGCGGTCTTGATATAGCTGTTGTAATCCGGAATGCCGTAGTACTGGCTGTCAATCGCATACCCCAGCTCCGCGCTCTTGGTGCGCGTGAGAAGATTGACGTACTTGGTAAGAAAGAGCCGCGTGCGCTCGAAATCTTCCTGGGAAAGCCCTTCGCGCACCAGGCGATCTAACTCGTAGAGCGCGAGCCGAAGAGCGAAATGGGCGGTGGCGGGCTCGACCGGACGAATCCAGATTTGGAAGATCTGTTGCTGCCGGCCGAGATTCGGATCGGGCTCCAGTTGAAACATGCCGCGGGGGAAATACTCGATATAGGCGTAATCTCCGTAATTCAAGCCCCGCAACTGCCGCATGCGCTCGTAAAGCCGCCCTCCACTCATGCGGTGCTGCCCGAAGTACGACTGCGCCACCAGCAGCGCCGGGTAGTCCGGATGCCCGCGGCGAACAGAGATCGGGAAACCAATGGAGTAGGCCACCGACCTGGTCTCCTTTTCCACCAGAGTCACGTGGAGACCGCGGATCGCCGGCGGATTCGGGACTCGAACCGCAGCACGCGAGCCTTTGGGGAGCTTCGCGAAGTCCTTGCGAACGCGCTCCGGAAAGTTGTTGGGGTACCCACCCGCCAGCCCAATCACCAGATTGGCCTGCGTGAACTGCCGGCTGTAGAACGCGCGCAGATCCTCGAGGGTCAATTTCTCGAGCGACGACACTTTACCGATGCTGTGATGACCGTAAGGATGGGCGCCGTAAATCTCGCTGTAAAGGACCTCCTTGCCGAGCTCCTCGTCGTTCGTCCCACGCAAAGTGACGCGCAGAAAATTGATGGCGTCGTCACGCAGGCGCTTCAGATCGTCCTCCCGCCAGCCCGGCTCCAGTAACATCGCCCGAAAGATCTTGTAGAAGGCCTCCAGGTTGTCCGAGTGAGTGGTGGCCGCAAAGGCGGTCATTTCCTTGTCTACCTGAACCGAGACGCTCACAGCCATGGGAAACAGAGCGTCGAGAATTTCCTGATAGGTCATCTGGCGCGTTCCGCCTCTGGCCAGCATGGCGGCGGTCAAGGCCGCGAGGCCCTCTTTGCCGGCCGGATCCGAGGCCGAGCCAGTGAGAAACACGACGCGAAAGTTCACCAGCGGAGACTGACCGGGCAGGGTAATCAGTCTGGGCTGAGCTTCCAAACCGGCAGTCATAAGCACGAGCATGGTAGCGAGAATTCTCATTGGGACTTACCTCCGGCCAGCGTAACAATCGTGCGGCCTTGCTCGATGAGGTATTTCCGCGCCACGGCCTGGATGTCCGCCGGCGTCACCCTGTCATAGATCTCGTAGAGCCGGTTGATGGTTTCCGGAGTGCGCCGCAGAGCCACATAACGAGCCACCGTAGCGGCTACCGCCTGGCTGTCGCGCAGGCTCAGCGCAAAGCGATACCGCAGATGCCGTTTCACGCGCTCCAGGCGCGCCGCCTCCACCGGTTTGTCACGGAAGCTCGCCAGCGTCTGGAGGATCTCATCTCGCACGGCGCCGACATCGGAATCCTTCTTGACGCGCGCCCAGACAGTGAACAAATACGGATCCACGCGATCCGGGTTCTCAGCCTCCAACAGGTCTACTCGTTGTTCGCGGATCACGAGCTTCTGGTAGAGCTCCGAGCTTTCCGAGAACCCCAGATAGGCGATCAGGTCCAAAGCCACCTGGTCGTGGTCGGTGTCCGAATAGGCGGGACCGCGAAAGGCGATCGCCACCCAGGGCAGCGTCGGTGAAGGCCAGGCCACATGATTCGATCGAGGTCCGCTGGGCGGCGGCTCGGACGGAATTTCGGGCCGGTAGTTGCCGCGCTTCCAGTCGCCCCAATGCTTTCGCACCAGCTCGCGCACCTGCTGCGGCTCGACATCCCCGGCCACGATGATGGTGGTGTATTCCGGGCGATAGTAACGCTGGAAGAACAGCCGGCTGTAGTCGTACTGGTTGGGCATATCCTCAATGTCTTTGAGGAATCCCATGGTGGTGTGTTTGTAAGTGTGCCGATCAAAGGCCGTGTCCCGCAGGACTTCGTAAAGCTTGGAAATCGGATTGGCGCTATTCTTGTTGTACTCGCCGAGCACCGCCAGCGCCTCGGTACGGAAAACATCCGGGCTGTATTCGAGGTTCTGAAAGCGGTCGGCCTCCATAGCCAGGATGGTTTCCAGATCCTCCTTAGAGAACGTGGTGTGATAGGCGGTGTGATCGTCGGAGGTGTAAGCGTTGGAAGCGGCGCCTGCGCTCTTTAAAACGGCTTCGTACTTTGCGGGTGGGAATTTCTTGGTGCCGCGGAACATCATGTGTTCGAACAGGTGAGCGAAGCCGCTCTTACCGGGCTCGACCTCGTTGCGGGATCCGGCTTGCACGACGATGTACAAGGCCACAACGTTCGGGTAATCGGTCGGAATCGTGATCAGACGCAGGCCGTTGGGGAAATCGTACTGGTCATAGGAATAAGGGAAGGCCTTGCGATCGGCGGCCCACACGGCAACCGCGCACAGAAATGCCGACAGAAGGAGCGCTCGCATATCTCCTATCTTATTGCACGGCGGGGTCCGTTCAGAGATCCCAGCAGAACCGTGCGTTCACCCGGATGTCGGGATGCAGGGAGCGGAGCACAGGACAGGTTCGAGCAGCTCGCTCCAGACGCTCACGGTGCTCGGGCGGGATGCGAGCGGGCAGCCGCAGCACAACGTCGAGGGCGCCGATGCGCCGCGGATTCGACTCCATATGTTTCTCGATGCGGAATTCGGTTCCCGAAACGTCCAAGCCGTCACGCTCGGCGGCGATGCCCAGGATGGTCATCATGCAGGCGGCCAGGGCGCCGGCCACCAGATCAGTGGGCGAGAAGGATGAGGCCTCACCCTGGTTGTCGCGCGGCGCATCCGTCACCAATTCCGTGCCCGAGGGTTCATGCACCAGCCGGACCTTCTTGGCGCCCAGATAACGGCCCTCGATCACCACGCTCATATCGTCTTGATTCTACCTGCCTGAGGCGTCGCGCTGCTGAGGGGTCTACAATCAATAACGTATGGTGGTTGAGATCGAAGGGGTAACCCTGCACCTCGCGCATCCCGACGAGATCCCCGTCCGCTGGGTGGGTCAGGAAGAGGTGATGCGGCAATTGCTGGCCGCCTGGATGGTGATCGGACCCGACGATCTGCCGATGACCCCGCGCTTGATCGGCAAGCCGGGCGTGGGCAAGACCACGTTGGCCTACGCCGCAGCCAAGCGCTTGGGGCGTGAGGTCTACATCATGCAGGCCACGGTGGATACGCGACCTGAGGATCTGCTCGTGCAGCCCGTCATCGAGGGAGAGTCCAGGCTGCGCTACGTGGCTTCGCCCCTGGTGACGGCGATGATTCGCGGCGGGGTGGCTATCCTGGACGAAGGCAACCGCATGAGCGAGAAAAGCTGGGCCTCGCTGGCGCCTTTGCTGGACAACCGCCGCTACGTCGAGTCGGTGGTGGCAGGCATCAAGATCAAGGCCCACCCGGAGTTTCGCCTCGTGACCACCATGAACGACGACGCCTCAACCTTCGATCTGCCCGAATACATTCATTCGCGCCTCCAGCCGCAAATCCTGATTGACTTTCCCGAACGCGACGAGGAGTATCTAATCCTCAAAGAAAACCTGCCGTTCGCCGAGGAGCAGATCCTCCAGTATGTCACCGATTTTCTCCAGCAAGCTCACGCAGCAGACGAACGGTACACCGTGCGCGACGGCATCAACATCGCACGCTACGCCATGAAGCTGCGGAGCACGGCGACCGAAGTCTGGCAGCACGAGCGAGCCCTGGAGATGGCGGTTTTCGAAATTCTGGGCCAGGAAGCCCTGCGCTATGTCCCACGGGTCCGTTCCACTCCCTGAAGGATTCGACCCGGGCAGTCTCCGTCGCGGGCGCTTCCTCTATCTGCCCGTGGCGCCGGGACGCATGGAGTTCGCCATCGAGGTGCGACGCCGCCTGTTGCGCGAACGGCCGCAGGTGGTGGCCGTGGAGCTGCCCGTCTTTCTGGCGCAGGCCTATTGCAAAGCGGTCGAGCGCCTGCCGCAAATCACCGTGCTTCTTTATCCCGACGAGCAAAGCGAAGAAGGCGCGATCTACGTACCTGTCGAGCCCGCCGATCCGTTCACCGAAGCCGTTCGCACGGGATTGGAAATCGGCGCCGAGATTCTGTTTGCCGATCCCGATTTGAGCGACCGCCCGCACGTGCCGGATCGCTATCCCGACCCTTACGCGGTGCGGCGAATCGGCCTCGAAAAGTACATTGAATGCTACCGCCTGTGGCCCCAGCCTCGCACGCCGGAAATCGAGCAGCACGCTGCGGGCCTGGCCTGGAAACTCCAGGGCGCTGACCCGCTGGCGCAGGTGGTCGTCGTGCTCTCGTTGAATCTCCTGGATCCCGTGCTGGACGCCATGGAGACTCCGCAGGAGCCGCCGCCGCGCCGCCTGCTTCCCCGCATGGTGGAGATGGTCAATCCGCATCCGGATTGTCTTGCGGAGATCACCGTTGAGTATCCCTACCTCCAACACCGCTACGAAGAGTTTCGTCGCCGCATGAGCCCGGAGGCGCTGGTGGACCGCCCGCGCGTGCAGCTTGCCCTGCTGCGGGAAGCGGAGGCCGCGTACCAGAGGAATGCGGGCGAGAAACTCGAGCACTGGCAGAGGCGTTTGCTGGCGCGCTACACGCGGAACCTGGCCCTGGCGGCAGGAGATCTAACCGCCTCCCTGTTCGATCTCACGGTGGCTGCGCGCTCGATCGTGGACGACAACTACGCCTGGGAAGTCTGGGAGGCCGCCAATCGCTATCCGGCTCAACAGGCGGAAAGCGATTTGGAGACCGTGCGCCTCTCAGGGGAGGAAATCTGGCGCGAAACGCGCAAGATCCGCCTGCGCCGGCGCCTGCCGCGCCCCAAACAGCGGCTGCGCCCATTGAGTTTGAAACCGCGAGCCAGAGAAAAGACGCCGGGCGAGTGGGCGCGCCAGTTCCGAGGAAACGCCATCTGTTCCTATCCCCCGGAAGACATCGTGGTCGAAGATTACGGGCGGCGGCTCAAACAGAAGGCGCGCAGCATTCTTTCCGAGGAAAGAAGCCGCACGGAACCCTTCACCACCTCGCTGCTGGACGGCATTGATCTGCGCGAGACCATCCGGAACTGGTATCAGGGCAAAATTTACGTCCGCCAGTTTCACAAGATCGCGGGCGAGGTCGGCTCGCTGGTGGTCATCTTCGACGAGGATCGCGAGAACCGGTATTCGTGGTTGACCACGTGGTTGGGCGAACATCAGAACGAATCCGATATGGCCTTCTACTCCACCAACCCGTTCGAGCACTTAGTGGGGCCGGGCATCGGGCGGGCCGAGTATGGGGGCTTTCTGATGAGCCTGCCGCCCGGGCGCATGGTGGATGTATGGACAGACCCGGATTACGACTTCGCGGAGACCAAGCCGGAGCGGCTTTTACTGGCCGGATTGGACTACTCGATCCACCGTTACGTGGTCTACGTGGCGGCACGTCCGCCGCGCTCGATCTTCCGACAGATCGCTTACCGGCTGGGACGAACGATTCTTTACCTGCCCATCGGACAGTTACCCTCCGACAAGCTCAAAAAGATCCGCGTGGTTCACGTGTTGGACAGTCACGAAAGGCGCAAAGAGGCGGCCCGCTACATCTGGTGAGGGCTGGGAGGCGCAACCGATAGAACGAAGGCCGTGACGCGATGCCGGCGCGGCAGAGATCCGGGGCACGCAGGCGCCGGCCGTTAACTCCGTTCCTTCAACTTGTCCAAAAGATGGAACAGCGCAACGGCCACGAACGCGTTGAGCAGGCCGAAGACCAGAGTAGCTTCCAGCTCGAAGCTGAGTTGCTGCGCCAAAAGCGCCCGCACGAGCACCCAGTAGAAAAACTGGTGGAAGAAAAAGAAGAAATAAGCCAGCACCCAGCGCAAGACGGCATGATCCACATCGAACCGCAACGAGATGGAGGCTGCAAAGTAACCTACCAGCGTCTTCACGATGCCGAAGACTCCCAGGGGATGATGGGAAAGCGAGTCCTGAGCCAGACCGATGGCCGCTCCCAGAAACAATCCGCTGATCGGGTTGCGACGCAGGAGAGCAAAATACAGCGTCACCAGTAGCGGCGGCTCCAGATAGGCCAGAAAGCGCAGGAATAGGGGAACATAGACCTGAAAAAGGATGGCCAACAGGGCGATGAGCAACAGGACCCACCGCCGCACCCGGGCGATGCGGCCCTCGCGTGCGCTGCCGATCAGGATCTGTTCTTCCACCCTGTTCCCAGTGTACGAGAAGGCGAGGCGCGGGCGTGCTCCTCAGCTCCCGAACACGCGCTCGAAGAACTCGCGGGTCTTTTGCTGAACGTGAGCCAGCTCCACTTCCAGCGGCTCATCGTGTAGATGCCGGGGCGTCCAGCGACTGACCAGCTCGGTCAGAATTTCCAAGTGGGGGCCGCTTCGCGGCAGCGCACCCTCGGCTTGTCCATGGATCAGCCGCAGGCCGTGATCCACGGCGCGGTAGAAGGTCGCGGCGTCGTGCAGGAAGACGGCGTCCTGGCGATCCAGATGCCCCATTTCCTCGATGACGGTAATGCGGTCGGGCGTGTTGAGCACGCGGTAGAAAATCCCCGCGCCCTTCAGCCGCAGATACATCAAGACGAAGTCAATGTCGTAGTAACCTCCGCGCCCGGCTTTCAGAGGATTCGAGGCGCCCTGCTCCTTCTCCAACCGCCGACGCATCTGCGCCAGCCGCGTGCGGGACCGTCCGCTCTGTCCGTAGCGTCTCCAATCCACGCGCTGCAATTCCCGCAAGAATCCGGTGCCGCGCTCCACATCCCCGGCCACAGCTCGCGACTTCATGTAGGTGATGCCTTCCCAGGCTTCGGCTCGCTCGGCGAAATAGGACCTGTAGGCGGACTCGGTCTGCACCAGCGCGCCTTCGCGACCGTTGGGCCGCAGCCGAGTATCTACGGCGAAGATCGTGCCCTGACCGGTGTAGGCGCTGATCAACGCGATCATGCGCTCGGCCACGCGAGTCCAGAAGACCACCTCCGCCGCATCCTCGTCGGGCAGCACGAAAACCAGATCGGCATCGGACCCCAAATCGAACTCGCGCATGCCCAGCCGGCCCAGGGCGATAACCATCATCTGCTGCTGAGGGTGATATGAAGCGGCGGCCGGCGGATGCGTGGAGGCAGTCTGCCGCACCGCGATGCGGTAGGCGGCCTCTAACACCGCGTCGGCCAGATCCGAGGTGCGCGCCAGCGTCTCAAAAATGGGTGTGCACAAACAAAGGCTCTCGCATTGCAAGCGGAACATCTCGCGGCGGAAAAAACGCCGCAACTGGCTGGGGTCGTCCAGCTCGCAGGCCATCTGTTGGTAACTGGGACGGCGCTCGGGGGCCTCCCCGAGGGCCTGCAATTCCACGAGCAACTCCGGATCGCGGACCAGTTCTTCGCTGAAGTAGGGGCTGTGGTCGAAGAGGTCGAAGACATGGGCGGCCAGCACGGGATCCTCGTCGAGAGCCCGCAACCACTCGGGATGGGGCGCCAGCCGTTCCAGGAAATGCTCGAACAACGCACGGCCGCGGCGCAAAACCCCTCGCCCCAGCGACGCCGCCAACCGCGGCGCCCGCTCGTCCAGAGCCCGAACCAGGTTGCTGGCAGGCGGCGCGAGCACCGGCGCCTGCGGATCGCCGGGCGCGAACCCCAGACCTGCCGCCGGGCTGTAGTAAATGGGCTGTTGGGCGTGAATGACCCGATCGTAAATTTCCTGCACGCCTTCCAGGTGGCGATTCAACTCGCTCAACAACAGCTCGGGACCGGGCTTCTGCCCGATTTGGCTCAGCGGCATGCGCCGCGCCAGGGCCGCCAGCTCCTCGCGCCGGACGGGAAGGGTGTGCGTCTGGCGGTCTTCGGCCAATTGCAGCCGGTGTTCCAGGTGGCGGAGAAACTGATACGCGGAGGCCAACCGCGAGTACTCGCTCGGCGACAACAGGTTCTTATCGCGCAAGCGGAATAGCGCCAGCAGCGTCCCTCCATGGCGCACCCACGGCTCGCGGCCGCCATGCAGGCGCTGAAGGCACTGAACCAGGAACTCGATGTCCCGGATGCCGCCACGCGCCAGCTTGATGTTGAAGCCATCGGAGGGGCGGCGGGCCGCAGCTTTCTCGCGAATGCGTTCGCGCGCCGCGCTGGTGGCCTCGACCACCGAAAAATCCAAGGTGGAAGAGTAAATCAGCGGTTCGACGGAGGCCAGAAACTGGTCTCCCAACCAACGATCGCCGGCCGCAGCGCGCGCCTTGATGAGCATCTGCAACTCCCAATCCCTGGCGCGCTGCTGATAGTAAGTTCGGGCGGCGTCCAGCGACAGCACAATCTCGCCGAGCCGTCCCTCGGGCCGCAAACGCAAGTCCACTCGATAACAAAATCCTTCCGGCGTGGGTGCAGATAGTAACTCGGTGAGTCGAACGGCCAGCTTTTGAAAGTACTCCTTGTTGGTAATGGATTGGGCCCCTTCCGTCTGACCATTGGCGGAATAAAGGAACATCAAATCAATGTCGGAGCTGTAATTCAGCTCGCGTCCACCCAACTTTCCCAGCGCAATGATGACGATGGTGGCCGGATCGGGACCGCCGGCGCCCGGGTCCGGGCGCGGGGCGCCATAGCGGCCCCGCAGCTCCTCCTGGAGCCGACGGCAAACCACGTCCAGCACGGCGTCAGCGAGATTGGAAAGTTCCAGCGTGGTCTCGGCAAGGGTGGCGCGCGCCATGACGTCCCGCGCCGCAATGCGCAAGAGCTGACGACGTCGGAACTGCGCCAGGATCGTCGGCGACGGAACGCCGGAACCCGCGATCGCTTCCAATCGCGCGCGAAATTCGTCAGCGCTCAGCAGGCGGTCCAGATCGTCGGATTCCGCCAGCTCCTCGACCCACTCCGGATGAGTCAAAACCGCTTCGGAGAGGAAGTTGCTCACGGAAAAGACCGCGGTCAGCAATTGTAAGGCAGCGGAGGACGACGCCAGGCGCAGGAAAGCCGCGGGCTGGCGCTCCGCCAGGCGGTCCAACCATTCCAACGCGGCCTCGGGGTCCGGCGCCGAGTTCACCAGAGAGGACAAATCCTCTGCTTGGGCGGCCGGCATCAGCGCACAGAGCCGGGCAAGATTCGCCCGCTCGCCCGAGGAGCCACGAGCATCGGCCGGTGCGGCCTCCTGCGCCACGCTGCCTCCTGGAGTTCCAAGCCGATTATAGCGTGCCCCGGCCGCCCTTCCGCTCGCCGAAGCCGGCCGCGGTTTTAAATGTCGTAGTAAAGCGCGAACTCGTAAGGATGAGGCCGCAACCGGACCGCGTCCGCCTCGTTCTTGCGCTTGTACTCGATGAAGGCTTCCAGCAGCTCTTCGGTAAAGACCTCGCCCTTGAGCAGGAAGGCGTGGTCTTGCTCCAGGCAGTCCAGGGCTTCTTCCAGCGAGGCCGGCATCGCGGGCACGTCGCGCAGCTCCTCCGGCGACAAGTCGTAGATATCCTTATCGAGCGGCTCGCCGGGATCAATTTTGTTCAGAATGCCGTCCAGACCCGCCATGAGCATGGCGGCGAAGGCCAGGTACGGATTGCATGATGGATCCGGCGGGCGAAACTCGATGCGCTTGCTCTTAGGGCTGGGCGAATACATCGGGATGCGAACCGCCGCCGAGCGATTGCGCCGCGAGTACGCTAAGTTGACCGGCGCTTCGTAGCCCGGCACCAGCCGCTTGTAGCTATTGGTCGTCGGGGCGATGAGAGCCGACAGGGCTCGGGCGTGCCGCAACAGCCCGCCGATATACCACAGCGCTAACTGGCTCAAACCGGCGTAGCAGTCACCCGCGAACAGGGGCTGCCCGTTCTTCCACAAGCTCTGGTGCGTGTGCATGCCGCTGCCGTTATCGGCGAACAGCGGCTTGGGCATGAAGGTGACCGTTTTGCCGTACTGATTGGCGACGTTGCGCACGACGTACTTGTACTTCATCAGATTGTCGGCCGAGCGCAACAGGCTGTCGTAACGCAGATCAATCTCCGCCTGTCCGCCGGTGGCCACTTCATGGTGGTGACATTCAACCTCCAGCCCGATTCGCTGCAAGGTCTCGACCATCTCGCTGCGCAGATCCTGGTAGTGGTCGGTGGGCGGGACCGGGAAGTAACCTTCTTTGTAACGCGGCCGATAACCCAGGTTATCTTTCTCGCGCCCGCTGTTCCAGCGGCCTTCTTCGGCGTCAATGAAATAAAAGCCGGAATGTTGATTCTGGTCGAAGCGGATGTTATCGAAAATGAAAAACTCCGCCTCTGCGCCGACATAAAAAGTATCAGCCACGCCGGAATTCTGCAAGTAGACCTCAGCCTTGCGCGCAATCCAGCGCGGATCCCGCTCGTAATGCTGGCGTGTGATGGGATCAATCACATCGCAGATCATAACTAAGGTGGGCGTCTCCCCAAAGGGATCCATGAAGGCCGTCTCCGGATCCGGGATCAGCAGCATGTCGCTCTCGCTGATGGCCGCCCAGGCCCGGATGCTCGAGCCGTCGAACCCAAAGCCTTCCTCGAAACTCTCTTCGGTGAGCTGGGAGATCGGATACGAGACGTGGTGCCAGATGCCTGGAATGTCGGAAAAACGCAGATCCACCTGACGCGCCTCATTTTTCTTTGCGAATTCCAATACCTCTGTGACGTTCATTCATCCTCCTGTGCTGACGGATACACCACCGGTGGGAACGCCGCTGCGATTGCTATTAGAATAGCGAATGGCGGCTACCGGCCGCAACCGGGATGCAGCAATTCGAGCTACCACTGGAGCCCCAACGCCGCATCTATACGGTGAGCGAGCTGAATGCCGCCATCCGGCAATTGCTGGAGCGCGAGTTTCAGGACGTCTGGGTGGCGGGCGAGATCTCCGGGGTTCGGCCCGCGGCGAGCGGGCACACTTACTTCACTCTCAAGGACGACGAGTCGGTCATCCGCTGCGTGATCTTTCGCTCCGGCCTTCGCTGGTTGCGTTTCAAACCGCAAGATGGCATGGCGGTGCTGGCGCGCGGACGTCTGGACGTCTGGGAACCCCGCGGCGAGTATCAATTGCTGGTGGAGTATCTGGAGCCGCAAGGCATCGGCGCGCTCCAGGTGGCCTTCGAGCAGCTCAAGAAGAAGCTAGCCGGCGAGGGGTTGTTCGATCCGGCCCGCAAACGGCCGCTGCCGCGGTTGCCGCAGCGCATCGGCATCGTCACCTCGCCCACCGGCGCCGTGATCCGGGACATGCTGCAAATCCTGCAACGTCGCTTTCCCGGGCTGCACATTCGGCTCTATCCCGCGCTCGTGCAGGGCGAGGGATCGGTTCAGGAAATCTGCGAGGGCCTGGAGTACTTCAGTCGCAGCGGTTGGGCTGAGGTCGTCGTGCTGGCCCGCGGCGGAGGCTCCCTGGAGGATCTCTGGAGCTTCAACGAGGAGGCTGTGGCCCGCGCCATCGCCGCTTCGAGCGTCCCGGTGGTCTCCGCCATCGGACACGAAACCGACTTCACCATCGCCGACTTCGTCGCCGATCTGCGTGCGCCCACGCCCTCGGCAGCCGCCGAGCTCATCGTTCCCACCAGAGAGCAGGTGTGGGGAAGAATCCAGGAGCTTCTCGAGAAGGCAGCGCAAGCTGCGCGTTACCGTCTGGCCCGGGCCGCGCGAGCGTTGGAGCAGGTGGGTCTGGCGCGAGCCACGGCCGTACTTCAAAGGCGGCTGGGTCGCGGCCTCCAGCGCCTGGATGAACTGGATTACCGGATGCGCGAGCGGCTCCGCATGGTCCTCGAGCAACACCGCAGGCGATTGGCGGAATGGGAGACCCGGCTTCGCCGACAGGATCTGCGCTTGCGGTTCTCCGAGGGCCGCAAGCGGCTCGAGCAAGCGCGGCAGAACCTGGAGTGGCGAACGCGCGCCCGCTTGAGTCAGGCTCGCAGCCGCTGGGAGTCACTGACGGCTGAGCTGACACACTTAAGCCCCCTTCGGGTGCTCGAGCGCGGATACGCCGTCGTGCAGGACGAGGCCGGTCGCATCCTCAAAAATGCCGCCGATGCTCCTCCGGGCGCCCCCATCCAAGTGCGTCTGGCGCGCGGTCGTTTGGGAGCCCGCGTCACCGAGTCGCACCCGGAGTAAGAGCCCATCGAGACGCGCTACATCACAGGTCCGCTGTATGGCAGCGTCGGCAAATCTTCCAATGCGGCGGTGTAGAGATGGGGATGCCCGGTCCGATCGCTGACGAAGGCAATCGAGCGCTCGTCCGGAGAGAAAACCGGGTGCGGGTGAGTCCATTCCGGCCCAGAGGCCGGACACTCAGGAGTGAACTCGGCGGCGGGGTCGGCACGGCCCGTCATCCACTGACTGCCCTGATTGCTCGACTGCGCCAGACAGACTAACTGCCTGGCCCCCGTCACGGCGTCCACGCGGAAAATGCCTTCGTCGGGCTGATGCGTGTCGCAGACCAGCATCGTGCCCGCGCGGTTCGAACTCAGGTGCCAGGCGCTGCCGCCGGCCAGCAGGCGGATACGGCGCGTCTGCCAGTCCATGCGGTAAATGGCGTGCGGCCAACGCACGAAAACCAGGTCGCCGGTTTGACCCAGGAACGTTTCGTGGACAAGGAACTCGTCGTCCCCGTGATGATACAAGCACTCCAGTCCGGCGCCGTCACGCCGAATCCGGTACATGCGGGGGGCCGGGTGCGAGGCGAACTCCAGCCACTCCGATTCCAGAGGATGAAATTGCGGGCGCAGCACCGGACGCGGCAAGGGGAAAAAATCCCAGCGCGTGCCGTCGGTGCGCCCCACCAGCAGTCCGTGCTGCCGGCCCTGACGCGCGGCGGCAGCCATCCAGTCACCGGCAAGCGCGCATTCGCCGAGATGCGCCTGCCCCAACGACACGATGCAATTCTGCTCCAGAGTGCGCCGATCTACAACCCAGATCGCGCCGCCACGCGCGAAGAAGATTTTTTCGCCACTGTGGTGCACCACCGGACTGAGCGGATAAACCGGCGGCCCAGCCGTCAACTGGCGAATGCGTCCCGCAGGCAGCAGGAGCTCGAAAAGCTGCGGCGTCCCGTCGCGGTCGGAAACGAACACCAGGGCGTCGCCGTCGGGAGTGAACGTCCCGGTCGGGTGACCGGGATGATAGTTCCGGCAGGGCATGCCGGTCCACTGGCGGATCCGCACGCCGGTGGCGGGATCGCAGAACTCGGATCCTTCGGGCTCGAACAGGAAACCCGGACCGCACTCCACGGCCTTCAGTGTACTGCGAGACCCACGTCCAGCGACAGAGGCATCGGGAATTGCTCGGCCTCGACACTCAGGCCGCTGCTGGGCCAATCCGTTGCCAACTCTACTCAGAAGCTCTGGTAGGATAACATCGCGGGGTGTGCCATGAAATCGAAGGCTGCGGGCAGAGATGGGTTCCGGCGGGGCGCGGCTCTAATCTTCGGGTTGGTGCTGGTCGGCTGCGCTCGCCAAGACGCACCGAAAGGCTCACTCGGAGTATTCCCCATGGGTGAGCGGGTGCGCGTAGGACCGCTCATTTACACGGTGCAGGGGACCGAATGGCATGACCAACTCGGCGATGGCCCCGACCTGCGGATGCCCCAGCATCGTTTCTTGCTGGTTCGAGTCAGCATCACCAATAGCGGAATTCGTGAAACCGGCATCCCGCCCATGAGCCTGCTGGGGCCAGGCGGCGAGCAGCATCCCGAATTGAGCGACGGCAAGCAGGTCCCGGAGTGGCTCGGCTTCTTGCGCTCGGTCAAACCGGCCGAGACCGAACACGGCCGCGTGCTGTTCGACGTGCCGAGCGGCACATACCGTCTTCGAGTGAGCGCCGAAGCCGAGACCGAAGAAGCGCCGTACGCCTTGATCGAGATCCCATTCCAGGTTCCTCCGGCCCAGAGCGCCGTCCAATAGGGCGGGCACGGCGAAATGAGTATGCCGGTTGCGCCGACCATCGTCCTGACGTTGCTGAGCGGCACGGCGTACGCTCCCGCGCCGGCTGAGCTCGCGATCGTGGACGCTTCGCTGTATCAGTACGACGGCGGACCGCCGGTTTCTCCAGGCTTCCAGTTCGCCCGCGGCGAAACGGTGTTCGTGCGCTTTCGGATCCGGGGCTTCGCCCGCTCGCCCGACTCTCGCATCCACCTGGTCTGCATCATTGATGCGCTGGACGGCCGCGGACTACGCTTGGTGGAAACCGAACGCCAGGAAATCCAAACTGAGCTGACACCGCAGGACAAAGACTGGCTGCCGGTGGTCCGTCATGAGTTTGTCATCCCTCCCCTGGTGGATCCGGGCAGTTACCGCGTGGTGATTCGAGTGGAGGACAAACTCTCAGGGCGCGGCGCCCAAGCGGAGATTCCCTTTCTGGTGCGCGGCCCGACGGTCGATCCCAGCGCTACCCTGGTCGCGCGGAACTTTCGATTCTTGCGCGGTGAAGACGGACCGCGCGTGGACGGGGCAGCTATTTACTCGCGCGGCGAGATGCTGTGGGCGCGCTTCGAAATCACCGGCTACAAGATCGGGGAGCGGAACCGCATCCACGTCTCCTATGGGCTTTCGGTCCTGGGGCCGACGGGCAAGGAGGTCTACGCAGAGCCTGAAGCCGCCGTGGAAGAGAGCACGCCCTTTTATCCGTACCGCTACCTCCCGGGCATTCTGAGCCTCAACCTCGAAAAGGCTCAACCCGGCAACTACACGCTGGTGCTGCGCATCCGCGATCAGGTGGGCGGGCAAGAATACGAAGAGCGGCACGCTTTCCAGGTCCGTTGAGGGCCGCCCTCGTCGCTAAGTTGCCGTTGCAGAGAGAATGCGGCTGACGATTTCTACATTCTCACGCACCTCGTCCTTGAAGCGCGGGAACATGCCCACGATGATGGCGTCTTGCGATTTGATGTGCGTGAGAACGAAGCGAAAGGCCCGCTCCAGTTGCTCGGGTCGGTTGATGTGACGTCCGGCCCCCAGCACCTTGAAGGCGAAACAGGTCTTGCGCGTCTTGCGCACCACCTCGCACATGCGCTCCGGGTCCCGCTCCATATAGATCTCCCCGATCGGCGCTTCGCCGAATTCTTTGCGCGCCTCCTCGGGCCTGCGCGTGACCCGGTACATGCACGTCATGTAGTAGTCCACGTCCCAGCCGTGCTCCTCGATGTACTCGACGACCGCTGGGTTGTGCGTGGAGACGCCCGCAGGCACGCCGGCGTCGTGCACCGCTTTGACGAAGTCCCGCACCAGGCTCATCTGGCCGCTGCGAAAACGCTCGTCGGTGCGATTGCCGTGATGCGCGATGCCGATGGGGTTCAGGCGCGCGACCTCCGGCAGGAGCTTCCAGTTGGTCATCAGTTCGAAATCGGCCAGCAACAGCCAGTGCATGCGTCCGCCCTCGGCGCGGTAGCGCTTGAGGTCCTCGATCGTGGGATCGTTGTAGTGGACCTGCCAGGTGTTGATGCCGCATTCCTCGGCGCGGTGCAGCAGAGCCATCCGACGGTCTTGCGTCATCCACTCGCGCATCATGCGGTCCAGGATGCTGTTGAAGTGCGAGTAGCCGTACAGCGGGTTGGAACCGACAATCAATCGGGTGATTTCGACGCCGTGGAATTTCACTTTAGGCAGCGGTGGCGGGGCTTGCGGCGCCGAAACCAACGCCCCGGCAGCGCCCAAGAACTGACGACGGGACGGTGAGCCTTCGGACAGCATAGCGGGATTATATCACTCCCGCTGCGGCCGGCCGCGCTCTCACGGACGCCGCGCGGCTTTCACCGCGAGCCTTCGGTGGACGCGGAGCTCGGGCCCGGAGGCTCTCCGGGCCCGAGCTCGTCGCCCCGCTTCGTGCCTCAGAAGCTCAAACGCAGACCGAGGCGAAATTCGCGCGAACGACCGACCACATCGGCGGTCTGTGTCGAGAGGATTCTGCCGAAGGTCGCGCTCTGGATGGCCGACGTCGGGGTCGAGAAGTGCGGGGTGTTGCTCAAGTTAAACGATTCGGCGCGAAATTCCAGCTTGAGCCGTTCAGCGAGCTGGAATGTCCGGAACAGGCTCAGGTCCGCATCTACCACCCCCGGCGCCCGCATGGTGTTCCGACCCACGTTGCCGAAGCGGACCTCGGTGACGGGGACAAAGGCGCTGGTGTCAAACCAGGTCCCGTCATCGCCAACCTTGCCCAGCTTGGCCACCTTGAGCTTCACTTGATCCGGGGTTTGCGCGTTCCCGGGCATATTCAGCGAGGCGCCAGAGGCACTCAAGGTATAGGGCCGGCCCTGGTACGCGCTAAACCTGCCGTTGATTTGCCAGCCGCCGAGTAGGGCCGCCGCTGCGCCCTGAGTAGCCCATCTCCGCCCCTTGCCGAAGGGGAGCTCGTAGACGTAACCCAGTTGGAAGATGTGCGGAATGTCGTGCGAGGCGGTTGAGCGATTGCGATAAAAAACGCTCGCCGCGTTCCAAGTGAATCCCGTCCAGTCGCTATAAGCGGCCATCTCGATGGCTTTCGAGTACGTGTAAGCAGCCTTCAGGAACAGGCCCCGCACGAGGCGCCGATCCAACGATGCTTGCAAAGCATGGTAGATGCTGTGCGTGCGGCCGTCGAACTCCCGTGTAGGCACGGTTCGCCGGAACTTCGCGTACAGCGGCCGTCCGGCGTTGCCGGAACCGGGTATCTGCGAAGCGTTAATATCCAGGAAGGCAAACCCATTGACCAGCGCCGTTCCGACGTAGCCGATGGAGGTGACAATCTGTCCCGGGAGTTCGCGCTGAATGATAAAGTTCCAGGACTGGATATAGCCCCGCTTCAGCATCTTATTGGCAACCGGATAACCCATGTCGGCCGTAGGCGGCAAGGGAATGCGTCCCGGGCTGATGTCGGGGCCCGGAATAGGCGGAATTCCCACCTCCGGCCCAAGAGGCTTGTGGGGAATGCCCGCCGCCACATAACCGAGATCCGTGGTCACCGGCTGATACGCATTCACGCCGGAAAAGGTGGCGACCAACGTGAAGGGGTACCAACCTCGCAGAGCCTGTGCGCCCCAGGGCTTGGGATCGTAAGTGATGCCGTAACCGCTCCGCACCACGGTCTTGTTTGTGAGCTGATACGCGAATCCTACTCGAGGAGCAAAAAGTTTCTTACTGTAGCCCACTCCCACGTCGCGCGGAATCCCACCCCGCCCTCCGATCAGAACATCATTCGTGGTGGGATCGTACGAGACGATACCCAGGCCGGCCGGGCGTGTGTGCGTAGGATAAAGTTCCCAGCGCAATCCCAAATTGATTGTCAGCCTGTTTGTCACGCGCCAGCGGTCGCGCACATAAAGAGCGTACTGATTCTCTAAAGTGGCCATCTTCATGTACTGCGGGCTCTTCGCCGTGGCAGAAGGCACGCCCAACAGAAACGCGGCCAGGCTGTTCCAATCGCGTTCGAAAGAGGGAGTCGCGCCCTGGAACCCAACGCTGGCCCGGATCGCGGAAGGGTTGAGCGCCGTGATGGCACGCCCGAAACTGAATTGCCCTCGGGGCCCGCCACCGAGCTCCGGCTGCCAATGGTTCATCAAGTGGTGGAGGAAGTCCACGCCGAACCGAACGTCGTGAGCGCCCTTCATCCAGTTCGCATTGCCGTTGAAGGTGTAGGACTGGTCGTTGCGGAACAACGGGTTCCAGGTCTCCGTGTAGCCCAACGTCGAATAGCCCGGGATGGCGAAACTCGGCATCCCGCCCTCCCGCCAATCCGGCCCATTAGTTCCCGGGATGCCCAGAACATCCAGGCCGAACTTCGTCTTCAGATCGGGCTGCTGGACGTTTTGACCGAATCGCGTCCAACCCAGCGTCCCATCCACCAAAAAGGTAGGCGACACCGTGTAGGTTTGTCCGATTCCCGCTATCTGGACCAGGGTATGTCCATCCCCGAGGCCGCCGCCCAAGATCAGCGGCGGACCGCCGGCTTTGCCCAACCCGGGCTCGCCGTGGACCAGTGCGTTCATGACGCTGTACTTGAACCAGAGCTGATGGTGGTCCTTACGATTCCAATTGACCTTAGCGTCCAGGTTGTTGCGGTTAAGGCGATAGGTGCCGGTGGCGAAGTAATCCGATTGGTCACCGGGCTGGTTGGGCATCGGGACCAGGTCCAGCAGTTTCATCATAGGGCCGTTTAAGCGGTTGCTCGGGATGACGTTGAGGCGCCCGTTGCTGGAGAACGCGGCACGGCCTGTGCCGTCCAGGTTCCCCGTGTAAGGATCGAAGATCATCCCCTGCCGCAATTGCGTCAAGCCCCCCTCGGTGGTCGGCACCATGATCGGCCGGCCGGACGCATCGAAGATCGGCGCCCCCAGCACGCGGCTGAAGTCGCCCTTGCGAAAGTCCGCCGGCGGCACCGACAAGAGACTCGAAAAGCCTACCCTCTCGAAGACGCCTTCCCAGCCTCCGAAAAAGAAAAGCTTGTTCCGCTTGATCGGGCCGCCCAGATTCCCGCCGTCTATGTTGCGTGTCATTTTAGGCTTCTTGGTGACGCCCGCGCGATTCTCGTCCCAAATAAAGGCGCGCATGGCGTTGTTTTGATGCAGGCCCCAGAGCGCTCCGTGGAACTCGTTAGTGCCTGACTTTGTGATCACGGTCACCGCCGCCCCGCCGGTCATGCCTTGTTCGGCATCGAAACTGTTGGTCGAGACGTTCACTTCCTGAATGTTCTCGACAGGGGGAATGTACAGCGCATGATGCGGCAGTGTGACCATGATATTCACAGCCCCGTCCACGCGCGTGTTGTTAGCGCCGCGCTCCTGGCCGTTGATGTTGGTGGTCAACGCGCGCCCCGGTGTATCAATCAGGGCGTTCTGGAAGCGTGCCGGCGTTGCACCCGGAACCAGGTTGATCAGCATCTGGTAACTGCGGTACGCGGGTAGCGGCAGGTTGACCAGTGCCTGCGACTCCAGGTTCACATTCACGTCGGTCTTCGTCGTTTGCAGCAGCGCTGCGCTGGCCTCCACGGTGATGGATTCCGTAATGGCGCCCACCTCCAGCGTGATGTCCACCCGCGTCACGGTGTTGGTCAGCACGCCCACCCCTCTGCGCGTGAAGGGTTTGAAGCCGCTGGCGCTCACCGTCACGTCGTAATTGCCCTGCAACAAGTTGGGTAAAGAGTAGTAACCTGCTTCGTCAGTCAACACTTCACGCGATAAGCCTGTGGCAACGTTCGAGACCGTCACCTTGGCCTTGGGAATCGCCGCATTCGTCGGGTCGGTAACCGTTCCGACGATCGAGCCGTACAAAACCTGAGCTGAACCGGGCTGCACCGCCCAGACGAGGCAAAGTGCCGCCATCAACCAGTGCAGCCACACACCTCTAACGCCAACCAAGCTTACTCGCTTCACGTCGCACCTCCCAGAGCGGTAAGGACCCCTGCCCTCGACGCTCACACAAGCAGTATGCTCCTGATTTGCCTCGCTGTCAATAGTAAAATCGGCGTCTAATAAAAACCTGCCCCATGGTGCCCTCGCCGCGAAATCGAGCGGTGCCGGTAGGCGCGGATACAGACAGGCCGCGTTATGTTCCGCCCCGGGAGGAGCGGTTGCAGGTCTGAGCACCGCCGACTCCGTGGGAAAGGCGCGCTAACGACGGCCGCCTCGCAGGACTTTCACGACGACTCGCTGCGCAGCCGATCTCAGGGCGAGCGGACACAGCATCGGGCGACTTCCGAAACCGGGCGTGCGCCCGGATTCGCTGAGTGTCGCCCTACCCGCCCGAGGAGGGTCGGGCGCCCTGATCCCAAGGGGTTTTCGCAAGTGGATGACTCCCCTCCTCCGGCATCGCTCGATCGCAGACGCTGCACAGGTAGAGGAGCACCGGGATAGGCATGCACACCAGCGTTTGAGGTCCCGGTTCCAGGAGTGATCAGGGGATCTTCCCCGCCCCGTTCCTCGTGGTTGCCGACCGCGGTTACTTGATTCTTTCGTCGCGTTCGATGCGCCCGTCGCGGATGTGAATGACGCGGTGGGCGTGCATCGCGATGTCGTGCTCGTGCGTCACCAGCACGATGGTGTTGCCCTGCTGATGCAACCGGGAAAAAATGCCCATGATTTCGTTCCCGGTGGCCGTGTCCAGGTTTCCGGTGGGCTCGTCGGCTAGCAGAATCGAGGGGTTGTTCACCAGGGCGCGCGCAATGGCCACGCGCTGCCGCTGGCCGCCGGAGAGCTCGCTCGGTTTGTGATGCATCCGGTCTTCCAGGTCCACCTGTCGCAGAGCCTGGACGGCGCGCTCCAGGCGCACTTCCGAAGGCAACCCGGCGTAAATCAGCGGCAACTCCACGTTGTGTAACGCCGTGGCGCGAGGCAAGAGGTTGAAGGTCTGGAAGACAAAGCCGATTTCCTTGTTGCGGATGCGAGCCAGCTCGTCGTCGCTCAAATCGCTCACGAGCTGGCCGTTGATGTAATACAGACCGCGCGTGGGAGTATCCAGACAGCCGATCAGGTTCATCAGTGTGGACTTACCCGAACCCGACGGCCCCATGATGGCCACATACTCGCCCTTGCGGATTTCCAGGTCCACGCCGCGCACCGCGTGGATTTCTTGCTCGCCCATCAAGTAAGTCTTCCAGAGATCGTATGTACGAATCACGATCCCATCGCGTCGTAATTGCTCGCCGCGATCTACTGCTTCTTCAACTGCTCGCGCCATAGCTTTTACCTAACTCCTGATTTGAATGCCAATCGGACTGCTCCCCTCACGCCTGATCCGAGCGCGAAGGCGCCTTGTTATCCACCTTGACCCGCGCTTCGTTCCTCAAAGTACGAATAACCCGGTAACTGCCGGTCACAATTTCCTCGCCGTCCTTTAGGCCGCTCAGCACCTCGATGTCGGTAGCCCCCGTGATGCCTGTCTCAACCTTGCGGAAGACGGCCTTATCGCCCTGAATCACGAAAACCCCTTGAATCTCTTCCTTGCGAGCCTTCTCCGCGGCCGGATCCGGTTTGGCGGCGGCTTGCACGCCCCCCTTGCGGACAGGCTCCAGATCCCCGCGCTGCCGAACCGTCAGGGCCTGAATCGGAATCGTCAGCACATTCTGGCGGGTGGCGGTGGTGATCTTGGCGGTACACGAAAGCCCCGGACGAATCTCCTCGGGCGGGTTCTCCAGCGCGATGACAACCTTGAAATCCTTCGCCTCCTGGCTGGAGATGGCGCTTTGCGAAGCCGCCAGGCCGGTGGAACGCAGGATGGCCGTGTTGCCGATCTCGATCACCCGACCCTTGAAGGTACGGTTCGGGATGGCGTCTATCGTGATCGAAGCTTCCTGCCCCAGTTTCACGTTCACGATGTCGGTCTCGTCCACCTTAACCTCGGCCGTGATCAGAGACATATCGGCGATGGTCATGATCAGACTGGCCGGGGAATTCTGGATTCCGGGCACCACCGTCTCGCCCACCCGCACCGGTAGGTTGGTCACCACTCCATCCAGAGGCGCCACAGCGTAAGTGCGCTGGAGCACGTCGCTGGCACGCCGCAAGTTAGCCTGCGCCAGGGCCACTCGCTTCTGTGCGGCCGCAAGCTGCGAAGCCACCTGGCCGCGCTGCGCGCGCGCCTGCGCCAGTCGCGCCTCCGCCTCGCGCAGGGCCGCTTGACGAGCTTCGTACTCGATGCGCCGCTGGTCGTAATCCTGACGGGAGATCAGGCGTTCCTCGTACAGCTTCTCGGCCCGACCGAAGTTGATCCGCGCCTGCTCGAGCTCCGCCTTGGTGCGGTCCACCGTGGCTTGCGCCGTCAGCAGGTTCTCGTCAGCCACCCGCAAGGCCGCTTCGGCGGCCGCCGACTCAGCTTCGGCTTGACTTAGCGCCGCACGCTGCGCTTGGACCTCGGCCTCCGGCTGCACCGACTCCAGCCGCGCCAGCAGTTGTCCCTTCCGAACCCGGTCTCCCTCTTTCACCAGGATCTCGGTGATGCGCGAAGGGGAAATCGCATTGGTTCCGATGTTGATGTAGTTTCGAGGCTTGATTTCTCCGGAGGCCGTAACCAGGGAGACCAAATCCTGCCGTACAACGCGGCCCGTCTGGACCGTGACCACTCCCCGCTGGTTGTACTTCACGCCGCCGTACACGCCGCCGGCGATCAGAATCACCACCACAACCCCGAGCCAGATCTTCCACTTCCGCTTCACAGACCACTCCTCACTCAGTCAAGACGACCGCGCTGAAGCAAATGTTCCATCCCCCCGTAGACCCGGACACTTTCCCGCCCCCTCAGGACCCGGATTCCCGGCCCTGCGCCAATGGCCGCAAAATTCTATGCTAACACCCTTGCCATTAGCCCGGGGCCGTTAGGCCCAAGTTCCGCGCGTCGCGGTAGCGTTAGCCGGCAGCCAAAGGCTGAGCCGGCCCCGAGGTTTGCGGTGCGCTTGAAGCGGGTGGAAACTCGCCCGGCGGAGATTCCATCCCAGCCGCGCCGATCTAAAGCCCCAAGCGCCCGCTCCGCGCCATCTGCCAACCGGCCCCGGCAATCGGCTTTCAGATGGACCTGCCTCTTGTGATCTTCAAGCCGGCCGGCCCGCCGACGACTCGCCGCCCAGCATTTGATCGGCACCCCCACGCTGGATTCGCGTGTGGCGCCGCCGCGCCGGCCGCTCAGCAAACCCGTGCGCGATGAGTCGGTCGCCGGAAGCGCCGCGGCGCGCGCCCCCTTGGCCGGGTCAGTTCACGCCATCTCCGACGGCCCCGCAAGTTCCGTGTTGTGCTACCATCAAATAGAGTCCGAAGGCTCAGGAGAGGTGGCTGAGTGGTCGAAAGCAGCGGTTTGCTAAACCGTCGTAGGGGCTGAAAACCTCTACCGGGGGTTCGAATCCCCCCCTCTCCGCCAGCCATTAGTCAGATCCCCAAAAATTTACAACACGCCGCAACCCGTGCTGGCATTTGGTGTCGGCGAAAGGTAGAATTTTCGACACCAAGCGATGGCGGCCACTCGCACCCGCCAACGCGTCCGCATCCTCAAAAAGATCCGCCTGGCGCGCGGCCAGTGGCGATTCGTCAGCCTCCGCCGGAGCGGCAACCGTTACCTCTGGGATCCCCGGCCCGGGGCTTACTACCTCGAGTGGTGGGAACAGGGCAGACGCCGCCGCGAAGTCGCCGGCGCAACCCCCAGCGAGGCGCTGGAAGCCCAACGCCGCAAGCAGCACGAACTCCTCGGACGCCTCCACCCCGAGGAACAACAAGCTGCCGCCGAGCGTTTGCCCGCCCCCGAGGCGCCCGGCATGCCCCTGGCTGAAGCCATCGCCGCCTACCTGCGCCACGTCGAAGTGCACTCGCCCGACAAGCCCAACACCCTCACGCGCTACCGCAACGCGCTGCGCCATTTCCAGGACTTCTTGGGACCACGCCGACCGGTCGAGAGCCTGCGCCGCGCCGACATCGAGCAGTCCAAGCTCTGGCGCAGCCGCCAGCGCTCGCCTCGCGGCAGCGCGGTGCGACCGGCGACCATCAATTTCGAGTTGGGCGTGTTCCGCAGCTTTTTCAACTTCCTCACCCGCGAGCTGGAACGCGCCATGGAAAACCCCTGCGCGCATTTCAAGCCCTTGCGCGACCCTGCCGCGGCCGCCCAAGCGCGGCCCGCTGTCTACAGCGCCGAGGAGCTGGAGCGGCTGTTCAGCGCCGCCCAAGGCGAGGAGCGCGTGTGGCTGTTGACCCTGCTGTTAACCGGTCAGCGCGAGCACGAGCTGTGCTGGCTGACCTGGTCGGAGCTGGATTTGACCCCGGGCCAGGAGAGGCTCCTGGTGCAGGCCAAGCCGGGCTTCATGCCCAAGGACTACGAGCAGCGCGAGGTGCCGCTGCCGGCTGAGCTAGCCGAACTGCTGCGCCGCTTGCCGCGCCGGGCCGAGTGGGTGTTCCCCAACGCCGCCGGGCGCCGCGAGAGCCACCTGCTGCGACGGCTGAAACGCATCGCCCAGCGAGCCGGGGTCGCAGGCGCCACCCTGCACAAGTTCCGGCACACCTACGCCACCAGACTGCTGGAAAGCGGCGCTGACGTCGTCACCGTGCAGCGCCTGCTCGGGCACAGCGATCTGGCGACCACGCGCCGCTACCTGAACCCCGACCAGCAGCGACGCCGCACAGCGGTGAATCGCCTAGCTTCCCTGATCCTGGCGGGCGACCTCGCCGCCGCTCACCGACCGGCGTGAGACCTCGGTCGGCGCAGCGCGGGAAGGAACGAGCAGCTCTCCGTCCAGGCTCCGATCTGCGGGGCGCGAAAGCGCAGGCTACGGCCCACGCGCAGATACGGGATGCGTCCCTCCCGCACCAGACGGTAGACGGTCTTGGGCGAAACACCCAAACGATCGGCCACCGCCCTCACGTCCAGCGTCTTAGCCTCCGCCGTGCGCGAGGAGACGGTCGCCGCCGCCAACGCCTCGCGCCCTCGCTCCAGCGCCTCGCCCAAGAGCTGCCGGCTCTCGAGCAGACGCTGCTTCAAGGCCGCGGCATCCTCATGCAATCCGAAGGGCAACAGGCGGGCGCGGCAGGCCGGCTCATAAGGCTCGTAGCGCTCGTGCGCAGCCTCCAGCAACGCCCCGCGTACTTCTGTCAGGAACTCGCGCACCCGGTTCAGGATCTGCTCGGCCCGTCGCCGCCGCATCCGGAGGGCCTCTTCTTCACGCTGACAAACCCGCTCCAGGCGCTGCCGTTCGACTTCCGGCAAACCGGCTTGCTGGAGGCTCTGGTAAGCCTCCTCCCGCTTGCGACCGGCTTCCAGCATCTGCTCGAGCAGCGCCTGCCGCTCATCCACTTGCCGAGAGCTTGCCGATCTCGGTCTCAAGCTTCGCAATCCGCGATTGGCTCACGCTCCCAAGATAACCCTGGTCCCCCACACACTCCCGAGCAATGACATTTTGACGCGCCAAATTGGCTTGCAAGACCGGGCTGACTCAGCCGGTAGGACCGCACGCAAGGCCACGATCGGCACGCAGCCCGAGCTGGTCGGCGGCCCAGTCAGTCCGCGAGGTTGCCGCATTAGCAGTACTCGATCACCAACGTCTCGCCTTGCGAGAGTGCGGCAGGGAAGCTGCCGGATCACATGAGCGACCTTGCCGGGCGCGTCATCGCAGGCAGCATCTGACGGCGCACGAACGGGGAGGCTGCAACATACCTCAACGCCGGCCTGACGCGATGGAGCTCGCCTCGGCGGGTTGGCGCCCCCTCCGGCCTTAAATAAGGCTACAACCGCTTTCCGAGGCCGGGAGGGTACTCAGGTCACCCCCTCCCCCGACAGCGGCTCTGAGGTGCGTTGCACCGCCTTCTACGGGTATTGCTGTGAGCGATCGGAACCGAGGGGACGCCCATCTGCCAGTCCCGTCGATCATGCAGCGCTGGCTAGGCGCACGGCGGAGTCCCCAGGGCCGGGTCAGCGACCACAGCCGGCGAAGCAGAGAACAGCCTTTGTGCGAGTTGGCAGCAGTGCCCGTGAAGTAACAGCACGGACTGCGAAGGAGCTTCGCTCTGGCCTGCTGCCGCATGCAACTGGGTCGTTGCCCAAGCCCACCCCGTCCCACGGCGTCGTAGTTACCCAGTTACCCAAATCCTTGGCAGCCCTTGCTAACTGCGCAGCGTGGTACAAGACGGAGTACTTCGCCGCCGGCTGGAGCCTTCGATAAATCGGGTTAGCTGCAAACGAAAAACCGGAATTACTCGCATTTTTCTTCACTCCGTCGTGGCACCCCAAGGATACGGACTACTCAGTCCTCGCAGGTAACCGCCGACGAGGCCTTGTCACCGGCGAGTTGACCATCGTACGGGCGACGGCCGTCAGGAATCCCGCGAATCGCCGGGCCGAGCGCGGCCCGCCCGGCTCAGGCGGACTGCCCGACGACACCTCGTCCGGATATCCTCTTCACGGCATGATGTGTAGCAGCAGCTATAGCAGCCCGTGGATGAACTGCCGTGGCGGCAACGGGCGCGGAGTCGTGTAGCTGAGGGCTGGTTAAGGCCACAAGCGCGCTGTGGTAAGCCCGCCGGTTGCCATGCTCCCGTGGTTTGCGCAATCCACAGCCACCAGAAGTCAAAAAGAACCGCATGGAGGCGCTCCGCCGCCCCGCGCGCCGTGCCCACTCCCAGCAGACGGCGCAAGATCAGGCTCAGGTTGAAGGCCGCCGCCTCGAGCAGCAACCGCTTGGCGATATTACGCCGCCCTCCGAGATGCAGGCGCCGCATCCCGCCGCTATCGTATAAGTGGGCGCTGGTCCGCTCCAACAGCTCGCCCCGCTTGCGCAGCCACGCCCGGCCCGAGGGACTCCGCAGCCGCCGCCGGTTGGCGTACACCGCCTGCTGCTCGGCCTTTTGTCCCCTCCAGCACTGGCGACCCCGCTCCGGTTCGGCCACCACGGTGCGCACGCCCATCTCGGCCAAATCCCGCAGCAGAGCCCGGCTATGGTGGCCCTTGTCGGACACCACCCGGTCCACGGCCCGCAGCGAAACTTCACCCCCGCAGCCCAGCGGCTCAGAGGCCGACTCGCCGGCCAGCTCGGCCAGTGTGCAGCCGGCCTCCCCCAGCGTCTGGCGCGGAGTCTGGGTATCTCCCCGATCCGCCTCTTGGACCGTCACCGCCACCACCGCTCCGGTCTCCAGATCCACGGCTTGCTCGGCCTTGTAGGCCAGGTGCGTGCGCCCGTCCTTCATCTTGGGGGTGCGCTTGCGGGTCGTGCGGGTTCACCCACTCGCGGTTGGAGACCGCTTTCTGCCGTCGCCGGCCCCTGGAGCCGCTGCGGCTCGACCGAGAGGCCTAGTTGGCGCGCGAGGCCTTCTGCCGATGGGGATGCCTTCAGTGTAGGATCAAAACGTTCCAATCTTTATATGTTTTAGCCCGGTTCGGCGCCCGAAGTTCATCCACAGACTGCTATCCCCGCGGGGCCCTCTGGTCGAAGGCCACCGCTGGCACAAACGCTCGGGTCAGGCTTCACCGTGCGCGCTCCAGAGGCGGGCGCACACGATCGTCTGTGTCCGCAGCCCTTCCCCTCCATTCAGGCTTGCGAGAGGGCGATTACTGATGAAGATGCGAAAAAATAGAATGACGCGCCTGGTCGGGAATGAGCCGGCGCGATTGCCCGGCGGGGCTGTATAGGACCCAACGCACTGACGAGCGCCCACGTGAGCCTGGCTGCCTGGATGATCCCGGATGTATGTGCCTTTCTCCGGCGCTTCCACGGCATGGGGCGATCACTACCGCCGCGGCAACGGGCTCAGCTATCCGGCTGCGCTAGACCGCTGAGAGCGTTGCGAGCGCATCGGCGGGCCCCTACTCCGTAGTTCATGGGCCCGAGTCGCACCGCCGGATGGCGGAGGCCACCGGCCGGCGCATTTGCGTCCCTTCGCGTCCCTCGCTCTGTGCCTTACGCCGGGCGGACCTCACAGGCTCCGGCCGGTCACGACCGCCAGGATCAGAAGTACAGTTTAAGGCCCATCTGTAAGTTTCTCGGGAAGTAAATGGGCGCGCGGGGTTGAGGCACCTTGCCAAAGTTGGCATTGGAGAAGTCTGTGTTCGGGGCTGCGAAGATCACCGAGTTGAACGTGTTAAACGTTTCAAAGCGATATTCGAGATAGGTGCGCTCGTTGAACCGGATCAGTTTGTGCAGAGACATATCGAAGATCGGTTTTACCGGGACGCGGATGTTGCTGAACCGGTTGGGGGTCGTGCGCAGTTCGCCGGCGGGGCGCACGCGCCAGGCCGGCTGGAGATTATTGGCGGCACACTGAGCGCTCGGGCGACCCCCGGCATCCAGGTAACAGTTGTTGAACCAGAGGTCCAGGCTTTGATTCGGCAGCACGGGACTAGCCAGTGGTTCCACCCCGCCCGGTGCATCCTGCGGACGGCCTGAGCCGACATTGGCGATCCAGACGTACTGCCAGCCGCCGATGAGATGGTTGAGCCACCCGGGGACGTTGGCGCCCATGCGCTTGCCGCGACCGAACGGCAGCTCAGCGACGCCGCTAAAAACCCAGACATGGGTGCGATCGTAATTGGTGAGCTGGCGCACCAGGACTGTGTCCTGCGCGTTGAGGAAATTGTTGCGCTCGATATTCTTGGAAAGCGTGTACGAACTGATAAAGGTCACGCCGCCGGACAGCCGCTTTTCTATGCGGAGCTGGAAGGAATGGAATGAGCTTTCCCCAATCGCCATGGAGTTCCGTGCGGAGCCCCCCGTGGGACTGTTGTCGCCGCGCGTGCCCGAGAACTGGGGAAAGGGCAGAAGGAGCTGCTGGCGCTGGACGGTGCGCCCGTTGAAGGCGGAACCCGGCAACAGGCCGGCGAAAGGATTCTCCACGACCTGCTGCAAGTAGGGAACGCCTTTGGCAAGCTCCTCGCGCGGAACGAAATTGAAGGATTTGCCGACCGGCAGCCTGCGGGTGCGGCTCCCCACGAACGCCGCTTCCACCACCAAATTGGGCGTCACCTGCTGCTGGATGCCGAACGTGAATTGGTTAATGAACGGCACGACGCGCTTGGGGTCATCGAAGCTCACCGACTGGCCGACTTGAGTCATCAGCCCCAGAGACGCTCCCGGCGCGGGGGTTCGTCCGGCCGGAAACGGATTGGCAAATGTGTTGACACCAAGTTCGGGGATTCCCGCCCGACCCTGCAAGTCATTGGCGATGTAATTGGTGGGCACGAAAAAGCCGGTCTGCGCACCGAATTGCGTGGTCGGCGAGTAATACAGCCCCATGCCGCCGCGCAGCACCGTTTTATTGGTCACACGGTAAGCCGCCCCCAGACGGGGCTGGAAATTGTTCGTATCGGGATCGAACAGCCCACGGGGAACGCCCCCCACGCCAGCGAACAGGAGACCCCCCTTGAGGCCGGCGCAAGCGGGACAATTGGCCGCTCCGGGCGCGTTGCGAACGCGGTCGGCCAAGGGACTAATTTGGTCGAAGGCGAAACCGCGCACCAGGCGGTTGTAGCGCTCGGTGACCGGGCTTTCGTAATCCCAGCGCAATCCCAGATTCACCGTGAGCCGTGAGGTCAACCTCAGGTCATCCTGAATGAAGAACGCCAAATAATGCCACTGCTGGGCACGAGCCTGGCCTGCGCCGATCTGGGCGCTGGCCGGGTAACCCAGCAGCAGGCTGGCCACAGAATGGCCTGAGGCGGCGTCCTGCGTGTTCACGTCGCGCCGGGTGAACGCGCGATTGAAGGTGAATTCTCCGTTTTCCGTCCCCGTCGTCACCGGGTTCGAACGGATGTTGCGGTATTCTCCGCCGTACTTGAGCGTGTGGCGAGAGTAAGTTCGAGTATAGTTGGCCTGCGCACTGCCGGTATTGTCCGCCGTGTTCACGCCCTGGTTGCCCACGCCGACCGAGGTGTACTGTTCCAGATTGAAAACAGGCATATAGGCTCCCGGCAGGCGGACGAATCCGAGGCGACCCGCATCGAACTTGCGGACGTCCGTGAGGAAGTTGGTTTCCAGGAAGCGCGTGAACCCGATGCGAGCGTTGAACACGCTGGTGGGCGAGAGGCTGGAGACTAAGTCCGCGATGAACCCGTGGTTGTTGCGCGTCTGCGGCCACTGACCCTGGTTGGCGAACGTCCCCTGGAGTCCATTGTTGGACCGGAACTCATCCCTGTGATTGCGGAAGAACGATCCAAAGATCCTGTGCCGCTCACTGAGTACGTGGTCAATGCGGACGACTTCTGCGTTGTAGTTGTAAATGCCCTTATTGACGGGGTTGACGAAGTTATTCTGTCTTTGCTCCGGAACGTTGGGCAGCGGATAAATCTCCAAGACTTTAACGGCGATAGGATGGATGCGCGAGGCGGGGATTCTGCGTCCCGGGAACGGGTCGCGAACAAGGCTTCCGGCGGCGCCGGTCCGGGTGGTCAGAGGATCGTAAACATCGAAGGGGCCTCCGTCACGGTAGACTACGCCGAAGTCGCCGGCGCGCTCAGCCTGGGTTGGAACGCTGGTCGTGATCGGGAAGGGCACACGTTCCCGCAAACCTTCCCAGGTGAACATCCAGAAGGTGCGGTTGCGGCCGTTGTACAACCCGGGCAAGTAGACCGGCCCCGAGCCGGTGGCGCCATATTGGTTGTACTGCTGCGGCGGCTTGGGACGTCCGGTGGCCACGTTAAGCGAGTTGTTGGCGTTCCACATGCCGTATTTGGTGAAGTTCCACATCTGGCCGTGGAGGTCATTTGTTCCCGACTTTAGAGTCATATTCACGACGCCCCCGCCCGTGCGGCCATACTGAGCATCAAAACTGTTGGTCTGGATCTTGAATTCTTCCACGGCGTCCACGGGGGGCGAGAAGTTGTAGCGGCCACGCGTGGAATTAGGCGCACCATCCAACAAGAATTCGTTGGAAGTCAGCCGGCCGCCGTTCATGGACCAGGCAGACCCGCCCAAGTTATCAAACGGGCGGAGGCCGGAGGTCCCTGTGGCCCCAAAGGTCGGCGTCTGCCAGATCACGCCCTGGGCCAGCCGGTTCAGCATGAAGATCATACGCCCGTTGAGCGGCATGGCCTCCAGCTTACGCCGATCCACGACCTGGCCCATAGTAGCCGTAGCGGTCTCCAGCAGCGGCGCGTCGGCGGTCACGGTTACCGATTCGGTAAGGGCGCCGACTTGCAGGGTCACGTCCACGCGTACCTGGGAATTGACGCTCACGGTAACCCCACTCTGCACGTACTTTTGAAATCCGGGTGCTTCCACTTCCACGCGGTATCTTCCCGGGATCAAGAACGGAATCAAGTACGCTCCGTCGGCCGCCGACTGAGCTGACGCGGTGGTGTTCGTGGCTTCGTTGACAGCCGTCACCTTTGCTCCTGCCACGGCTGCGCCGCTTGGGTCCGTCACGCGGCCCAGAACAGCTCCGCGGTAATCCTGTGCCAAGGACAGGGTGCAAAGGACCAATATCACGTTCAGAATCATCGGGCCCTTCATAAGATCCTCCCCTTTCATGGCTTCGGCAATTTCCACCCTGAGCGCGGATACGAATTCATCCTACAACCGTCCGCACCACGGGTCAAGCCGCATCGCGCTGGTCTGAGTCGTCCGCCATGACTGCCACCCGAGAGGCCCGCAAGAGGCACTGGGGGCACCCCCAGCATCCCGGCGGCCAACAAGTGCTGCCGGCAGTAACTACTCCCAGCACGTCACCACACCGCTCCGGCAAGCGCTCCGGCACAGCGCCGCCGCCGACTCCGTGCCCGACATGACGCGCGGCCCGTTGCTGGGCCGCCACGGCCTGCATCATAATGAGCGACATCCGTCGCGCCGGCGAGGGTGAGGCCGGCGCGCGGGAGGTGAACGAT
>FWWM01002037.1_pt1 | contig 37250 bp, 34 predicted proteins | sample 2228351 | NCBI WGS metagenome assembly FWWM01 (sample SAMEA103939774, study PRJEB20133) | metagenome
TCCAGCACCGCCCGCACGCGCAGGTAGCCCTCCTCGGCCATCGGCGCATTCGCCAGCACCTCGTCCCGCGGGAGCGACGGCTCCACCTCGTCGGCGCGCATCACATTGGCGAGCGGTAGCGGATGTGCGGTCGGTTCGAGCCCGTCCGTATCCACCGCCGCCAGCGCCTGGAAGTGGTCGAGGATCCCGGAAAGCTGCACGCGGAACCGCTCCACTTCATCGTCGTCGAGAGCAATCCGGGCCAGCCGCGCAATGTGCAGGACGTCGTCACGGGAAAGCGCCATGCCGTCAAGGATAGGGGAAGGGCGCCTTACCTGCCGTCAAGGATAGGGGAAGGGCGCCTTACCTGCCGCCCTGCAGCTCGTGGCCGCCCTCTGGTACCCTCACCCTCGATGCCGCGCACCCGCCCCGTCCCCGCGGGGGTTGCCACAGCATGAGCACGCTCATCGTCCGCCGCCGCCTGCGCGAACGACGGCGCAATGGCAGCAGCCGCGCCCGTCCGCTGCTCATCGCCCTACTGGGGCTCGTCGCCTTCGGCGCCATCTGCGCAGCAGCAGGCCTCGGCGCCCTGTTCACCATCTACAACTCGTACGCCCGCGACTACGTCCCCATCGAAGAGAAGCTGCTCGAAGTCTCCAGCGTCCCCACCGAAATCTACGACCGCGGCGGCCCCGAAAATGGCGTCCTCCTCGCCACCCTCTCCAACCCCAACGCCCAGCTCCTCAATCCCGTCCGCCTCGAAGACATTTCGCCCTGGATGATCGAAGCTACCATCTCCACCGAGGACAACGCCTTCTGGACCCACCCCGGCGTCAACCTCCGCGGTCTCATCCGCGCCGCCTACGAGAACTACATCCTTAACGACTTCGGCGCTGGCACTGGTGGCTCCTCCATCACCCAGCAGCTCATCAAGAACGTCTACATCTGCCCCTCCATCGCCGAGGACGGCGACAACCGCAACGCCTGTGTCACCGCCGAACGCACCCTCGACCGAAAGCTCCGCGAAATCGCCTACGCCATCGAGCTCGAGCAGGACTACACCAAGGAGCAGATCCTCACCTGGTACCTCAACCAGATTAGCTACGCCGACCGCTACATCGGCGTCGAAGCCGCCGCCCAGGGCTACTTCCGCAAACCCGCCCGCGACCTCACCCTCGCCGAAGCCGCCCTGCTCGCCGGCATCCCGCAGGCCCCCACCACCTACCACCCCCGCCTCAACTGCGTGCGCGACGCCGCCGGAAGCTGCATCGTCGATGAGCTCGGCCGGGCAACGGTCGGCGGTGACGCCAAGGCCCGCCAGGAGGACGTCCTCGACCTCATGGTCCGCCATGGACGCATCACCGCCGCACAGGCCGCGGCCGCCAAGGCCGAAGAGGTCCGCGTCTATCTCGGCTCCAACCCCCAGCGCGCCGAGGCGTTCGTCGATAACCAGGTCGAGCCCCGTCTCGTCCGCATGTGCGAAGCTGGCATGCTCCCCCAGCTCCCCGGGGCGCCCGATTGCAAGGCCAGCGTCCACATGGCCGGCTACAAAGTCACCTCGACCCTCGATTGGGAGCTCACCGCTCAGGCGATGGAGATGGCACGCGGCTTCGTCGCCTCCGGCCTCGAAGCCGGCTGCGAATGCCACAACGCCGCCATCGTCACAATCGAACCCACCACCGGCCAGGTCATCGTCTACGCCCCCAACCGCGACCCCTCCTACCGCTCCGACCGCCGCGTTGCCGGAGAAATCGATCAGCTCACCGAGATCAACCAGCCCGGCTCCTCGTTCAAGCCAGCGGTCTACCTCACCTGGTTCGATGTCCTCAACAAGGCGCCGATGAGCACCTTCTGGGACACCAGCCCCCTCACCGTCGAAGGAACCGCCATCGAGAACCCCCGCCGCGACGCCGAAAAGACCGAAGGGCTCATCTCTGCCCGCGCGGCCCTCGGCGGCTCACAGAACGTCCCGGCCTTCCGCGCCGCGCAGGAAGCCGGCATCGACAACGTCATCAAGATGGCCAAAGCGCTTGGCATCACCACCCTCGAGCAACGGTTCGACCCCACCTTCCGCTCCCACCCTGATGTCACCTACGGCGCCTCCATCGCCACCGGCGGTGCCAACATCCGCGCCATCGACCTCGCCTACATGAACGCCACCATCGCGAACATGGGGAAAATGGTCGGCGTCCCCACCCTCGCGCGCTACGTCGACGTGCGCGACCTCAAGAGCACCGCGCTCGACGCCGGTGCCGATTACGAGCTCGCCCTCCAGCAGAAGCTCCTCTTTGATAAGGGGTACCTCCGCATCCAGGGCACCCGCGAACTCGACCCGGTCGTCATCCTCGAAGTGCGCGATAAAGATGGCAACGTCATCTTCCGCCAGGGCGAACCCGAAACTCGCCAGGTCGTCGACCCCGGCTCCGTCTGGCTCCTCCACACCATCATGTCCGACTGCACCGCCCGCTTCATCATCTGGGTCTGCGGTGGCAGCAACAACGACCTCGGCCTCGACTTCTTCGCCAATGGCCAGCGCATCCCCTCCGGCGTCAAGACCGGCACCCAGCAGGGCCCCGCATCCGCGGCCGATACCCTCGAAACCTGGATGACCGGCTACTCCCGCCACGCCGCCACCGTCGTCTGGGTCGGTAACGCGACCAATGAACTCGTCAACGACCGCCAGTTCGCCGCGGCGAACACCACCGTCCGCCTCTGGAAGAACTGGATGGGAACCTACCACGAAGCCCTCACCGCCCGCGGCGTCCCCGACGTCGGCAAGGGCTTCTCCGACCTCCAGCCCCGCAACGTCGCCCAGCGCGACTTCCAAACACCCGCCACCGACCGCTACCTCGGCCCCGAGTTCAAGTACTGCGACCAGGTTGTGACGGCGTGGGTGCGCACCGACGTCACCTACGAATCCGAATGCGAAGAGAAGGAGATCGATAGCCGCAACGGCCTCCTCGCAACCGAGCAGACCCCGTCTGAGTTCCGCAAGATGGCGAAATTCGTCAAGCTCCCCTCCTTCAAGCCCGAACTCGCCGAGGAGCTCGCCGAAAAGCGAAACATCCCCATCGCTCCGAAGGAGAAGAGCACCGGTCTCGCCGCCATCGCCATCAACAACATCACGACCGGGCGCACCGTCTCCACCGACACCGAGGTCCTCGGCACCGTCAATCCGCCCAACCTCAAGAACTGGAAACTCGAGCTCGGCCGAACCTCGACCCCAACCGAGTGGACCACGCTCGGCGAGGGCACGGCCCGGGTCGAGAACGGCCTCCTCGGCGTCATCCGCATCGCCGATCTCGAGGATGGCGTCTACACCCTCCGCCTCTCCACCAACGACGGCCGAGGCCTCTCCCTCGTCGTGTACATCAACGTCCGCAAAACGGGCCCTCCCTTCCCGGGGGCAACACCCACGCCCTCCGGTGGGGGCCCCGGCACCCAGGCCACCCCAACGCCCACACCCACCCCCGGGCCTTGAGGAACCTTCCCGCGGCGCGTACGCTCCCCCAAACCATCGCTGGGGGAGTAGCCGTGGAGTATGCCCGCCCCGAGCTCCTGGCCGAGCCGGATTGGCTCATCGACCACCTGGACGATCCCGGCGTCCGCATCATCGATTGCGCTGTCCTCGAAGCCTATCGCCGGGCGCACATCCCCGGCGCCGTCCACCTGCCCGTCCACTACTACATCAAGGAACAGGGGCCCCCGGGCGCCGACCACGGCACCTTCGTCATGCCGCCCGCCGAATTCGAAGCTCTCATGGGTCGTCTCGGTGTCTCCAACGACACCCTCGTCGTCACCTACGATGACAACAACGCCCTCGTCGCCGCCCGCCTCTGGTGGGTGCTGCGCTATTACGGCCACACCAACGCCCGCGTGCTCAACGGCGGCTGGCATCGCTGGCTCACCGAAGGCCGCCCCATCACCTTTCACGCCACCCGCCCGGCCCCAGCCACCTTCGTTGCCCGCCCCAACCCCGACCTCATCGCCGATGCTGAATACCTCAAAGCCCGGATCGGCGACCCCTCCTGCCAGGTGCTTGATGCCCGCACCGGTGAGGAGTGGAACGGCACCAACGACCGCGGCAACCGTCGCGTCGGCCACGTCCCCGGCGCGCGCCACCTCGAATGGCTGCGCTTCATCGAAACGGCCGACACCCGCCGCTTCCTCCCGGCCGAGGAGATTGAGCGCCTCCTCGCCGACGCCGGCTTCACCCGCGACCGAGCGACCATCACCTACTGCCAGGGCGGCATTCGTGCCGCTCACGCCGCCTTCGCCATGGCCCTCGTCGGCTACGACAACGTCCGCGTGTACGACGGCTCCATGCGCGACTGGGCCAACCGCGACGATACACCGCTCGTGCTCGAATAGGCGCCCAGGACAAACAGCGAGGCCCGGCACATGCCGGGCCTCGCTGAGTTCTCCCGAAATGGTCCCTCAGTCAGCAGTGGGCGCGACAGGCTCTTTCGGCTGGGCCGGCTCCCGCTCCCAGCGAATCAGCGCCTCCACGGTGAATCCCAGGTCCGCCTTCTCGCAGAGCGAGGAGCAGTACGTCATCTTCATGCCGCTCGGCGATTTCCGCCAGTCATAGCGGAGGCCGCACCGCGCGCAAACGCGGATATTGTTTAGGTTCATCCCCGTCGGGCCGGGGCCTATCGGCGTGTCCATGGTGTGCCTCCTTGTGCTGGCTTCGCCGCCGGTGGGGGTCGGCTTCCATCCAGATCCAGCGTAGAGCCCGCCAGTACGTTTCGTAAAGCGACCGACCCCGCTACACCGGCCGCGGGGGAAAGTCGCCTTACGCCGCGAGCAGCGCCCGCCACTCCGGCCGCACGTACTCAAACTCTCGCAACAGCATCTCCAGTGTGAAGCCCAGGTCGGCCTTCTCGCAGAGGCTGCCGCAGTACGTCATCTTCAGGTACGCGCTTGGCGAACGCCGCCAGTCGTACGGGACCCCACAGTGCTGGCACACGCGCATGTGACTCTGCATCGACCTTGCCTCCGCGGCTGCGCCCGGGATGAGCGACGCTGCCCACTGTAATAGTCGGCCGGGCGCCACCCGCCATTCACTTCAGGGAACCCCCAAATTCCGCCTCCCCTCACCCTTTCATCCAGGCCGCTCCGGCCCGTTCCCCGCGCGTCCCCGGTCCGCAACGCGCCAGCGCTGTACGCCGGGCCCCGGCCGGCCGATCCCACACCATGATGGAGTCCCACGCCGAGCCAATCCCCTACCGGAATCCGCCACCGGTCGTCCACCGCCTGCCCGAGCGCACCGGCCGCATCCCCCGCCAGCGCGTCCGCCTCGCCGGCGAGCTGGTGCTCGCGCAGCGTGCTGTTCCTGCCCGTTTGCCGACGGTTCGGTATCGTTAGACCCATCCTCTTGCCCCGCGGAGGGCACATGCTCCCTGCCCCCCTCGAGTCAGCGGTGGCTGCCCGCCTCCAGGCCCTCAGCGCAGCCCGGGTCATCGAGCGGATGTGGGCCCGCGATTACACCGTATGGCAGCCGCACCCCGCCGAGTGCGCCGACCGCCTCGGGTGGCTCACCGTGCCCCAGGCCATGTTCTCCCGGATGCCGGCGCTCGCTGCCCTCCGCGATGAGCTCGTCGCCTCCGGTTTCGAAACGCTGCTCCTCCTCGGCATGGGCGGCTCGAGCCTTGCCCCGGAGGTCATGACCCGCGCCTTCGGAACGGTCCCCGGCGCCCTCCGCTTCGAGCTCCTCGATTCCACCGACCCCCGCCAGCTCGCCGCCATGCTCGACCGCGTCGACCTCGCCCGGTCCGCCATCGTCGTTTCGAGCAAGTCCGGCACCACCATCGAAACCCGCAGCCACTTCGCCTTCTTCCTCGAACGCCAGCCCAACCCGGCGCACTATCTCGTCATCACCGACCCTGGCACGCCCCTCGAGCGCGAGGCCGAGCAGCGCGGCATCGCCAGGCTCTTCCTCAACCCGCCCGATATCGGCGGGCGCTTCTCCGCCCTCTCCAACTTCGGCCTCCTCCCGGCTGCCCTCTGCGGTGTCGATGTTCCTGCCCTCCTCGGTCGTGTCGCTCCCATGGCCCAGGCGTGTCGCGCGCCCGACCCGGCGGCCAATTCCGGGGCCTATCTCGGCACCGTGCTCGCCGAGGCCGCCCTCGCCGGGCGCGATAAGCTCACCCTCTTCCTCCCGGAATCCGTCGAATCGCTCGGCCACTGGATCGAGCAGCTCATCGCCGAATCCACCGGCAAGCAGGGCCGCGGCATCGTTCCCGTCGAGGCCGAGCGTATCGGGCCCCCGGCTGTCTACGGGGAGGACCGCATCTTCGTCGCCTACGGCCACCTCGAAGGCCTCGACGAGCTCGAAGCCGCCGGGCACCCCGTCATCCGCCTTCCCGCGATCGGCCCACTGGATCTCGGTGCCGAATTCTTTCGCTGGGAGTTCGCAACCGCCGTCGCCGGGCACATCCTCGGCATCAACCCATTCGATCAGCCCAACGTCGAAGAGGCCAAGCACCTCACCCGCCGCGTCCTCGCCGGTGAACCCATCGACGACGCCACTCCCCCGGCTCGCGACGTCCTCGCCACCACCGGGCCCGGCGATTACGTCGCCATCCTCGCCTACCTCCCCCGCGACCGCGCCACCATCGCACGCCTCGAGCGCGCCCGCCACGCCCTCCGCGACCGCCTCCGCGTCGCCACCACCGTTGGCTTCGGGCCGCGCTACCTCCACTCCACAGGGCAGCTCCACAAAGGGGGCCCCTCGTCGGGCGTCTTCCTCCTCGTCGAAGAACCGCCGGGTATCGACTTCCCGGTCCCGGGCGAGCCCTACACCTTCGCCGCCCTCGAGCGTGCCCAGGCACGTGGCGATGTCGCGGCCCTCAAGGGCCACGGTCGCCGCGTGGCACGCCTCGCCCCCGCCGACCTCGATCGGCTCGCCGTCGGCCCATGAACGGCCAGCGCATCGCCGGCATCCTCCTGCATCCCACATCCCTTCCCGCCCCCGCCACCCTCGGCGAACCCGCACACCGGTTGCTCGATCTCCTCGCCGCAGCCGGCGTTCGCGCCTGGCAAATGCTCCCGGTCTGTCCCCCCGGCCCGTACGAATCACCGTATGCCGGCCGCTCCGCCTTCGCAGGTGATGACCGCCTCATCGACCTCCCGTGGCTCGCCCGCCGGGGATGGCTGGAACCTGCCGAGACCGAGCTCCCGCCGTGCGGCTCCTCGAACCGTGTGGACCTCCCGCGGCTCCGGGCGGCACGCCAGCCCGCGCTGCGAAAGGCATTCGAACGCTTCCGCGCCGCCGGCGGAATCGCCCAGCTCGATGCGTTCGAACGACGCGCCGGCTGGCTCGCCGACTACGCCCTCTTCGAAGCGCTCCGCGAACTCACCGGCCAGCCCTGGTGGCAATGGCCGGCCGAGTATCGGTCGTGGCCCCCCGCCCGCCCCACCCCGGGCACCGCACTCGCCGACGAAGTCGACTTCCACCGCTTCCTCCAGCTCGTATTCGACCTCCAGTGGGCCGAACTTCGCCACGAGGCCGCCCGGCGAGGCATCGTGCTCATCGGCGACATGCCCATCTTCGTCGACCGGGATAGCGCCGATCACTGGTCCAACCGCCAGCTCTTCCTCCTCGGCGCAAACGACGAGCCCTCAGTCGTCGCGGGTGTCCCACCCGATGCCTTCAGCGAAACCGGTCAGCGCTGGGGCAACCCGCTCTACGACTGGGAGGCCATGCGGGCAGATGGCTACCGCTGGTGGGTCGCCCGATTCCGCCGTGCCCTCCAGCTCTTCGACATCATCCGCGTCGACCACTTCCGCGGCTTCGTCGCCGCCTGGCACATCCCGGCCCACGAGCCCACCGCCATGCACGGCGAGTGGGTGCCCGGGCCCGGTGCCGCCCTCTTCCGCGCCCTCGAGGCTGAGCTCGGGCGCCTGCCCATCATTGTCGAGGACCTTGGCATCATCACCGATGACGTCCGCGCCCTCCGCGATGAGCTCGGCTATCCCGGCATGGTCGTCCTCCAGTTCGCATTCGGCGGCGATCCGGCCAACCCATACCTTCCCCGCCATCACCGCCCCAACCAGGTCGTCTACACCGGCACCCACGACAACGACACCACCCTCGCCTGGTGGGAATCCCTCACCCAGTGGGAGCGCGACAACGTCTGCCGCGAGCTCGGCACCGACGGCTCCAACATCGTCGATACCCTCGTCTGCTGCGCGCTCGAGAGCGTCGCCGAAACGGCCATCATCCCCATGCAGGATGTCCTCGCCCTCGGCCCCGGCCACCGTATGAACCACCCTGGCACCACCGAAGGCAACTGGAATTGGCGTTTCGCCTGGGAGCAGTTGACGCCGGGCCGGGTTACGTGGCTCCGCCATCAGATCGAGCGCACCGGTCGCCATGCCTGACCTCGTCCTCTCCGTCCTCGACCAGTCCCCCATCGCCCGCGGCGCCTCGCCGGCACGGGCCATCGCCGAGACCCTCGAACTCGCGCGCCGCTGCGATAGCCTCGGCTACCACCGCTACTGGCTCGCCGAACACCACGCCGCCGGGTCGCTCGCCTCGGCCTCCCCCGAGGTGCTCATCACCCGCGTCGCCTCCCTCACCCATCGCATTCGCGTCGGTTCCGGCGGCGTCATGCTCACCCACTACGCCCCCCTCAAGGTGGCCGAGCAGTTCCGCATGCTCGAAGCCCTCTTCCCGGGCCGCATCGACCTCGGTGTCGGCCGCGCGCCAGGCAGCGACACGCGCACCGCCCGCGCGCTCGCCGATGGCCGCGCCCTGCCCGACGTCGAGCACTACCCCGCCCAGCTCGCCGACCTCGAGGGCTTCCTCGCGGGCACCCTGCCACCGGGGCACCCGTTCCACGGCATCGTCGCCCAACCCGCCGGCGAGACCATCCCGGAGCTGTGGCTGCTCGGCTCCACCGACGTCAGCGCGCGGCTCGCCGCCGAACGCGGCTGGGCCTTCTGTTTCGCCCACTTCATCTCCGCCGAGATGCCGGCCGATAGCATCCGTCGCTACGAAGCGGCATTCCGCCCTTCGCCGTTCCTCGCCCGGCCACGCACCGCCCTCGCCGTGGCAGCCCTCGCTGCCCCCACCCGGGAGGAAGCCGAGTACCTCAGCTGGAGCCGCTGGGCCAGCCGCATCATCAGCCGCACCCGCCCGGGTACTCCCGCCGGCATCCCGTCTCCCGAAGAAGCCATGGCTTTCGCCTTTACCCCGGCCGAACGCGACTACCTCGAGTACCTCCGCCAGTCCTCCATCTACGGCACCCCCGCCGAGGTCGGCGAGCAGCTCCGCGCGCTCGCCGACGACTGGGGAACGCGCGAACTGGTCCTCGTCACCATCACCCACCAGTTCGAGGCCCGGGTGCGCTCCTACGAGCTCCTCGCCAGCGAATTCTCGCTGCCATCTGCCTCCTCCACCTGACTGGTCCGGCCCCTGCACGCTCATTTCGCCTGCCGTACGCTCCCCATATCAAATCAACCCGGAGTCCCCACCATGGAGTACCGTACCCTCGGCCGAACCGGCATCAAGGTCAGCCCCCTCTGCCTCGGCGCCATGATGTTCGGCGGCAAGACGTCCCCGGAGGACAGTGCTGCCATCATCGACCGCGCCCTCGATGCCGGCATCAACTTCATCGATACCGCCAACGTCTACAACCAGGGCCGCAGCGAGGAGGCAGTCGGCGAAGCCCTGCGTCGCAACGGCCGCCGCAACCACGTCATTCTCGCCACCAAAGTCCACGGCCGCATGGGCGACGACCCCAACGCCATGGGCAACACCCGCCGCCACATCATCGAACAGTGCGAGGCAAGCCTCCGCCGCCTCCAGACCGACTGGATCGACCTCTACCAAATTCACCGTCCGCAACCCGACGTCCCAATCGATGAAACCCTCCGCGCCCTCGATGACCTCGTCCGCTCGGGCAAGGTCCGCTACATCGGCAGCTCAACCTTTGCCGCCTGGCAGCTCATCGAAAGCCTCTGGGTCGCCAGGGAGTACCGCCTCGAACGGTTCGTCTGCGAGCAGCCACCCTACAACCTGCTCGACCGCCGCATCGAACGGGAGCTGCTCCCCGCAGCCCAGGCCTACGGCCTCGGCATCATCCCCTGGAGCCCGCTCGCAGGCGGCCTCCTCACCGGCAAGTACAGCCGCACCGCGCCCCCGCCGCCCGACAGCCGCTACGCCAACCTCGATGCCAACCCCCTCTACCGTCGCCGCATGAACGACGCCATCTGGGACGTCATCGAACCCCTCCAGGAGCTGGCCACCCAGAGGGGCACGACCCTCTCCCGCCTCGCGCTCGCCTGGTGCATCCACCAGCCCGGCGTGACCAGCCCCATCATCGGCCCGCGCACCATGGAGCAGCTCGAAGACAACCTCGCCGCCCTCGAAGTCACCCTCTCCGACGACGACCGCCGAGCGATCGACCGCATCATCCCGCCCGGCACCCACGTCTCCCCCTACTACGAAGCCGATTGGCGTGCCCCGGTTCACCGCTGGTGAAAGCCCCGCCCCGCTTGACCCGCCCCCGGTCGGCGACTAGCTTGCCCCGACCACACCCCAGCAGGAGGCACCCGTGCACGAAATGACCGGCGGCGAAGCCGTCTACCACGCTCTGCGAGCCCTCGGCGTCGAGCATGTCTTCGGCATCGTTAGCGTCCACAACATCCCCATCTACGATGCGATCCACCGCCTCGGCGGTATCACCCCCATCGCCGTCCGCCACGAACAGGGCGCCATGCACGCCGCCGACGGTTACGCCCGGGCGACCGGCCGCCTCGGCGTGGCCATCGCCAGCACCGGCCCCGGTACCACCAACGCCATGACAGGGCTCTACGAAGCGCAGTTCGCCTCCAGCCCCGTCCTCCTCATCACCGGCCAGGTCGAGTCGCTCTACTACGGCAAGGGCAGGGGCTTCCTCCACGAGGCCGAGGCGCAGCTCCCCATGCTTCGCACGGTCACCCGCCGCGCCGAATCCGTCCGCCGCGTCGAGGACATCGCCGAGACCATCGTGCGCGTTGCCGGCGACCTCCAGCTCGGCAGGCCAGCGCCCGGCGCCGTCGAAATCCCCATCGACCTCCAGTATGCCCGCGCCGAGGTCGATATCCCCGCCGTCGAAGGGCGGCCGCGGCTCCGCCCCGACCGCGATGCCCTCGCTCGGGCGGCCACCGCCATCCGCAACGCCCGGCGCATCCTCATCTGGGCCGGCGGCGGTGTCCTCGCTGCCGGCGCTGAGCAGGAGCTGCAACACCTTGCCGAGCTGCTCGGTGCACCGGTCATCACTTCCGCCAACGGCCGCGGAGCACTCCCCGAGGACCACCCGCTCTGTCTCGGTCCCCTCTCCGCCCACCCTACCCTCCAGGAAGTGTTCGATGCCGCCGACGTCGTCCTCGCGGTCGGCACCCGGTTCCAGGCAGGACCAACGCGCAACTGGACGCTCCGCCTCCCCTCCCAGCTCATCCACATCGATGCCGACCCCGGGGTCATCAATCGCAACTACCCGGCCGCCGTGCCGGTCACCGGCGATGCCCGCCTCGCCCTCGCAGCACTTCGCGCGGACCTCGATGGCCATCGCGCCGACCCGTCATTCGCTGCCCGCGCCGCCGAACTCCGCGACGCCGCCCGCGAGCAGATCCGCCGCGAAATCGGCCCCGATTACGCCGCCATCATGGATGCCATCCGCGAGCTCGCCCCCCGCGACGCCCTCGTCGTCCGCGATGCCACCGTCCCGGCCTACCTCTGGGGCAATCGCCTGCTGCCCATCCTCGCGCCACGAACCTCCCTCTATCCCACCTCGGCAGCCATCGGGCCCGCGCTTCCCCTCGCCATCGGTGCCGCTATCGGCACCGGCCGCCCCGCCGTCGTCATCCAGGGCGATGGTGGGTTCATGCTCAACATCGGCGAACTGGCCACGGCCGCCCAGTACGGTACCCCCGTCATCGTCTGCCTCTTCAACGACCGCGGCTACGGTGTCCTCCGGACCATCGAAGGTCGCACGTTCGAAGGCCGCCAGTTCGGCGTCGACCTTGCCACGCCGGACTTTACGCTCGTCGCCCGTGGGATGGGCATCCCTGCCGAGCCAGTCTCCAGCGCGTCCCAATTCCGCGAGGCCCTCTTCCGCGCCCTCGCGAGCGGGGGGCCCTACCTCCTCGATATCGACATGACGCGGCTCACCCCCATGGCTGGCCTCGGCAGCCCGCCGCCCCGCCGCACGCCCGACGTCGCCGAGTGACTCACCTCGGGGCAGGGCGACAGGAAAGGGGTGGCCTTCCCGGGGCCGAGAAGGCCACCCCGCCCCACAGTGATTCGACGGTCGGCCGCTCCGTTACGCCTTCGCCAGCACCTCGCGCATCCTCTTCCACCGCTCTGCCCGGATGCGGGCCGCACCCTCGAGATTCGAAGTGTCCACCTCGGCGATCATTGCGCCGTACGCCGCGAACGTCGGAATCTCGTCGTCGGTCAGCTCCCGCATCCACTGCTTCCGCTGCATCGCCTTCTCGATGTACGGCGCCAGCTCATCCATCTTCTGCTTCTGCCGGCGCTCCTCTTCCTCCTTGAACTCCGGCATCACCTCGGCGGCGAAGAGCTCCAGCGCCTCGCAGATGTGCTCGTGGCGATTCTTCCCGCCCTGCTGGATGAACACCGTCTGGTCGACCCCGGCATCGGCGAACTTTCGCAGGTGCTCCCGCAGGTCCTGCGGCGTCCCAATCCCGTCAGTCCCCCCGCCCAGGAAGTCGAGCTGCTCCGCCCCCATCGCCGCCTTCACCCGCTCGTAGTTCTCCCAGATATTTGTCCGGCCCGGCTTGTGGTGCCCGAAGACATAATGATGACCGAGCCCGAACTGGAAGAACTTGAACCCATCGAACCCGCGCCGGAACGCCTCCTCCCGGTCGTGGTGAATCGAAAAGCTCGTCACCATCGCGATGTTGGGGTTCACCGTGTGCCCAATCGGCACGCACTCCCGCTTGAACGTCTCGTAGTAGTCATCCACCCATTTCCTCGCCTCGGCCGGGTCCACGAACGCAAACGTCAGTGCCCCAATCCCCAGCTGCGCCGCCAGGTGAATCGTGTCCCGGTTCGAACAGGCCACCCACAGCGGCGGGTGCGGCTTCTGCACTGGCTTCGGCACCACGTTCCGCACCGGCATCGAGAAGTACTTCCCCTGGTATCCCGGGTACGGGTCCATCGCCATCATGTTGCAGACCTGCTCGGTCGTCTCGAGCCACATCGCTCGCCGTTCCGCGGGGTTGATGTTGAAGCCCTCGAGCTCCATCCGAGACGCCGATTCCCCCGTCCCAAACTCCACCCGCCCATTCGAGACCAGGTCCAGCGTCGCGATCTCCTCGGCAATCCTCGCCGGAGGGTTGTACGCCGGCGGCATCAACTTGATCCCGTGGCCCAGGCGAATGGTCTTTGTCCGCTGGCTCGCCGCCGCAAGGAACACCTCCGGGCACGACGAGTGCGAATACTCCTCCAGGAAGTGGTGCTCCACCTCCCATGCGAAGTCAATGCCCAGCCGGTCAGCGAGCTCCACCTGTTCCAGCGCGTCCTGGAAGAGCTTCAACTCCGCCCCGTTGTCCCAGGGCCGTGGCAACTGGTGCTCGTAAAAAATCCCGAACTTCATTCGAATCCTCCTGTGCGGCGGGAGTGTAGCAGAACCGTTAGCGCAATGCGAACATCCCCTCCATCCCGTCAGTTGCTCATCTCACGCTCGCCGGCCAGAATCCACCGCGGGGACACGGGCGGAATTCGATTACCGGAGGAGCCACGTGAAGCGATCCAACCGCACCCCCGAACTCGAGCGCGCCATCACCGCCCTCTTCCGCGCGAGCGCCCTCCTCGACCCCATCCGCCTCACCCTCTGGGACCGTGAAAATCTCACCGTCACCCAGCTCCGTCTCCTCGGCCACCTCGCCGAGCAGGAGGGACTCAGCAACGCCGAGCTCGCCGAGCGCCTTTACGTCACCCGTCCCTCGGTCTCGGCCCTCCTCGAGCGCCTCGAGCGCGGCGGCTTCATCCGCCGTGAGGTCGCGCCCAACGACCGCCGCAGCATCTGCATCTGGCTCGAACCGCGCGGCCGCGCCGTGGTCGAGTCCCTGCGCGAAGAGCTGCGCGACTACGCCGCCGGCCTCATGGAATCCATGACCCCCACCGAGCTCGTTGAGTTCGCCAGGGCCACCGAGCGCTTCGTCGAATCCGGCAGCCAGCGCCGCAAGCGCGACCTCCAGGTTGAAGACCCCGACTGCTGACGGTGCCCGCCGAGCCGACCTCCTTCCGCCTCGCCGACCTCCTCACCACCGCCTCCTCCCTGGCCAGCTACCGCGGCGAGCCACGCATCACCATCGATCACCTCCGCATGGCGCTCGCCATCTGCCTCGACGAAGCAACGATCGAATCGCTCGGGCCCGGACTTTCACCCCTCGTCCCGCGCCGCGGCGCACCCGAACCCGATGCCGACGTCCTCTCCTTCGCCCGGCGCTGGAATGCCCGCCTTGGCGACCCCTTCCGCGCACTCACCGCCGAAGAGGTCCAGGCTCTGCGCAACGAACTCACCCTGTAACGCGTCAGCAACCGGCCACCTGTTGCCGGTAGATGAGAGCCCCACCATAGTTCCCACGTGGAATGGCTGGTCGAGGCCCTCGCCGGGCTCCTCGGCGCCCTCGTTGGGTTCTGGTTCCCGTCGGTCCAGCACCACTGCTACCGCGAGCTCGCGTTTCGTGACGACCCAGCGCGCGGCAGTCGCCTCCTCGCCCTTCGGTTCTTTACCGTCCCGGCCTCAGCCGTCGTCGCCGCCCTCGCCTTCCGCCCTTCGATGCCCGGCGGGCTCGACTCCGCCCTCACTGCCGCATTCTGCCTCCTCCTCGTCGCCATCAGTTCCACCGACTTCGAGCGCCGCCGCATCCCGAACACCCTCGTCTACCCCGGCATCGTCGCGGCACTCGCAGCCGCACCCGCCTGGTCGAACCGCTCCGTCACCGATGTCGCGCTTGGCGGCCTGGTGGCGCTCGCAGCCGCCATCGTCCTGCTCATTCTCGGCGCCCTGGCTGCTGGCGCCTCCCGCTCCCGCGAGACCGCCTTCGGCATCGGCGATGCAAAGCTCATCCTCCTCATTGGGCTCCTCCTGGGCTGGCCCGCCGTCCTCACCGCCCTCTTCATCGGCATCCTCGCTGCCGGCGTGGTCGCTGCCGTGCTGCTCGTGCTTCGCGGGCGGGGAACCACCTACAGCTACGGCCCCTACCTCGCGGCAGGGGCCGTCATCGCACTCCTCTGGTTCGATCGATTCGCCTGAACCCTACAGGTTCTTCAGCTGGATGATCGCCGGCCCACCGATGACGATCATGATCGCCGGGAAGATGAAGAACACGAGCGGGAACACCATCTTGATCGGCGCCTTGAACGCCGCCTCCTCCGCCCGCTGCCGCCGCTTCGTCCGGATGACACCGGTCTGCACCCGGATCACCCCGCCAATCGAGATACCCATCGCCTCGGCCTGCACAATCGCATTGATGAGCTGCCGCAACTCGTCCACACCGGTCCGCTCGGCCATATCGAGGAACGCATCCCTCCGGCTGCGCCCCATCTGGATCTCCCGCATCGTCCGCGTCAGCTCTTCCGAAAACGGCCCCTTCACTTTTTCAATCACGCGCGTGAACGCAGCGTCGATACCCAGCCCCGCCTCCACCGATGCCGTAATCAGGTCGAAGGCATCAGGCAGCGACTTCCAGATCTCCTTCTGTCGCCGCCGAATCCGCCCGAGCAAGTAGATTCGCGGCGCGTACAGCCCCAGCCCGGTCAGCACCGCGAACACCAGCAGCGTTCGCGCCGCATCCAGCCCCGCGCTCATCGAATACACCAGGCCGAGCAGCGGCAGCAGCCCGGCGCACACCGCGACAATCGCGATGAACTGCCCCGCCTTGATCCGAAGGCCGGCCTGCACCAGGGCCATCTCCACCCGCTCAGAAATCGACGACGGCAGGATCGAGTTCAGCTGCCGGTTGATGTTCGCCACCAACGGCTTCAACACCCGCTGCGAGAACGCTGCCTCGGGGTCCGGCAGCGCCTCACGCGCGGGCCGCGTGTAGCGCAATCCCCCGAGCCGGACATCCATCGCCGAGGTGCCAGCACCCCGGTAGAACAGCCCGTAGGTCATCAGCGTGATGAACAGGAATGTGCTGAAGGCAATGAGCAGTTCCATCGCGCTACACCTCGATGTTCACGATTCTCTGGATGATCAGGTAGCCGATGACCTCGCTCACGAATGCGCCCATCAGCATCAGCCTCCCGAGCGGATCCGTGAACAACAGCCCCGTGAAGTCCGGGCTGATCGCGTAAAAGATGATCAGCAGCCCAATCGGAATGCCGCCAATCACGTACCCGGTCAGCCGCTGCTGCGACGTCAGCGTGCGAATCTCCCCCTTGATGCGCTCCCGCTCACGCATCGTGTGCGCCACGTTGTCCAGGATCTCGGCAAGATTCCCGCCCACGCTCCGCTGGATCAGGATTGCCGTGATTACGATGTCGAAGTCCGGCGAGCCGACCCGGTCGTTCAGCGCTGCAAGTGCCTGTTCCACACTCGCGCCCATCGCGGTGTCCCGCAGCGTGCGGCGAATCTCCACCGAAAGCGGCGCCGGGATCTGCTCCGCCGCAGCCTCCATCGCCTGCAACAGCCCGAACCCGGCACGGAGCCCGCTTGAGAGCATCTGCAGCATCTCCACCAGCTGCCCTTCCATCTTGTGCAGCCGGCTTGCAATCCGTCGCTTCAGCCACAGGCCCACCAGCAGCCAGCCGAGCGGCGCCAGCATCATCCCGAGAATCGGCAGCGGCAGCAGCATCACCCCGATGAGCGCCACCAGCACCGAAACGACGACCCGCAGCGTGAAGTACTCCTTCGCGTTCAGCGTCAGCCCGGCCCGCTCCAGGTCACGCGTCCAGTTCGCCGCAATGTTCCCCGAGATCAGCGTGATGCCGGCAAAGTTCACCGACCCCCGCCGGCGCAGGCGTGCCCGCGTCTCCTGCGGCAGCTGTGCCTCCACCTCGCGCAGCTTCTTCAGCCGCGCCGAGGCCTCCACGCTCTGGCTCCCGAACCCGAACAGCCAGAGCGCGAGCAGCGTGGCAAACGCACCCGTCGAAAGTGCAGCCAGGATCAACATCGGCGTCACCAGCCTTCCCCCGTGCCGAACAGATTGTTCGGCAGCTCGATGCCAGCAATGGCGAACTTGTGCGCAAAGCCCGGCCGGATACCCGTCGGCCGCATCGAACCATGCACCTTGCCGTCTTCATCCACCCGGTCCAGCTTGAAGAGGAAGATGTCCTGGAGGGTGATCGTGTCGCCCTCCATGCCGCTCACCTCGGTCACGTGCGTCACCTTGCGCGAACCATCCTGCAGACGGCTCAGCTGGATGAAGATGTGAATCGCCGAAGCGATCTGCTCCCGGATCGCCCGCGACGGGAGGTCCATCCCCGCCATCAACACCATGTTCTCCAGGCGGCTCAGCGCCTCGCGCGGGTTGTTCGCGTGGATCGTCGAAATCGACCCGTCGTGGCCGGTGTTCATCGCCTGCAGCATGTCGAACGCCTCCTCGCCGCGCACCTCGCCGACGATGATCCGGTCCGGTCGCATGCGCAGGCAGTTGCGCACCAGGTCACGCTGCTTGATCTGGTTCTTCCCTTCGATGCTTGCCGGCCGCGCCTCCAGAGTGATCACGTGATCCTGTTGCAGCCGCAACTCGGCCGGGTCCTCGATGGTGATGATCCGCTCCGTGTTTGGGATGAACGCAGAGAGGGCATTCAGCAGCGTCGTCTTCCCGGTGCCCGTACCGCCGCTCACGATGATGTTCAGGTGCGCCCGCACGCACATGGCCAGGAACTCTGCCGTCTGCTCGCTGAGCGCCCCCACCGCCACCAGGTCCGCCATCCGCATCTTGTCGGCGCGAAACTTTCGGATCGTGATCGTCGGCGCCTTCGGCGAAGCCGGCGGAATGGTGATATTCACGCGCGAACCATCCGGGAGCCGGGCGTCCACCATTGGGCTCGATTCATCGATCCGCCGACCGAGCGGCGCCACGATCCGCTCGATGATCCGCATCACGTGCTGCTTATCGCGGAACCGCACCGCGCTCCGGAAGATCCGGCCCTCCCGCTCGAAGTACACCTTATCGATGTCGTTCACCATCACTTCCGAAATCGACGGGTCACGCAGCAGCGGCTCCAACGGGCCCAGCCCGAGCGCCTCGTCGGCCACTGCATCCAGCAGCTCATCGCGCGACATCCCGCCCAGCTGCAGCCCCTCCTGCACCAGCAGCTCGCGCGCCGCCTTGATGACAGCTTCCCGCTGCTGCTCTGGCGCAAGCCCCTCGAGCGCCCCGTGCTCCAGCTCCTCAATCAGCAACTCGTGCAGGCGAATCTTCGTCGCCTCGGCCACCGCGTTGGCGCCCTGGGCGCGACCCGTCGGCGCATCCACCTGGGTCGGCCGCACCGGCCGAAGCGGCGCCGGGCTCGTCGCCGGCTCCGGGCTGGCGCTCGCCGCCGCGCTGGCGGGCCGCGTCAGCCCCGGCCGTCCCTGGCCCGGAATGCCCGGCGGTGGGGGCGGGGCTGCCGGCTCGATGTGCCCCCACGGCTTACCGCCCACGGGCGGCCGCCCCAGCTGACCCGAGGGACGAAGCTTCAACGCTTCCGGGTTGCCTGGTGGTGGGCCGCTGGGCGGTTGCTGCCCCTGGTTCTCTGCACGGGGGCCAGCGCCCGGGTCCCCCGGGAGGAGCCGCCTGCGAGCGCTCCAGCCAAACGCCGGGCGCTCCTCGTCGCCTGCTGCTCGTCGATCGCGAAAGTCATCCGGCATTGGTCATTCCCCCAACGTCTCAGCGCCTAGGCGCTCTTCTTGAACAGCCCGCCGAGCAGGCCGCCCAGGCCGCCACTCCGCTTCGCCCGGTTCCGCGCCCGGATGCCAGCCAGCGCCCGGGCAATCTCCCGGATCTCTGTCGCAACCCGGCTGTTCGGCCGGCTGAGTACAATCGGCCGCCCGAGCTGGGCCGCCTTCACCACCTCGGTGTCCTGCGGGATCTTCCACCACAGGTCCGTGTCCAGCGTCCGCTCCACGTCCCTCTCGCGGACACCCGTGTCCACGCCCGCTCGGTTCAACACCACCTTGATGCGCTCATCGTCATTGCCGAAGCGCTCATGGAGCATCTCGAGCGCCAGCACCGTGTCCTTAATGCTCGCCATGTCCAGCGTCGTGATGAGCAGGATCATCGTCCCGACTTCGATCGCCGCCGCCACAATTTCGTTGAACGTCCCCGGCGTATCCAGGATCACGAAGTCGTGCGTCTGCGAGAGGATGTCCACCACGTCCCGGATGTGCGCCGATGTCAGGTTCCGCCAGTCGCTCGGCCGGGTCGGCGCCGGCAAAATCCGCACCCCCGACTCATGCTCAACCAGGAACTCCCGCAGCGTGTTCCGGTCAACGTTGTCCAGGTTCCGGGCCAGGTCCGCAATCGATCGCTCCACCGGGATGTCCATCGTGATCGCGACATCCCCGAACCGCGTGTCCATGTCCACCAGCGCAACCGTCTGGTGCGCCTCCGTGGCCAGCGCCACGGCCAGGTTCGAAGCGATCGTCGTCTTGCCAATGCCCCCCTTCGCCCCGAACACCGTGATGATCGTTCCCTGGGCCACGGGGTCCGCCAGCTCGCCCCGCCGTCGCATCGCTTCCCGCTCCTTCTTCTCGAGCACCTTCATGATCGACGTCTCGAGCTCCTCCGGGTCGAGCGGCTCCACCAGGTAGTCCGAGGCCCCGCCCACCATCGATTGACGCATCAGGCGGATGTTCGCTTCAGTGGAGAACACGATGATCGGCAGGTCCGGCAGACCATCATTAATCCGCGAGAGTGTCTGCACCGGCCGCACCAGCGGTTCTTCGATCCGCATCAGCACCAGGTCCGGCCGCATCTGGAAGCAGAGCGTGAACGCCTCCACCCCATACCCGGCCGTGCCGAGAATCCCGAAGCCCAGCATCTGGAGCGTCTTCGCCAGCTCCGCCGAACTCTCCCGGTCCGGGTCAACCACGAGAAGCTGCGGTACTCGTGCCATTGTCGTCGTTCCTCCACCGTCTGCACCCCGGCGACCACCAGGGGCCTCGTTCAGTCATCCTGGCGCCGAAGCGGGGTGCGCCCCGCTCCGGCCTATCCGCACAACCTCAGCCCTCAGCGCACCGGGAAGAGGTCGTCGTACGTCCACACCTGCTTGCCGGTGATCGGGTCGCTGTCACCCTTCTGGCGCGCCAGGATGCGGTACTGCCCGACGTCGTCGCGCATCGCATCGATCAGCGCCACCTTGGCCGCGAGGTCCGGCGGCAGCGCCAGCGTGATCGAAATCGACTTCTCGTACGTCGCGTTCTCCTGCTTCACCGCTCCCGAAGTCTCGGCGACCGTCGCCTCTTCATCTCCCGAACCGTCGACCTTCGGCACCGTCTTCACCACTGTCTGGCCAACAGCCAGCACCTCCACGTCCTGGGCCAGGTACCCCGACACCACATTCGGGCGCTCCTCGCCCGTCAGCGGGTCCACCCGCGAAAGCGTCGTGATCCCGAGGATGTCCACCCGGTCGCCCGGCTGGGGCAGCCCGCCCGCAATCCATGCCTCGTGCGGCACCTGCAGCGAAATCGCCCGCATCCCCTGCGGCACCTTGTACGCCAGCGTGTCCTGCCCAACGTACGTCGTCACCTTCGCCTCGATGACCTGCTCACCGGCAAACATCGGCGCAGTGGCCACCCGGCCGACCAGCGATGACATCTCGCTGTCCTTCACCCGCCCCGGCAGCAGTGCCGTCGCCGGGATGGTGCGCGTCGTCAACATGTCGGCCGTAATCTTCTCGCCCACGGCCACATCCCTCGTCAGCACCACCACCGTCTCTGCGCCCTCACCCGCGAAGATGCGGCTGTCCAGGTCATCCCCGCCGCCGCGGCTGTTCAGGAACGCAAAGACGAGCAGCGCGCTGAGAAGCCCAAAGGCGCAGGCAAGCAGGAGCACGCCCTTGTTCCGGTTCGAACCACTGGTAGCTGCTGCAATCGATCTGTTCACGTGAGAACTCCTCCCCTTGCTATATCGGCGGTCTAACGGTTCCCCTACAGACCGCCCCCTCAATCCCGTCGTGAAAGCCGCATCCCCGCTCATATCGAGCGGGGATGCGCTCCTGGTTCTGCGCTGCCCGCCTACCGGACCAGCGCGATGTGCGTCTGCTCGGCCACCGCCTGGAACGCCTCATCCAGCTGTGCCGTCGTCGGCGCGTGGTAGAAGTGGCCGCCACCAATATTCGCGATGTCCTGCAGGAACGCCGTGTTCAGGTCGTTCCCCAGCCCGATCGTGAAGATAAGGATGTCGCCGTTCCTGGCCCGCTGCGCCTCCTGGCGGGCATGCTCCTCCGCCTGGGTCACCCCGCTCCCGGTCGTGCACGATGTGCTGTTGTAGTTGGTGGGGTTGTACGTCGCACTGCCGCAGTACGTGTTCGCGATGCCGTCAGTCAGCAGCACCAGGACGCGAACCGCATTTGCCCGTTTACCGGTCCCATCCAGCACCTGCCTCCCCACCGCGAGGCCGTGGGGAATGTTCGTCGACCCTGCCGGCCAAAGGACCGCATCGAGGCTCGACCGCACCTGCCCAAAGTCCGCCGTCAGGCTCTGGCTGATGGCCGCTCTTGTCGAATACCGCACCGAGCCAATCTTGTCGTACTGACTGTCGAACAGGGTCGTGAAGTACTTCGCAGCATCAATCGCCGCGTCAAAAGGCTGGTGCGGGCCGTTCTGCGTGGTCGTCGGCGTGTAGTAGCTCGCCAGCTGGCAGTAGTTGCCGGTGCTCGAATACCCCGTCCGGTTCGCCCACACCTCGGCGTTCGCCGCGTGCGATGTCGCTACCGTGTCCGTGTTCGTCGCCTCATTCCGGTACCCGCGAATGACCGTGAGCGTGTTGTTCGTGGTGTTCACGCCGGTGATCCGCATCAGCTCGTTGTCGATCATGATGATCCCGGGCCGCAGACTCGCCGACGTTGGCACCGCCGTCGGGTTGCTTCCCTGAGATACCTGCCAGTACGGCGTCGTCGTGTTGAAGGTGGTCCCGAAGTTGCTGCGGTTGGTCGACGCATTCGTACTCGCAAAAATCCGCACGTCGTTCAGCGGGATCGTCGTCTGCGTCGCATTGATGTTCGCCGCAAGCCGCGGGAACTGGAACCCACCGGCTGGCGTCAGCCGCCCGGGGCTCATCATGAAGCTTCCCGAGTTCTCCACGTGCCGGAAGCTGTCGAAACACATCGACCCCGAAATGTCGAACACAATCACGATATCGAGCACCTGCGACTCCGCATCGCCCGAGGCCGAAACCGTCCAGTGATCGATCCCAAAGATCCGCGCAAACCAGGTCGGGATGTCCGCGCTCGCCTCCGCTCGCACCGCCTTGTTGCCCTCCGGGTAGGTCACTGCAAACTGCACGTTTGTGCCCTGGTTGCGGATGAACCCGCTGTTATCCAGCCAGTACTCCGTCGCCTTCGATGCCGCATCCGACTGGCTCGGCAGGCTCTGGGCAGCAGCCAGCGCGGCAGCATCCACCGCGGCCTGCATCTGCGTCCGCGCCCACACGTACCGGCCGACGTCGATGCTCATCGCCACAAACCCGAGCATCACCAGCAGAAAGAGCGCGAACAGCGGCAACGCCTGCCCGCGCTCACTCCCAACAACCCTGCAAACCAGCGAACGCACCATCGCTCGCCTCCTTGATCGAGATGCTGCCGCCCTACTCCAGCCGCATGGATGCGTGCGAACGAATTACCGGTGCCGCCAGGTTCCCGCCCGAGACAATGTTCACGATCCCGCCAATCGGCGTCACGAACTCAAACTCGTACGCAACGTCCACGCTCACCATCGACCCGCGCGACCCCTGGACGTTCGACGTCGTGATGGTCACCTTCGTCGGGTCAAGGTTGCACTGGCTCGGGTAATTCGCGCAGAAGCTGTCGAACACCCGGTTCTGCACCGTCGCGAGGTCCGACTGCACCGCTGCGATGCGCGCACCCTCGCGCGCCGCATTCGTCACCAGCAGCCAGGTATGAAACGCCCGCCCGAACTCCACCATCCCCATAAAGAGCAGGACGAAGAGCGGCAGGATCATCGTGAACTCCACCAGCGCCTGGCCCGTCTCCGTCTGGCGGAATCGCCGGAACATCCGGCCCAACACCGAAGGCCGGGGCTCGCCCGGCTCCTTGCTACGCGCCTCCCGGCCCTCGCCGGGTGGCACCACGGCCGCGTCGTTCATGCCTGCGGTCTCCTCCGATGGCAGAGGGGGTGGGGCGCCTGCCCCACCCCCTCCGCGTGCTTCCCGTTCCGGCCGGCGCCAGGCCGGCGAAGCGGACTAGATGCTGCCAGCGACGTTGTTCAGCGCGTTGGCGATGTTGCCGCCGAGAAGCGTCAGGGCGCCGATGCAGACGATGGCGATGAGGGCGAGGATCAGGCCGTACTCGGCGAGACCCTGGCCTTCCTCGTCGCGCGCCTGCCACGCCACGACCTTGCTGACGGCCCAGTTGCGAAGCTTCGACATGTCGTACTCCTACCTCTCTCGTGGGGTCCCTGCCCCGGGTGTGTTCGCCCCTCGATGCCGGCGTCCTCCTGCAGGCCGAAGCCTGGAGCCGTTCCGCTGTCCCCGCGAACCCCCGTTGCTGGGGTTGGCCGTCGCGGCGGTCCGCTTCCCGGCGGGCGTCACCATCGGTGAGCTACTGGCAGGTTCGGCAGGCCCCACAATCCCCAAAAGGCCAGTCACTCATGTGCAACCCCTTCGTCTCTCCGCCCCTCCCCGGCCCACCGCCCTGCGCCCATGCGGCTCGGTGCCGACCCTTATCTATGACGACCGTTTGAATCCAAATCCCAAGGACCACTGCCGATGTCAGCTTCCGCACCACCCGCCCCGCCCGTGTCACCATCGCCCTGGAAACGGCGCGCGGCCATGGCCCAAGATGCTGCCCTCGTCGTCGTCAGTGCCCTCTTCTTCTACGCCCACGGCAGGGCGGCCCTCGAAGGCCACTCCCTCGCCAGCGCCTTCTTCGCCGTCGAACAGGCCCTGCTCGTCGGCATCTTCCTCACCCGCCGCCGCCCCATCTATACCTCGCCGCGCGTCTACGACTGGGTCATCGCGACCATCGGCGGCTGGTTCGCCCTCGCCTCACGCCCCGCCCCGAGCGGCGGCCTCCTCGAAGGCTACGGCGTCGCACTCCAGGTCGTGGGCCTCTCCTGGGTCATCGTCAGCTTTGCCACCCTCGGCCGCAGCTTCGGCGTTGTCGCCGCCAATCGCGGCCTCAAAACGTACGGCCCCTACCGCATCGTTCGCCATCCCATCTACCTCGGCCACAACATCACCCTGGCCGGCTTCCTGCTCGCCAACCTCACCTGGTGGAACGGCGTCGTCTTCGCTACCGTCCTCGTCTTCCAGGTCCTCCGCATCCAGGCCGAAGAACGCGTCCTCCGCGCCACAAGCGAGTACGATAGCTACGCCAGCCGTGTCCGCTGGCGTCTCCTCCCGGGCCTCTACTAGCGAAACCCTGCCTCGAGCCCGGCCCGGCCGCGAGCCACCCACCGAGCCCTCCCAGGGGCGCCCCACTCGCCCGGGCTCACGCCTCTGCCGCTTCGCCCGTTCGTCGCCCCTGTCGCGCTCGCGCCACGCTCGATCGCGACAGCAGAACGGCAAGCCCCACCTGCTCCTGCGTCAGCTGCGAAAGGATGGCCGCCTTCGCCGGGTGTCCGTGTGCCAGGTGCGCGGCAAACGCACGCAGCCGCGCCCGCGAACCGCGGTGCGAGAGCATCGCTACCCATGCCTCCAGCTCCCGCAGTCGGCGCACCAGCGCCAGCTCGATGCTGTCATGGTCAGGCTCGCGGGCTGTCCGCAGGCGCACCCCCGTGTGCGCAATATGCTGCACATGGCAAATCCGATCGCTGTGGTGAACCAGCGCCTCGCCCGGTCCCGCGAACCCGATGATCGCCACGCTCCCGTCGTCGTGGATCGCCTCGACCCGGACCACGCCGTCCTCGATGACCCGGATCGTCCCCGGCGTTACCCGGATCGGCCGCCCCGCGGGGACCACCTGGGGGGGTGCCCACCCATCTCCCGACAGCGCACTCCCGTTCACGCTCATAATGATACAAAAGCTCATCTTGTGCGCACCGCAGGCGCCCCCGCCCGGCTCCCACGCCGCCCCAGCGCCACAAACTCCACCGCCGCCACGCTCCCACGCAGCGCCGCGAGGGCGCGCTCGGCATCGCTCCGCGGGTCCCCGCCCGGCTCCAGCGGAATGTTCGAGCGCCCGTCCGTGTACACCACAACCTGCACGGCGCCCGGTTCGTATCGCCGCGCCAGCTGCCGAGCGGCGATGTAGGCGGATGCCAGGGGCGTGCCACCGCCCGAGGGAAGCGCCCGCAACGACGTCCGCGCACGCTCAACCGAGCGGGTGGGCGGGAGCACCACCTGCGCTCGCCGGCCCCGTGCCACCACGATGGCCACGGTGGCACGGTCGACGTACGCACGATCCAGGAGCCGAAGCGCCTCACCCTTCGCCTGCCGCATCGCCTCCCGGCCCATGCTCCCTGATGCGTCGACCACGAGGATCACGAGCGCGCCTGTTCGGTTCGTGCGCAGCCGCGACCGCAGGTCGTCGGGCCATGGCCGAAGCCGTTCGCCCGGCTGCCAGCCGCGCATTCGCGCATGCACCAGCGCTCTCGCGATCGTCCCCGGGATATCGAGCGGCAAGCCTTCCTGCCATGGGCGCAGCCGCCCAGGGCTCCCCCGGGAAGTCCCGGCTCCCCGCGGCCCCCGCCGCCCGGCAAGCACGCGCCGGACACGCCGCCGTGGGTGGCTGGTGAGCGGCGCCCCCTCCACCAGCCGCGCAGGTGGCTCGACGCGCTCCGGCCCATCCGCCGAGCCGTTTCGCACCTCCCCGTTCGATCCGGGCGGTTCATCCTCCCGAGACGGTGGTGGCGGGCTCGGCGGCGGCCTCTCTGGCCGCACGCGGGGCCCGAGTACCCAGGTGGCCAGGAACTGCGCCGGATCGACGCCCAGCGATGCCGCAATCGCCGCCGCCCGCGCAGCGCGGTACTCGAGCTCGTGCGCGGCGACCCCCGCCTCGGCGGCCAGCCGGACCGTGAGGTCCGCCAGCTCCGGTATCGGCCCGGCCGGCCCGGCGACCAGCCGCTCCGCTGCCCCGCGTATCGACCGGCTGCCACTCGCCCCCGAAAGCGCGGCCGGGCCTGGCGTCCCGTCCCAGGTGAGCACCAGCGCGCACCGTTCGTGCAACGCCGCGGGTACGTCCACTCCCCCGGGGGCGACCACGCACAGGGCCGGCGCACGCCGCAGCAGGGCTATCCGAGCCGGGTCCTCGAACACGGCCGGCGTCACCCACGCGATCGACGTCGCCGCTGGGCCGCCACTGCGATCACCCTGCAGTCGCTCCAGGTCGTCCGCCGGCCCGACCCGCATTCCGCCCAGGCGGCGCGATAGCCAGGCCCCAACTTCCTCGGCCTGCCACGGGTCGCCCGCAAGGATCAGGCCGACCGCCGGGTCGGCCAGGAACACGGCGATCGGGACCGCCGGCGAGGTAGCATCGGCCGTCCACGTCATGGGCCGGCCTGCGCCACCGCGATAGCGTCCGCAATCCGCCGGTCGATGGCGTCCGTGTCGTCGAAGGCGTTCCGTGGCACCCGGTGCCGGAGTGCCATGTGTGCCACCGACGCAACATCTGAAGGATGCGCAGCGCTTCGCCCCTCCAGCGCCGCCCGCGCTCGCACCGCCCGCGCGAGGATAATCTCCCCGCGGTGCCCCGTGGCGCCAGCGGCGACCATGACCCGCACAATCCCGTGCACCACCTCCGAGGGCAGCTCAACACTCGCACACCGTTCTCGCGCCTCCCGCACCCGCTGTGCGAGCTGCTCCTCCTCGGCCCGAAACCGCGCAAAGAACCCGCCCGGGTCATCGGCAAATGCCAGCCGCCGCCGGACGATCTCCGCCCGTGTCGGCAGATCGAGGATCGTGCGAACGACAACGCAAAGGCCAAACCGGTCTTCGAGCTGCGGCCGGAGCTCCCCCTCCTCGGGGTTCCCCGACCCGACGAGCACGAACCGTGCCGGGTGCGTCACGCTCAGGCCGTCCCGCTCCACGTGGTTTACCCCGGATGCCGCGACATCCAGCAGGATGTCGACGAGGTAGTCGTCGAGCAGGTTGACTTCGTCGATGTAGAGGAAGCCCCCGTCCGCTTCCGCCAGCAAGCCCGGCGCGAAACGCTTCTCCCCGTGCACGAGAGCCGCCTCCAGGTCCAGTGAGCCCAGCACCCGGTCATCGCTCGCGCCGAGCGGCAGCGTGACCACCGGCACCTCCAACCCCGCCAGGGCCAACATCCGGCCAAGTGCCCGTATCGTCGTCGACTTCGCCGTGCCGCGATCCCCCATCGCCAGGAGTCCACCCACGCCGGGGTCTACCGCATTCAGCAGCAGCCCGAGCTTCAGTTCCTCCTGCCCGAGAATGGCCGTGAACGGGAACCAGCTCTCCTCCGCCGAGCGATCCTCAGCTCGCACTGATGGCCACCCCCTCGATCGCATCGTCGAGCTCGTTCGCGACTGCCTCCAGCTGCGCGCGGATCGCGTCCGGCGCCTGCCACAGCCGACGGTCCGCTGCCTCGATCAGTCGCTCCGCCATCCGGCGAACGGCGACCGGGTTGTGCCGCGCCATCTGCTCCCGCATCTCGGCGTCCAGCAGGTAGTGCGTCGCAACCTCCTCGAAGAGCCGCTCATCCACCGCCGAGGTGGTCGCAGCCCACCCGAACGTGTTGTCGAGACGCGTCGCAATCTGCGCCACCCCGTTGTAGCCGTGTTCCAGCAGCGCGTCACGCCAGCGCGGATTCAGCAGCCGGGTCTTCGTTTCGAACCAGAGCGCCTCCGCCAGCGTGCGAACCCTTCCGTCCGGGTGGAACGTATCCGCCACCAGCGCGGTAGGTTCCACGCCACGGGCAGCGCGCACCGCGTTCGTCAGCCCGCCGAGATACTCGAAATAATGGTCGACGTCCGAAAGGGAAACCTCTGTCGAGTCGACGTTCTGGAACGTCACGTCGACCGTCTGCAGGAGCCCGGCAAAGAGGCGCGGCGCTGCGGTCGAAGCCGTCCTGGCCCCGTACGCGAACGCCATCGTGTGCTGGTACGCCGCCGCCAGCGCCTCCGCGTCGTCCCACGCCGATGAGAGCACCAGGTCGTTGACCCCGGTCCCGTACCGGCCCGCCTGCTGGGAGAACACCCTCCCCGCCGCCTCCTCGATGCTCACGCCGAGCTCGCTCGCCAGCTGGATCGCGTGCTTCCGTACGTAATTCTCCTCGGGCGACTCTGGCAGGCAGGCCACCGCGCGGAACGCCCGGTCGAGCAGCCCGACCGCCGGCAGGAACAGGTCACGGAAGATGCCGGAGACCGTGAGCAGCACATCGATGCGCGGCCGACCAAGTTCCTCCAGTGGCAGCACCTCGAAGTCAGTCATCCGCCCGAACGAGTCAGGCCGCGGCCGTACTCCAATCAGTCGCAGGACCTGTGCGATCGCCTCGCCCCTTGCCTTGATGGTTTCGAGCCCCCACAGCACCACGGCAATCGTTTCCGGGAGCTCCCCTCTGGCGCGCGGGAGGCCACCACGAGCGCTTCTGCCAGTCGTTCCCCGGCGCGCACGGCAGAAGGTGTCGGCACACGGTAGGGGTCGACCGCCACCAGCCCGCGCCCGCTCGGCAGGGCATCGGGCTCCCGCACGGGGTCACCGCCCGGCGCAGGCGGGATGTACCGCCCATCCAGGGCGGCGACCAGCCCGTCGAGCTCACGCCCGGCGTCGAGCAGCCCGAGCCGCTCGGCCAGGAACCGGCGCCATGCCTCGAGCGTCTCCGCCGGCAGGCGCGCCAGCAGCGGATGGAGCGAAGCTGCGTCGCCGGCGCCCCGCGTGACGCCCTCCGCGAGCGCAACGATGGCCGCCCGGGTCGCCCGCTCGTCGCCGCTCAGCGTCAGCAGCTCGTCGAACAGCGGTGCTTGCGCCGTCCCGGGGATTGGGTACCGGCACGCTGCGGCGAGGATCCCGGTCGCCTCGTCAGCGCCGATGCCCTTCCCGAGCACGTGAAGCCCCAGCGGGATGAGCGTCCGCTCCAGCTCGTCCAGCGCGCGCGACACCCGTTCGATGTACTCCCCCGGTGCCGAATCAGCGAGTTCGGCCGGCACGACGCTCGCCAGGCCGGCAGCCTCCGCCGCTTCCCGCAGTGCACCGAGGCGCTCGGTGCTGCCACCCTCCTCGCGGATGCGCGCCAGGGCATCGCGCGCCTCCTCCAGGGCGCCGTAGAGCCCGGCCTCCGCAACTGGCGGGCTCAGGTACGACACGATCTCCGCGCCCGAGCGCCGGCGGGCGATCGCCGCCTCCGCCGGGTTGTTCATGCAGTAGTAGTAGAGGTGCGGCACCCCGCCGATCAGTGCCTCCGGGAAGTCGTCCGGCAGCAGCCCTGCCTGCTTGCCCGGCATGAACTCCAGCGCACCGTGGGTGCCGAAGTGCAGCACCGCGTCCGCCCGGAACCGGTTGCGGATCCAGTCGTAAAGCGCCACGAAGCTGTGGCTCGGGCTCGCACTCTCCGAGTAGAGCAGGCCGATCGGGTCGCTGTACCCGCCGTTATCCGGTTGCACCACGATGGCAACGTTCCCGAGCAGGAGCCCGCGAATCGCGAGGTTCGCCCCATCGGTATCGACGTCCCCCGGTGGCGGCCCCCAGTCCGCGACGACCGGCTCGAGTACCGGCGCCGTCCGGCTGTACTCGCCTGCGGGGTACCACGCCGCCATCGCAACGTCGCTTCGCGCTCCTCCGCCACCGTCAGTCAGCATCATGTCGAGCAGGGCCTCCGCGCGCTCCGGCACCTCGACCGTGTACCCGGCGGCCTGCAGCGCTTCGAGCAGTGCATGCAACGAGGCGAACACGTCCAGGTAGGCGGCCGTTCCCACCGACCCCGCGTCTGGTGGCACGCAAAATAGGACGATGGCCACCCGCTTCTCGCTGTTCGGCACCCGGCGGAGCCGCACGATCCGCGCCACATGCGCCGCGATCCGCCGCACCTGCAGGTCAAGCGGCACCATCCGATCGTCGGCCTCCGAGCGCCCCGCATACACCCGCGGTGCCAGCGCGGCCTCGAGCTCGGGGATTGCCACCTGCATGGCGACGGCCACCGGTGCCAGCCCCAGCCGATCCTGCTGCCATGCCCCGATGCCCTGGAACAGGAGCGGGACGGCGTTCACCTGCGGCGTTCCCCACGCAGAGAGCAGGGCCACGTCGCCCGTCACGTTTGGCTGCCCATGCGTCCCGGTGAGCGTGAACCCCGAGGCATTGATGACCACGTCGAGTCCGGGGATCTTCTGCACCTCATCGACCCGTCCGGCGGCATCGAGCGCGCCGAACCACGGGATGACCTCGATGCCCGCATCCTCCAGCGCCTCGACAAGCGCGCGCAGGTGGGCGTCATTCCCGGACGTGATCTGCGTGGAGAAGGTCACCAGCAGCGCACGCCCGGCCCACCCGCGGCGCGGACGCGCCGCGCCCAGTGCGCTCTCGAACTGCTCCCACGTCGCGTGAATCCCGGTCAACGGATGCCAGAAGCCGCACGCCGGGTACACCTCCGGCCAGCCCGGGTCGCCCACCTGCCCGGCGTCGAGCTCGTGCGCGATGGCGGCGAACGCGATCGCCGCATTGCCGGGGGAGAGGTTGAGCAACGCCTGCAGGATCTTCCCCAGCCGACGGAGGCCATCGAGCTCGCCGGGCAGCAGGTGGGCTACCTGCGGCAGCACCTGGGCGAAGACTCCCGGGAACGGCGGCACGGGACGCCCGGCGGCAGCAAGTGCTCCCGCGGCCCGGGCAAGGTCCCCCTGGGCCGCCGGGTCCTCGAGGCGGTACCCGCCCAGGCGTGCCAGCGCGGCAATCTCGAGCGTGTTCGGCGCGCTCGGCAGGAAGATCCCCGTTGCCTCTGCCATGGCCCGCGCGGCGGCCGCCATCCTGTCGTCAGTCAGCGCGGCGACGAGCACCGCGTCCCGCCCCTCGGCCAGCGCTCGCGCTTCCTCCGGTGTCACGCCAGCGAGGGCGTCCCGCTCGTGTACCTCGAGGGAGACGCGCACCCCGAAGCGCTCCTTCGCCAACGTCGTCCCTTGCCGCAGCGGGTACACCCGGTGCGCGTCGTACCCGACGCACACCACCCGGATCTTGCGCCCCACGCTAGAACGCCTCCGGGTGAAGCGCCTTCGCAATCACTTCGAGCCCGACGAACACCCGGTCCGTCGGCAGGAAGGCCTGCCAGGCTGCCACGATCACAATCCGGTTCTCCTTCACGGCGGGAAGGCTCTGCACCGCGGGCGATTCCAGGATCGACCGGTAGTGTTCCGTTCCCTTCCCCCACACGTCGATCAGGATGATCACGTCCGGGTTGAGCGCGACCAGCCGCTCCGCCTGGGCGGGCCCACCCTGGTCGACCACGAGCTGCCCGCCAGCCATCTCGATCAGCGGCGCCGTGATGCCACCGCCCGCCTTGCCCACCAGGAACGGCCGCTGCGCCTGGTCCGACATCGCCACCACCCGGGGGCGCTCCGAACCAGCCTTCTTGAGCGCGGTCTCCACCCGCTCCATCCCGTCGTTCATCTCGCGCACCAGCTGCTCTGCCCGCTCTTCGACGCCGAGCGCCTTCCCGAGCACGCGAACGTTCTCCGCGATCTCTGCCGGCGATCCCCAGTGCGCGAACACCAGCATCGGCACGCCTACCTGCTCGAGCAGCCGCGCCGCGTCCTGCTCACCACCGTGCCGCGCTGTGATGAGAACGAGGTCCGGCTTCAGCGCAACGATCTGCTCTGGCTCAGGGTTCGTGCCCGGCGGCAGCTTCGTCTCAACCCGCGCCACCAGGTCGTGCCCGGCAGCCAGCGATGCCGTGCCGTTCGAGGCGGGCACCGCAACTACCCGCTCCGGTCCGGCCAGCCGAAGCGCGATATCCGCAACGTCGTTCGAAAGCGCCACCACCCGCCGCGGCTCGGCCGGAATCGTGACGGACCGCCCTTCGTGCTGGATGGTGACCGGGAAGGTCGCCGCCTTCGTGGGCGATGGCGCGGTGGCTTCTGTCCCCGCCGTCGCCGTCGGTGATGGTGCGCTCGCATCGTCACCATCGCTCCCGCCGCACGCCGCCGCGACGATAGCGACGCCGAGCAGGAGCACTCCAAGTTTCCGTACAAATCGATGCATCATCGGGTTCCTCCAATTGAAATCTCGAGGTGTTCATCCCGGGCAGTCCCGGGCGCAGGACCAGCGCTTGGTTCCGATCTGACCGGGCTTCCCCGCACCCCGGGTTCGTGACCCGCCTGTGCGAGGGCCCGGTCCAGGTCGTCGGCGACCTGCACGATGGCCGGCGCGTCGGGCAGGACCCCGGAAAGCGGCGGCGGCTCCCCGGCGACAAGGATCGGCCCCGGTTCCGGGCCGAGGGTGTGGCGCACATCGAAGCCCAGCGCCCGCGCAAGCGCCTCATCATGCCCGCCCGGCACGACGATGGCGGTCACCTGCACGTACCCGCGCCGGAACAGCTCCGCCAGAGCGGCGGTCATCTCCGGCCCCGACCCCGCAACGACGACGGGCGCCTCGCATTGCCGTCGGACCGCCACGATGCCGGGACGGTTCAGCACCTCGTCGTGCCGAACCGCGACCGCCACGCGATAGGCATCCCGGAGTGGCCCGGGCTGGAGCACCCGCGACGGTTCGCCATCCATCGTGACCCGCCCACGGTCGAGCACCACGATCCGGTCGCAGTACCTCGCAGCCAGGTTCAGGTCGTGGAGCACGACGATGCAGGCGCCTCCCTCCGCCACAAAGTCGCGCACGATCTCGAGGGCGAGGAGCTGGTGGCGTACGTCCAGGGCCGACACCGGTTCGTCAAGAAGAAGCACCTCTGGCTCGCCACACAGCGCACGGGCGAGCATCACCAGCTGTCGCTCGCCGCCCGAAAGCGTCGCGTAGGCGCGGTCGCGAAAATGCAACATCCCAACTCGGTCCAGCGCCTCCGCCGCACGCACGTAGTCCCGCGCCCCGTCGGCGAACATCCCGCCCCCGTGCGGGTGGCGCCCCAGCAGGACGATCTGCTCCACCGAAAGCGGAAAATCGACCCGCGTGTCCTGCGGAACGAAGCCGATCGCCCGGGCCCGATCCCTCCGGCGAACGGCCCGAAGCTCTGCCCCGCGAAGTCGTACCTCCCCCTCCTCCGGCTCTATCAGCCCGGCCACCGCCCGCAGCAAGGTCGACTTCCCGGCACCATTGGGGCCAACCAGGCCGAGGAGCTCCCCGGCGGAAACGCCCAGGGACACCCCCTCGATGACACGTACGCCCCGGTACCCGACGACGACCCCGCGGGCTTCGAGCAGAAGCGGCGTCACAGCGCGAACTCCCGTCGGCTGCGAAGCACCAGGAGCAGGAAGAGCGGCCCCCCAACCAGCGAGGTGACGACGCCAACCTGCAGCGTCACCGGCTGAAACGCCATGCGCGCCACTGTGTCGCACAGGACCAGGAACGACGCCCCCGCCAGCGCGCTCGCCGGCAGCAGCAACCGGTGGTCGCTGCCAAGGACCAGCCGCAGTGCGTGCGGGATGACCAGCCCAACGAACGAAATGACGCCGGTCACCGCCACGGCAGCTCCCGTGGCCAGCGCCGCCAGCCCCAGGACCCCCCACCGCACGCGCCGGACTGCGACACCTGCAGCGCTCGCGAGCTCCTCCCCGAGGAGCACCAGGTTGAGCTGTCGCCCCAGCATCGCCAGTCCCGCCACCGTGGCAAGGATCGGCGGCGTGGCAAGCCGAACATGCTCCCACGTACGTGCCTCGAGCCCGCCCTGCAGCCAGAAGATGATGCTCCGGATTTCCGACCACGAAGGCGCTCACTACCCCACCCAGGAACGCGTTGACCGCCAACCCGACAAGCACCAGCGTTGCGATCGATGCCCGGTTCGCACCGGCAGCGATCGCGTACACGACGACGACTGTCACGGCCGCGGCCCCGAACGCGCCGAGCGGGAGGAGCAGGGGGTGCCAGGCGTCCAGGTTCCAGTAGAGGACCGCGACAGCGCCGAGCGCCGCCCCCGAAGAGACGCCGGTCACACCCGGCTCAGCCAGGGGGTTGCGGAAAACCGCCTGCAGTGCGGCACCCGCCACGGCCAGCGCGGCACCGCAAATGGCCGCAAGCACAACCCGCGGCAGCCGAAGCTGCAGCACGACAGCAACATCCCGCTCGCTCACCGCAGCGAACGCCGGAAACCCCAGCTCGCGCCCCACGATCGTCCAGACGTCGAGCGGCGCGACCCGCACGGGCCCCAGCGCCACGGCAACGCTCAGGCACACCACCAGCAGCGCCGCCAGGCCCAGGAGCGCAACGACCACGCGCATTCTCGCCGTCGCAGCGCGCGAGCCTGCGACCGCTGTCGAACTCGAAAGTGGGACCTCGACCACGGACATGAGATGGAGTATCAGTGATTACCCGGGGCGCGGCCCCTTCTGGTGCGACACCAACGGTGTCGCATTTGCGACAGTCGCACCGGCATCAAGGTCGGTCGCTCGGCCCGGGCGAACCGCTCACCGCCCCGGGGCCGCAGCCATCAGGCCCGCGCGCCCATCATGGAAGGTCAGCGCACCATCCGGCCCGCCAGCGCCCAGCCCAGGATCCCGGGCAGCTCCTAGCAGGGCTCCTCCGCCAGGTCGGGTTTCTTTCGCCCTCGAGCGAGACGAAGACCCAGGCGTGCACGTGCCGCAGCGACGGGAACCCAAGCAACAGAACTTGAACTTGGCGGGTCCGACTGCTCGGCCCGGCCCCTAACTGCGCGGCACCCTTTGGCCAGCTCGTTCAGCGGTTGCCGCTCGCTGGCCCCAGGGGAGCGGTCGGTGTCGGAGTAGGCGTCGGAGGCATCGTCGGAGCCATCGAGGGCTTCGAATTCGCGCTGGAATGCGTCTTGGTTGGTGTGGGCGTCGGTGTTGGGGTGGGCGTCGGCGGCTTCGGCACCGCAGCCGGCCCTGTCGGTGTGACGGTTGGAACGTTCGAACCCGCATGTGCCCTGGGCGGTGTAGGCGTCGGTGTCAGCGTGGGCGTTGCCGGCTGCAGCACTGCGGACGGCGCTGTCGGTGTCCCGGCGAGCGAGGGTGCAGGTCGTCCCGCATCGGATGTGTTCGAGGGCCCGGCGCTGTTGGCGACTGGGACGACCGACGGCTTGGGCCCGTTGCCATCCCCCGGAGGTTCTTGTCGGTCGACCGCGGAGGGGGCTGGCAATGACGCCGAAGCTGATAGCGGAGGGGTCGTGACACTCGATTGCTCTCGCTCCCGTACGGCCGCCGCGGCGGATGGCGATTGCTCCCGGTTCTCCGTTGGCACGGGGCGCGCGTCCACCGGTTCGGCTGTGCCCGTCGGCCCTTCGCGGGCGATGTGATGTGCCACCAGCGCGTGGAACTCTCGCGCGGTGTCGACGATGATGGCTGGGGGGTTGGTGCTCCCAGCTGCACTGGCAAGCAACATCCCGCCCCCGGCAACGGCAGCGATCCCGAGCACCGCTCCGCGCAGCCGCCCGGCGCCCGATGCCCTCGATGTTGCTCCGGCGGCCACCACGGCCGCCCGAAAAGCCGCGCGCATCTCCGGCGTGGGCTCAGGCCGAGGCACCGCGTGGCCGTACCGACGCAGCTCCGTCACCAGGTGAGCAAGCACCTCCTGCTCGGGCAGGTCGCTCCCGCCGTGGATCACGTCGGTGGCAGGTTCGCGCCCGTCATCGATCCATCGGTCCTGCATCACCACGCCTCCCCCAAAATGGCTCGCAGGCGCTCAAGTGCCCGGTGCTGAAGCGACTTCACGGCGCCAGTCCGTTTGCCCATGACCTCCGCCGTCTCAGACACGCTGAGACCTTCGAAAAAGCGCAGGATCACCACCTGCTGTTGGTCATCGCTCAAGAGCGCCAGCGCCCGCTGGATATCGTGTTCCCGCTGGAGTGCCGGGGCAAAATCCTCACACGCGACGTCCACAGCGGTCTCGGCGCCCGCTGCCTCGTGCTGGTGCCTGGCACGCGCCTTCCTCCGCACGTCTGCGGTGAGGTGGTGGGCAATGCGGTAGAGCCACGCCCGGAACGGCGTTCCCCGGTACTGGTATCTGCCGATGCCGCGTACCGCCTCCAGGAAAACCTCGGCGGCGACATCCTCAGCGAGGCCTGCATCGCCCAGGCGGAACCGGACGTAGCGCCACACGGCCCCGTAGTGCTGCGCATACAGCGCGTCCCAGGCCTCCGCGTCCATCGCTCGCGCACGGTCCACGAGGCTACGCTCTCCTTCGTCCGCCGCCTGGGGTACGCAGCGGTCGGGCGGGGTCACGAGCGCCATGCGAGTCTCTTCCATCGACATCCCACTACCCCGTCTATCTCGCGCTACCGCCGAAAGGTTACGCGACAGGAGACTCCGACAACGTTTCTCCAGCGGAACCTTTCCCGTTCGACGGGAGATTACATGGAGTGAGCGCGCTCCACGGGCGGCCCGGCCAGCCGTCCAGCAGGGGACGAGCCCGTCGATCCCCGCCAACCGCATCTACCCACATCCGGGAGGACACCCCATGCGTTCCATCTTTGCACTGGTCGCCCTCGCCTCGCTCGCCGCGACCGTCCTGTTCGGCAGCGTGCTCGCCTGGCGCACGAGCGACTCCGCCCGCGGCGCTGCCGTCGTCGGCAAAAACGGCTTCGCCATCACCTACGAACCGAACTGCACCGGACCGCTCCCCGTCCCCGTGGATGACGTTGGGGATGATGTCGAGCTCGCGGCTGCCCCTGCGCCTATCCCGTGCGCGACCCTCATCGGTCCGAACGGCACAACTACCGTCGTCGGCAAAGGGATCGGCAAGAACAATGGCGACTTTGACCTGGTCGTCGTGGGCGGCGACGTGGAGGTGCGCAGACTGCTTCCGGGTTCCGCCAACAGTTGTCGCCCGGACCACTTCACCGGTCACATTCGGCTGCTCGATGCCAACCGGCGCATCCCGCCCGGCGGCGAAGGTGGCACGTTCGCCGCGTACCTTGGCGTCAACGCCGACGCGCCGCCAGAGTGCCAGGGCCAGGTTGTTGTGTACCGGGTGACCATCGTTGCTGAGAACCCGGTCCCTGCGCCCGTAGAGAACCTGCCGCGCGAGGAATAATCGGCCAACCCGTTCAGGCTCAGCGACTCCCCTGCCCTCGGGCCAGCCCGGGGGCA
>FWWM01003741.1_pt1 | contig 37144 bp, 30 predicted proteins | sample 2228351 | NCBI WGS metagenome assembly FWWM01 (sample SAMEA103939774, study PRJEB20133) | metagenome
TGGCGGGCCAGGACTTCTTCCTCCAGATAGCGGTAGAGGGCCCCCAGCTCCCCGGGCCGCAGGCTCAGCCGGGCGCCCGGCTCCCGGAGGTGCTGGGCCAGCAACAGGATGGCGGTGATCCAGCCTTCGGTCTCGCGGGCCAGGGCCTGGGCCTCGGCCTCGGAGAGCTCCAGCGCGTAGTGGCGGGCGAAGAGGGCGCGGACCTCCTCGGGGGTGAAGGCGAGGTGCTGGGCGCCGAGGCCCGTCGCCTGCTGGCGGGCGACCAGGCGGGTGAGGGGGAGGCCGTGGGGGCCGCGGCTGGACAGGAGGATGTGGAGGTGCTCGGGCGCGTGCTCCAGCAGGCGGTGGACCAGGAGACGGATCCCCGGGTGCTCGGCCACGACGTGGTAGTCGTCCAAGATGAGGACGAAGTAATCTGGGATGTTCTCCAGCATGTCGTTGATCATGGCCGTGGCCACCGCGTCCGGGCTCATCCCGGCCCGCAGGACGCCCAGGGTGGTACGGCCGAAGGCGGGGAAGCGCTCCCGCAGGGCGGCGACCAGATGCTCCACGAAGCAGTGGGTGTTCTGGTCCGTCTCATTCAGGCTATACCAGGCGACGGGGAGGTCGGTGTCGTGGTAGAACTGGATGAGGAGCGAAGTCTTCCCGTATCCGGCCGGCGCGGAGATGAGGATGAGGGTCTTGTCGATGTTCTCGTGGAGGAAGTTCAGCAGGCGGGGACGATCCAGCAGCGGACCGCGCCGCACCGGCGGATGGACCTTCGTTCTGGCGATCGGGAGCTCCGCCACCATCGCGCCCCCTCCCAACGACCCCCCACATCCATCGAGGGGGATGGGGGGCTGGGCGTCGCCCAGCCCCTCCGCCCCCAACCCGCCCGGAGTTGGAGGAATGTTGACAACATGAGTATAGCCGGAAGGCGGGGTCTTCGGCAAGAGCGGGGTTAACGGTCCACGCAGGCGCGGACGTGGTTGCTCTCGGCCTCGTTGCCGGCCTTGTCGTAGGCTTTCACCCAAAACTCGTGGCACCCGAGCAGCTGATCCCGCGGCGCCTGCCGGAAATACCACTTGGCGTTGAAGGGGGGCGCGTCGCGCACCGCGAAGGGCTGCCCGTCCACATAGAACTCCACCCGGTCCATCGCGTAGTTGTCCGAGACCTCCGTGTTCACGCTGATCCATTCATCGGCGAGGCTGTAGCGCTCCCCTTCCCGCGGATACACCACCCGCACCGACGGCGGGGTGTGGTCCACCGTCACCGGCACCACCGCCGTGTGGGCGCTGCCGTCGTGTCGGACCACGGTGAGCTGCAGCGTGTAGAGGCCGTCGGCGAACCCGGCCGTGTCCCAGTTCTCCAGGAGGCCGTTGTCGACCGGGTTGCCGTGCTCCGGCCCGATGGGGATCCACGCCGTGGGGTTCAGGCCGGCGCCCACCGCGACCCGGTAGAAGGCCACGTCGCCCCGGGCGTTGCCCGTGATCGGGACGATCCCCCGGACGTAGGCGTAAGGGGCGGGGTTCAGGATGGCCACATCGCCCACCGGCTGGGCGAACTGGGTGTCGTATTCCGTGGGCGGCTGGGGGATGCCGGCCGACCGGGCCCAGTCCAGGGCCTCCGGCGGCACCACCAGGAAGACCTTTTCTTCGATTTTATCGGGGGGCGTGCTGGCGGTGGCCAGCTTGCCGGTCTCCCGGTTGATCAGGAACGCCTGGTGGAGGTCGCAGACCTCCTGGGGCTCGGTGCCGGGGATGAAGAGCTCCCGCACGGTCGGGCAGTAGGGACCGGGGAGCTTCCCGGAGACAGCGCAGATAGTCTTCTCGATGAGCCCCGGCGGCCGCTGGAAGGGCTCCACCGGGAGATCCCGGTGGGCGTATTCCATCACGTCGTGCCAAATGGGGGCCGCCCCCGCGATGCCCGACACGTTCCGCATCGGCGTGTTGTCGGTGTTCCCCACCCATACCCCCACGGCCAGTTGCGGCGTGTAGCCGATGGTCCAGTTGTCCTTGAAATCGTTCGTCGTCCCGGTCTTCACCGCCGCCGGCCGCGAGAGTTCTAAGACGTTCCGCCGCCCGAAGGCCTCCCAGCGGGCGGCGTTGTCCGAGAGGATGCTGGTGATCAGATACGCCACCCGCGGGTCCAAAATCGCCTGGACCTCCGGCTGGCGATATTCCCAGAGGATCTTGCCGTCGGGCGTCTCCACCCGGAGCACCGGGACGGGGTCCAGGGTGCGGTAGCCGGGCCGGCGGCGCTCCTCGGGGACCGGGGTCCCGGCCATGAAGCCGTTGTTGGCGAAGACGCTGTAGGCGTAGACCATGTCAATTAGGCGGACCTCGCCGCCGCCGAGGGTGAGGGCCAGGCCGTAGTAGTCCAGGCCCTTGTCCAGGGTGGTGAGCCCCATGCGGTGGGCCAGGCGGATGACGTTGGCGATGCCGGCCAGCTGCAGCGCCTCCACCGCCGGGATGTTGTAGCTGCGGGCCAGGGCCAGCCGCATGCGTTGAGGGCCGTGGAACTTGCGATCGTAGTTCTCCGGGGCGTAGGGCGGCATCCCCGGGCCCTGGTTGAAGGTCTTGGGCACATCCCAGAACAGGTGGGAGGGGGGGACCCCCTGGCTGAGGAGCGTGGCGTAGGTGAAGGGCTTGAACGAGGAGCCGGGCTGCCGCAGGCCGTCGACAGCCACGTTGAAGCGGCCGTCGATGGATTCATCCCAGTAATCCACGCTCCCCACCATCGCCAGGATCTCCCCGGTCTTCGGCCGGATGGCCACCAGGGCCCCGTTGGTGACGTTGCGCCCCTCGGATTTGAGTTTCTCCACGTGGCGGCGGACGGCCTCCTCGGCGTATTGCTGGAGGTCCCAATCCAGGGTGGTGTAGACCCGCAGCCCGCCCCGGTTCACCAGGTCGGGCCCGAAGCGCTCCTCCAGCCAGCGGCGGGCGTAGATCGAGAAGTGGGGGGCCTGGATGTCGAAGCGCTCGGCGGGTTTGCGCCGGATCCGGATCGGCTCGGCCTTCGCCGCGGCCGCCTGCTCCGGTGTGATAAACCCCACCCGGACCATCGCGTCCAGCACCAGCTCCTGGCGCCGCTTGGCCGCCTCGGGGGCGTCGATGGGATTGAGGCTGGGGAACTGGGGGATGGCGGCCAGCATCGCCGACTCCGCCAGGCTCAGCTCTCCCACGTGCTTCCCGAAGTAGATCTGGGCCGCGGCCTCGACGCCGTAGGCCAGGTTCCCGTAGAAGTTGGTGTTCAGGTAGAATTCGAGGATCTGGTCCTTGGAATAGCGCCGCGAGAGCTCCAGCGCCAGCAAGATCTCCTTCAGTTTGCGGGTGTAAGAGCGCTGGTAGCGTTCCTCGGGGGGGATGAGGGTGTTCTTCACCAGCTGCTGGGTGATGGAGGAACCGCCCTGGACGACCTCGCCGCCGGTTCGGAGGTTGATCCACAGGGCCCGCAGCAGGCCCCGGGGGTTGATCCCCGGGTTCTCATAGAACGAGCGGTCCTCGATGGCGATGGTCGCCTGGCGGAGCGAGAGGGGGATCTGCTCCAGGGGCACCCAGGTGCGATCGCCCCAGGTGGGGTCGATCACCTCGTAGAGCAGGACGCGGCCGGTGCGGTCGTAGATCTTGGTGGTCTCGAACGCCCGCGCGCTCGCCTCAATGCGCGAGGGGTCCAGGTCGCGGGTCAGGCTCATGTAGAGGGCGGCGGCGCCCGCGACCCCGGCGGCGGCCAGCGCCCCGAAGCCGGTGACCAGGAAGATCCCGGCCACCAGCGCCAGGCGGACCCACGCGCGGGCGCCCTGGCGGTGGCGGGTCTGCCGCCTCCGCCGCCGCTCCAGCAGCCATGCCAGCTCGCTGTTCCGCAGGGCCATCTCCCCCGTCCGACGATCCGGATCCCCGGAAGGGACGCTCCGCCACCTGGGGTCCCAACCGGACGCCCTTCCATTGTAATGCGTTCCGGAGGGGGATCCAACGCCCGGGGAGCGCGGCGGGCCTCCCAGCCCATCGGGGATCGGGGCGGCGGGAGGCCCGCCGGGGGATACAGCAGCCGGGGCGTTCACCCGGAGGCCCGCACCGGCTCCGGGGCGTAGACCGGCGTACACCAGTGGCGATACTTCGGGACCTTCCCTCGGACCACGTCGAAGTAAAGGGCGTGGAGCCGCTGCGTGATCGGCCCGATCTCCCCGTTGCCCACCGGCCGTCGATCCACGGAGACCACGGGGACCAGTTGCACGCCGGTGCCGCAGAGGAACATCTCGTCGGCGTAATACAGTTCGGTGCGGTCGATGTGGCGCTCCACCGTCGGGATGCCCAGTTCGTTGTGGGCGAGCTCGATGATGGTGCGCCGGGTGATCCCCTCGAGGATCTCGTCGGTCACCGGCGGGGTGATCAGGACCCCGTTCCGGATGATGAAGAGGTTCTCCGCGCTCCCCTCGGCCACGTGGCCGTCCTCGGTGAGCACGATGGCCTCGTCGAACCCGTTCAGGGCGGCCTCGCTCTTGGCGAGGGCGGAGTTCACGTAGGCCCCGGTGATCTTGGAGCGGGCGGGGATGGCGTTGTCGTTGATCCGCCGCCAGGAGGAGACCATCACATGGGCCGCCTCGCTCTCGATGTAGTGGCCGAAGGGGGTGGTCCAGATGGTCAGCTCCTCCTTGAGGTTGTGCAGGCGCACCCCGATGACCTCGTCGGCCTTATAGGCGATGGGGCGGATGTAGACATCCTCGCGGTATCCCTCCTTCTGAAGGAGCTCGACGGTGATACGGGTGAGGTCGTCGGGCGTGTAGGGGAGGTTCATCAGGAGCATGCGGGCAGAGGCGAGGAGGCGTTCGTAGTGTTCACGGGGGCGGAAGATGAAGAGCTGCCCCTCCTCCTCGTTCCAGTAGGCCCGTATCCCCTCGAAGACCCCGGTGCCGTAGTTGAAGGCGTGGGTGCGCACGCTGATCACCGCTTCCTCGATGGGCACAATGCGCCCCTTGAAGAACGCATAGCGGCCGCTCATGGCCTTCCCCCTATCGCTGAAGTGGTGGAGCCCGGCGCGGCCTCCGCGCCCCGAGGGCTCCCGCCGTCTGGATTATACCCGGGCAGGACGCTTCGATGGAAGCATCGCGTCCGCGACCCGATCACCCGCGGGGGATGGAATCCTCCAGGTAACGCACCAGCAGCCGCACCCCGTATCCGGTCCCCCCTTTGGGCACGTAGCCGCGGGCCTTCTCCGCCATGTCCATGGGCGCGATGTCCAGGTGGGCCCAAGGGACGCCCTCGGGGACGAACTGCTTGAGGAACATCGCTGAGGTCCCCAGCCCCCCGTAGCGGCCCCCGCTGTTTTTGACGTCGGCGACGTCGCTCCGGATGCGCTCCAGGTAATCCTCCCACAGCGGCATGCGCCACAGCCGCTCGCCGGTCGCCTCGGCGGCCCGGAGCAGCGCCGCGGCCAAGCCCTCGTCGTCCGAGAACAGGGCCGCCGCCACATCCTGGCCCAGGGCGACGATGGCCGCCCCGGTCAGGGTGGCGACGTCGATGACCGCGCGGGGGGCATAGCGGGCGGCGTAGGAGAGGGCGTCGGCCAGGATCAGCCGGCCCTCGGCGTCGGTGTTCACGATCTCGATGGTCTTGCCGTTGAGGGCCCGCAGGATGTCGCCGGGCTTGTAGGCCCGGCCGGAGGGCATGTTCTCGCAGGCCGGGGCCAGGGCGACGATGGGGATGGGGAGTCGGAGGGCGGCGGCGGCCAGGGTGGCGCCCAACACGGCGGCCGCGCCCGCCATATCCCCTTTCATCGTGAGCATCCCCTCCTCGCTCTTCAGGTTCAGCCCCCCGCTGTCGAAGGTGATCCCTTTCCCCACCAGGACCACCGGCCGTTCCAGGCGGCCCTCCGGGGCGTATTCCAGGATGATGAAGCGGGGCGGCTCCTCACTGCCCCGGGCGACCGCCGTCAGCGCCCCCATCCCCAGGGCGGCGATCTGCCGCTCGTCCAGGACCTGGGCCCGCACCCCTACCTCGTGGGCCAACCCGCTGGCCTCCTCCGCGAGCCGGCGCGGGGTCATGTCGGAGCCCGGCTCGTTGACCCAATCCCGGACCCGGTTCACGAAGCGGGCGAGGATCTGGGCGCGGCGGACGCCGGCGGTGATGGCGGCCTCCTTCGCGGCGTCGAACTCCACCAGGAGGAGGGTCTCCGGCCCGGGGGATCCGGCGTTCTCCCTCCGGCGCTGGTAGGTATATAGGCCGAGGAGGGTGCCCTCCACAGTGGCGTGGGCGGCCTCCTCCGGGGAGAGGCCTCCCCGGCCGGCCCCGTGGACCACTGTGGCGAGCCGCCGCACCCGAAGCTCCCGGGCGCGCTGGGCGGCCGCGGCGGCAGCGTAGCGGACCCTCTCCGCGTGGAAGGCGGCCTCGGGGCCCAGCCCGACCAGGATCACCCGGGGCGCTGGGATCCGCCCCTCGGTATAGAGCACGAGGGTCTCGCCCAGGCGGCCCCGGAAATCGCCGGTGGCCAGCACCCGCGAGAGCCGTCCCTCCAGCGCCCGGTCCACCGCCGCCGTCGCCCCGCCGGGAGTGGTCACGCCCTCCAGCAGGTTCACCACGATGGCATCCGCCTCGACCTCCTGGATCGCACCGATCCGCACCTCGATTTCCATCGGGGACCTCCGGCTTATGCGGATGGGGGATTCCCGGGGGACGTTATACCATCGCCGTGGGGCGGTGGGCAACCGCGAGGCCCTCCGCGGTCGCGCCCGGCGATCGCCAGCGGGAGCCTCCCCCTTTAGCAGCCCGGCCCCTTCTGTCCGAGCGTTCCAACCAAATCGTATAATTGATCACGATTTTGTTATATATTTCTCAAATTGAGGGGAAGATCTACTCCGTTGGCGCGTCGCGGCGCCGTGTCTTGACAGCGGTGGGGATCCCTCACTATAATAGAAGGTGCCGAAAGGGATCATCCCCTCCAGCGAGCACCCGCATGCGGCTGAAAGGTTCCTACCGGTTCAGGGCGGCGATCGATCGCGTGTGGGGGGCTCTGATGAATCCCCAGGTCATCGCCCGGCTGCTGCCGGGGATCGAGCGTCTGGAGCCGGTGGGCGAGAACGCCTATGAGGCGGAGATGCGCCTGGGCGTGGGGCCTATCAGCGGCCGCTACAAAGCCCGCATCACCCTCTCGGAAATCGATCCCCCGAACCATTACCGCATTCGGATCCAGGCCCAGGGCCCTCAGGGCACGGTGGACGCCAACGGCGTCATCGACCTCACGGCCGATGGTGGGGAGACCGTGATGCACTACGAAGGCGAGGCCACGGTGACCGGGCTCCTGATGAGCCTGGGCGCCCGGCTCCTGGAGCCGACGGCGCAGATGCTGGTGAGCCAAGGTTTAAAGAACCTGGAAGCCCAGCTGGACCGCCCTGCTTAAACCAGGAACCCGGACGCTGCCGGCCCTTCCTTCCTTCCGCGGGAAGGGGGGTCGGGCATCGCGGGGGCCTCCGGCCGGCGCGCCGCGGTTTCTGGGGAAAGGAGGAGGAAGCGCGCCCGACCGCCGAACGAGGGAACAGACGGCTCCGCTCGACGTTGGGGTATCGGATTCCGCCCGCGGCTCACGGGTGCAGATCATCGGGTGGTTTCCATCCTTCATCCGGGAGGGGCCCATGAAAGTCCCGGTGACGGTCACGGTGAACGGCCAGATGTATCAACGGGAGGTGGAGCCCCGGATGCTCCTGGTGCATTTCCTGCGGGAGGTCCTGGGGCTGACCGGGACCCACGTGGGGTGCGACACCAGCCAGTGCGGCGCCTGCGTGGTCCTGATGGATGGGAAAGCGGTGAAATCCTGCACCGTCTTCGCCGTCCAGGCCGACGGGGCCCAGATCACCACCATCGAGGGCCTGGCGCGGGAGGGCCAGCTCCATCCGCTCCAGGAAGGCTTCTGGGAGATGCACGGCCTCCAGTGCGGCTTCTGCACCCCGGGCATGATCCTCTCCGCCTACGATCTCCTGCAGCGGAACCCCAACCCGACCGATGAGGAGATCCGCCGCGCCCTGGAGGGCAACTACTGCCGCTGCACCGGCTACCACAACATCGTGCGGGCCGTGCGCTACGCGGCGGAGAAGCTCCGGGTGCGGGCCTGAGGCCCGGGCTCGTTCCCCAGCGACCCTTGCGTTGAGAAGGAGGGTGGCGATGGCGACGCGCTATTTTGGCGTGGCGATGAAACGGCGGGAGGATCCGCGCTTCATCACCGGGCGCGGCACGTATGTGGACGATCTCACCCTGCCCGGCCTGGTCTACGCGGCGATGGTGCGCAGCCCCCACGCCCACGCCCGGATCAAGGCCATCCGCAAAGAGAAAGCGCTGCAGCATCCCGGGGTGATCGCCGTGTTCACCGGGAAGGACATGGTGGACAGCGGTGTCAGGTCCCTCCCATGCGGCTGGCTGCTCCCTGGGATGAAGCTTCCGCCCCATTACCCGATGGCGGTGGACAAAGTCCGCCATGTGGGGGAGATCGTGGCGGTGGTGATCGCCCAGGACCGCTACACGGCCGAGGATGCGGCGGAGCTGGTCGAGGTGGAGTATGAGGTCCTCCCGGCGGTGGCCGACGGGGCCAAGGCCCTCCAGCCCGGCGCCCCCGCGGTCCACGACGAAGCCCCGGACAACGTCTGCTTCCACTGGTTCATCGGCGACAAGGAGAAGACCGATGAGGCCTTCCGGCGGGCCCATCGGACGGTGAAGCTGGAGCTAGTTAACCAGCGGCTGATCCCCAACGCCATCGAGCCCCGGGCCGCCATGGCCCAATACAACCCGGCCACCGATGAATATACCCTCTGGGTCACCAGCCAGAACCCCCACGTCCACCGCCTGCTCCTGGCGGCCTTCGTCTTGGGCATCCCGGAGCACAAGCTCCGGGTGATCTCCCCGGATGTGGGGGGCGGGTTCGGGAGCAAGATCTTCCTCTACCCGGAGGAGACCATCGTCACCTGGGCGGCCAAGCAAGTCGGCCGGCCGGTGAAGTGGACGGCGCGGCGGCGGGAGAGCTTCGTGAGCGACGCCCACGGCCGGGACCACATCACCGAGGCCGAGCTGGCGGTGGACGAGAAGGGGAAGATCCTGGGGATGCGGGTGAAGACCATCGCCAACCTGGGCGCTTATCTTTCCACCTTCGCCCCCGCCATCCCCACCTACCTCTACGGCACCTTGCTCTCCGGCCAATATGAGATCCCGACGATCTACTGCGAGGTGACCGGGGTCTTCACGAACACCACCCCGGTGGACGCCTATCGGGGGGCCGGGCGGCCGGAAGCCACCTGCGTGGTGGAGCGGCTGATGGACCGGATGGCCCGGGAGCTGGGGGAGGACCCGGCGGAGTTCCGGCGCAAGAACTTCATCCCGCCGGACAAGTTCCCCTACCAGACGCCGGTGGCCCTCCAGTATGACAGCGGCAACTATGAGGGGGCCCTGAACCGGGCGCTGGAGATCATCAACTATAAAGAGCTGCGCCGGCAGCAGGAGGAGCTGCGCAAGCAGGGCCGCTACATCGGCATCGGCTTCTCCTGCTACGTCGAGGCCTGCGGCATCGCCCCCTCCCACGTCGTCGGCGCCCTGGGCGCCCAGGCCGGCCTCTGGGAGAGCGCCCTGGTGCGGGTGCACCCCACGGGCAAGGTGACGGTCTACACCGGCTCCCACACCCACGGCCAGGGCCACGAGACGGCCTTCGCCCAGATCGTGGCCGACGAGCTGGGGATCCCCATCGAGGACGTGGAGGTGGTGCACGGGGACACCGGGAGCGTCCCCTTCGGGATGGGCACCTACGGCAGCCGTAGCGCCCCCGTGGGCGGCAGCGCCATCGTCCTGAGCCTGCAGAAGATCAAGGAGAAGGCCCGCAAGATCGCGGCCCACCTCCTGGAGGCGGCGGAGGAGGATGTGGTCTTCGAGGACGGCAAATTCTACGTGAAGGGCGTGCCGGACCGCTTCAAGACCTTCCAGGAGGTGGCCCTCCAGGCCTACCTCGCCCACAACTACCCGCCGGGCCTGGAGCCCGGGCTGGAGGCCTCCTCGTTCTACGATCCGAAGAACTTCACCTTCCCCTTCGGCACTCACATCTGCGTGGTGGAGGTGGATCCGGAAACCGGGAAGGTGAAGATCCTGCGCTACGTGGCGGTGGACGACGCCGGGCGGATCATCAACCCGCTGATCGCCGAGGGCCAGGTCCACGGCGGCATCGCCCAGGGGATCGGCCAGGCGCTGCTGGAGGGAGCCGTTTACGATGAGAACGCCCAGCTCCTCTCGGCCTCCCTCCTGGACTACGCCCTCCCGCGGGCGGACGACCTGCCACCCTTTGAGATCGATCACACGGTGACCCCGTGCCCGCACAACCCGCTGGGGGTGAAGGGGATCGGCGAGACGGGGACCATCGCGGCGACCGCGGCGGTGGCCAACGCGGTGATGGACGCCCTGGCGCCCTTCGGGATCCATCACCTGGACATGCCGTTCACCCCGGAGAAGGTCTGGCGGGCCATCCAGGCGGCCCGTAAGGCCTGATCCGGCCCCCGCGCATCCCAACAGAAGAGGAGGGGGCGATGTATCCGGCGTCCTTCGAGTATTATCGGGCGAGCACCCTGCAGGAGGCCTTGAGCCTCTTGCGGCAGCACCCGGAGGCGAAGGTGCTGGCCGGCGGGCATTCCCTGATCCCCCTGATGAAGCTCCGCCTGACGAACCCGCCGGCCCTGGTGGACATCGGGCGGGTCGCTGAACTCAAGGGGATCCGGCGGACGGATGGGACGGTGGTCATCGGCGCGCTGACCACCCACCGGGAGGTGGAGTTCGCGGAGGAGCTGAAGCAGTGGTGCCCGCTCCTCCCGGAGGTCGCGGCCCACATCGGGGATCCGCCGGTGCGCAACATGGGCACCATCGGTGGGAGCCTCGCCCACGCCGACCCGGCGGCGGATTACCCGGCGGCCATGCTGGCCTTAGGAGCGACCATCAAGGCGGTGGGGCCGGGCGGGGAGCGGATGATCGCCGCGGAGGATTTCTTCGTGGGGATGCTCACCACCGCCCTCCAGCCGGGCGAGATCCTCACGGAGGTCCACGTGCCGGTGCTGGGGAAGGGCACCGGGTGGGCTTATGAGAAATTCCCGCACCCCGCCTCCCGCTACGCCGTGGTCGGGGTCGCCGCGGTGGTCCGGGTGGAGGGCGGGGTGTGCCGGGAGGCCCGGATCGGCGTCACCGGGGCGGCCCCGAAGGCCTTCCGGGCCACGAACGTGGAGGGGGCGCTGGCCGGCAAGCGGCTGGACGAGGCGACGGTGCGGGCGGCGACGGAGAATATGGTGAGCCCGGAGGGCTTGCTGAGCGATCCCTTCGCGTCGGCGGCCTATCGGGCGCATCTCTGCGCCGTGCTCACCCGCCGGGCCCTGCTCCGGGCGGCCGAGCGGGCGGGGTAGATCCCCGGCCGCCGGCCCGGCATCGGCGCTTCCAGAGGATCCGGGGGATGTGCTGCGGTCCCCGCGCACATCCCCGGATTGTTTTTCATGGAGGAGGCCATGGAAGGCGGCCTCTCCCCTCGGAAGGGGAAAGGTCGAGCCCTTTCCGGCACCCATGTTAGAATCTTCTTGGGCTTGGAATGCCCATCCTCATCCGGGCAGATGGCGGAGGGCGCACGTGGGGTTCCCCAACTCCATCGATGAGGTCATCCAGGCGCTGCAGGCCCATCGGTATATCGCGGAGCGCGGGCTGGCGACGGCGATCTTCCTGGCGCTGCGCCTGGGCCGCCCCCTGTTCCTGGAGGGCGAGCCCGGCGTCGGGAAGACGGAGGTCGCCAAGGTCCTGGCGAGCCTGCTCCAGACCGAGCTGATCCGGCTCCAGTGCTATGAGGGGCTCGATGTCCACAGCGCGGTCTACGAGTGGGATTACGCCCGCCAGATCCTGCAGATCCGCATGCTGGAGGCCGCCGGCGAGCGGGACGAGGCCCGCATCCGCCAGCAGATCTTCAGCCCCGCCTTCCTGATCAAACGGCCGCTGCTGCAGGCCCTCGAGGCGAAGAACGGCCGCCCCCCGGTGCTGCTGATTGACGAGCTGGACCGGGCGGATGAGGAGTTCGAGGCGTTCCTCCTGGAGCTGCTCTCCGACTGGCAGATCACCATCCCCGAGATCGGGACGGTGCGGGCGGAGCAGCCGCCGGTGGTGGTCATCACCTCTAACCGGACGCGGGAGATCCACGACGCCCTCAAACGCCGCTGCCTCTATTTCTGGATCGATTACCCGTCCTTCGAGAAGGAGGTCCAGATCGTGCGGGCCCGGATCCCGGAGGCCCCGGAGCGCCTGACCCGGCAGATCGTGGCCTTCGTCCAAGAGCTGCGTCGGCTGGATCTCTACAAGCTCCCCGGCGTGGCCGAGACCCTGGACTGGGCGGCGGCCCTGTTGGCGCTGGATCAGGCGGAGCTGAACCCGGGGGTGATCGATGAGACCCTGGGCGTGCTGCTCAAGTATCAGGACGATGTGCTCAAGGTGCGGGGGGAGATCGCCCGGGATCTGCTGGCCAAGGCGCTGATCCAGGCCGAGATGGCAGGGGGGTAGATGGCGCCTTGGCGAACCGACCGCCAGGTTATATCGAAGGGGACTCCGATGGAGGCGTCATGTCCTGCGGATCCTCGGTGGGTAGCCCTTCCGATGGACGAAGTCGTGCATAAAGCGAAGGTAAAGATAATCCCGGTCCGTGGCAGAGATCCGTCCCATTCGAGCGATCTTGGCCAAGCCCGCGGCAACTTCCAATCGGGCGATCTCGGATAGGAAAACATAATGACTCCACCGACCGGTCTGCGGATCGCGTGCTTCGATAATTTGACGAACGCGCCGCTGACCAGGCTCGGGAACGTAAAATTTGACCACCGCGCTGGTGTCCAGATAGTAGAAGGCCATCGCTCAGCGTCGATCCTGAAGGATGACTTGACTCAGGCATGGCTCCAGGGTTTGAACCCGGCGCAGATGATCTTCTTTCTCTAACTCCGGGACAGATTCCCATAAATCAGCCAGGATGTGCTCTTCGGGATAGGGATCGCGAATCCTTCCCGTTCGGCGGAGCCAGTCCAGGACCTCTTCGGGTTTTGAAGGGAGCGGCTCGCCGGAGGACATGGCCGGAACATCGGCCCGTTGTTTCAGCGCGGCTCCCAGCCGCTCGACCCGGGCTTTCAGGTATGTCAGCCTCCCACCACCGGATGATCTCATGTGCCGCGGGTGAACGGGAGAGACGAGGCGTTGAGATTCCCTCGAAGTTTTTTGGAGCCAGCGGATGCCCGGCTACTTCCTGGACCACCTGATCCGTTTCGGCCGGACGTTGCGGGCGGCGGGGGTGCCGATCACCCCCGGCCAGATCATGGCCCTCGCGCGGGCGCTGGAGTGGATCCCGATCGGGGACCGGGAGGCCTTCTATTACGCCGCCCGCTGCACCCTGATCTGCCGGCGGGAGGACCTGGAGACCTTCGATCGGATCTTCGACTGGTTCTGGCGCAACCCGCTGACCGGCGGCGCCCTCCCGCCCGGGCTGCTCTCCACCGCCCCCGGCCCGATCCGCCGGCGGGAGAACCGGCCCCGCCCGGCGGAGGTGGGGCATCCCCCCGCCCCCCAGCCGCAGCCGGAGAACCCCGAGGCCCCGCCGGTGATCCTGGCCGATCGGGCCATGACCTACAGCCCCATCGAGATCCTGCGCCGCAAGCAGTTCGAACGGTTCTCCGAGGAGGAGATTCAGCAGGCCCGCCGGCTGATGGCCCGGCTCCGCTGGCGGATCCAGGAGCGGGAGACCCGGCGCCTCCGCCCGGGCCCCAAGGGGGACCACCTGGACCTCCGGCGGACGGTGCGGCGGAGCATGCGGCATTCCGGGGAATGGGTGCGCCTGCTCTGGCGGGCCCGCAAGCGCAAGCCCCGCCCCCTGGTCGTGCTCTGTGATATCAGCGGCTCCATGGAGCGCTACGCCCGGATGCTCCTCCACTTCCTCCATGCCCTGAGCCACACCCGGCGCCACGTCGAGTCCTTCGTCTTCGGCACCCGCCTCACCCGCATCACCCGCTGCCTGCGCCACCGGGACCTGGACGAGGCGCTGCGGGAGGTGAGCAAGACCGTGATGGATTGGTCGGGGGGGACGCGGATCGGCGAGTGCCTGCACGTCTTCAACCGGGACTGGGCGCGGCGGGTGCTGGGCCAGGGGGCGGTCGTGATGATCATCAGCGACGGCTGGGACCGGGGGGATATCGCCCTCCTCCGGCAGGAAATGGAACGCCTTCAGAAGTCGTGCTATCGTTTGATCTGGCTGAACCCGTTGCTGGGGATCCCCGGGTATCAGCCGCTCACCCGGGGGATGCAGGCGGCCCTCCCCTACATCGACGACTTCCTCCCGGCGCATAACCTGGCCAGCCTGGAGCAGCTGGCCGCCTACCTGGAGCGGCTCCCGTCCCGCCGCTCCGCCCGGCGTTCGGGCCGCATCCGCCCGATGGCGGAGGCCGAGGTCGAAGCGTAGCGGATCCTATCCTTCCGGAGGCTGGGGATGCGCGAGGTGCTGGAGGCGATCGAGCGGTGGAAGGGAAGGGGCGAGCGCGTGGCGCTGGCCACGGTGGTGAAGGTGATCGGCTCCGCGCCCCGGGACGTGGGGGCGAAGATGGCGGTCTCCTCCGGCGGCGAGATGGCCGGGTCGGTGAGCGGCGGCTGCGTGGAGGGCGCCGTCTTCGAGATCGCCCAGGAGGTGCTGCGCACCGGGCGCCCCCGCCTCGTGCGCTTCGGCATCAGCGATGAGATGGCCTGGGACGTGGGGCTGGCGTGCGGGGGGACCATCGAGGTCTTCGTGGAGCCGCTGCCCTGAACGGGAGCGTTCCGGACACCTCAGGAGGGGCCATGAGCTGGTTCGATCGGGTGCGGGAGGCGATCCGGAAGGAGACGCCGCTGGCGGTCGCCACCGTGATCCGCGGGCCCGAACCCTGGCTCGGGGCCAAGTGGGTCTTCGAGCCCGACGGGGATGGATGGGGGGGCCTGCACCCGGAGCTGGACCGCCGGGTCCGGGAGCTGGCCCAGCGCTACCTGGCCATCGGCCACTCGGGCACGGCCACCCTCCCCTCCCCGGAGGGGGAGGTGGAGGTCTACATTGAGACCCACGTCCCCGCCCCGCTGTTGATCATCGTGGGGGGCACTCATATCGGCATCGCCCTGACCTCCATCGCCAAGATCCTGGGGTGGCGGGTGTATCTGGTGGACCCCCGCCGCACCTTCGCCACCCCCGAGCGGTTCCCCCACGTGGATCGCCTGATCCACGCCTGGCCCGACGAGGCCCTCCCCGTCTTCATCACCCCGCGGACGGCGGTGGCGGTCCTCACCCACGACCCCAAACTGGACGATCCGGCGGTGATCGCGGCGCTGCAGAGCCCGGCCTTCTACGTGGGCGCGCTGGGGAGCCGCAAGACCAACGCCCGGCGCCTGGAGCGCCTGCGCCGCAAGGGGATCCCGGAGGAGGCCCTCGCGCGCCTGCACGCCCCCATCGGCCTGGACATCGGCGCGCGCACCCCTGAGGAGATCGCGTTGAGCATCATGGCGGAGATCGTGGCGGAGCAGAGCCGGCTGCGGCAAACCGCGCGGGCGATCGCCCCGGAGGAGGCCCGCCCATGAAATTCGGACCGGTCCCGGTGGAGGAGGCTGTCGGGCGCGTGCTGGCCCACAACGTGGCGGACGGGCAAGGCAACCGCCTGTTCCGCAAGGGCCGGCGTCTGACGGCGGAGGACGTGGCCCGGCTGAAGGCGGAAGGCTATCGGGAGATCGTGGTCGCCGAGCTGGAGCCCGGCGATGTGGGGGAGGACGAGGCCGCCCGGCGCATCGCCCTGGCCTGCGAGGGCCCCGGGCTGCGGCGCATCCCGGCGGCCGGGGGGCGGGTGAACTTCCTGGCAGACGCGGCGGGGGTCTTCCTGGTGGAGGCGGATCGGCTGGCGGTGCTGAACCGCCTCCCCGGGGTCACCATGGCGACCCTGGCTCGGGGGAGCGTGGTGCGCGCCCGGCAGATCGTCGCCAGCCTCAAGATCATCCCCTTCGCCCTGCCGGAGGCGATCGTCGCTCAGGCGGAGGCGCTGTTGCAGCGTGACGGCCCCCTGATGGGCGTCTACCTGTTCCAGCCCCGCCGGGTCGCCCTCATCCTCTCCGGCCACCCGGCGGTCTGGCCGCGCCTGGTCGCGGACTTCGAGGGCCCGTTGCGGGAGCGGGTGGCTGCGTGCGGGGGGATCTGGATGGGGACGCAGACGGTGCGGCACGAGGAGCCGGCGCTGGCGCAGGCGATGGAGTGGGCGTTGCAGGAGGGGGCCGACTTCCTGATCCTGGCCGGCGAAACGGCGATCATGGACGAAGAAGACATCGCCCCGCGGGCGATCCGGCGCATCGGGGGGATGATCGAAGCCTTCGGCGCGCCGGTGGACCCGGGGAACCTCCTGCTGATCGCCTATCGCGGGGAGATCCCCATCCTGGGGGCACCGGGATGCGCGCGGAGCCGCCATCGGAACGTGGTGGACTGGGTGATCCCGCGCCTGATGGCCGGTCTGCGGCTGACCCGGGAGGAGATCGCCGCGATGGGCCACGGGGGATTGCTGGAGGATGTGGAGGAACGCCCCGCCCCCCGGCTGATCGGATCCGCGTGATCGCTCTGCGAAGGCCCCCCGATCCCCCAGGCGGCGGCCAACGAGCCCCCTCGCTCCCTCCCTCAGCCGGGCGGACCGGATCCTTGCATCTGATATAAATAAGATGAAAAGGTCAACGGTTCGAAACCCGGCCTGCGGGGGATGGCGGTGCGCCTTCCGCGCTTCGTGTTGCTTTTGATCAGCCTCGCCGCCTTGATCTACATCACGGAGCGGCTCTGGTCGCTGTTCAGCCTGTTCGCCGACCTGGTCCGGATGCTGGCCCTGGCCTGGCTGCTGGCCTATGTGCTCCACCCGCTGGTCGCCTGGCTGGACCGCGGGCCGATCCCGGAGCCGTGGCTGGAGGGCTGGATCCGGCGGGGGGCGCCGCCCGGGCTCCGCCGCCTCGCCCGTTTTCGCATCCCCTATGCCGTCGGCGCCACGCTCGTGTATGCGGGTCTGCTGGGGGTGCTGCTCATCGGCCTTCTGCTCGGGCTGCCTATCGTGGTCCGCCAGGCCTTGGACCTGGCCGCGTTCCTGCCCTCCCAGCTCCAGCACGTGCCGGAGATCCTCATAGAGCTCCAGCGCGACCTGGCCGCGCGCCTGAACCTCCCGATGGAATCCCTCTCGATCCTCCCCTCGCGGGAGACCTGGCAGGATCTGGCGCGGCAGGGGGCCGGCTGGGCGTTCCCCATCCTGGTGGAAACCGCGCGGCGGATCGGGGAGGGCATGGTGGAGTTCCTATTGATCCTGGCCTTAAGCTACTACACGATGCTGGATTGGAGGAATCTCTCCCAGCGCATGCTCTCCCTGATCCCCCCCGCTTACCATGACGAGATCCGGGCGACGGCGGAGATCCTGGATCGGACCTTCGGGGGGTTCCTGCGCGGTCAGTTGTTGATTGCCCTGACCAACGGGCTGGTCACGTTCCTGGTGATGCTGATCTTCCGCGCGCCGTATGCTGGGTTGATCGCCCTGCTTTCCTCCATCGTCATCCTGATCCCCATCCTGGGCGCCCCCATCGCCCTGTGGGGCCCGCCGCTCACCCTCTGGCTGCAGGGGGCGTGGGCCGCCGGGCTGTGGATGTGGCTGATCCTGATGGCCTACCAGCAGATCCTTTTCCATTTCATCATCCCTCGCATGCTGGGGGAGGCGACCGGGTTGCCGCCTCTGCTCACCCTGATCGCGGTCCTCATCGGGGTGCGCCTCTTCGGGTTCTGGGGGTTCGTCTTCGCCATCCCGGTGGCCGGGGCGGGCTATAGCCTGGCCTTCCTGTTGCTCGCCCGCCATGCGGCCGCTAACCGGCTGCCCGAGCCGTCCATGGAATCACCGCCCATTGATCCGATCGAAGATCGTAAATGAGATCGAACACCATGCCGTCCGCCGTGCGCACCCGGAACCCCAACGCTTCGGGGGTCCGCCAGCGGCGGAGGATGTCCGCGACGGATTTCTCGACGCCCTCCCATTCGAACGACTCGGGGCGCTCCGGGTAAGTCGTCCCAGCATAACAGCGCACTCGGGCCATCGTCTCCCCCTCCGTTCGGCCGACAGGGATGGGGTGAGCGGCCGGGGAACCTTCGGGCTCCGGCCATCGTCTCTTTATAACGGGAAGGCTTCAGGGAAGGGCCTTGTCCGCGCGGATCTTCCCGCCGCGCTCCTATAGAGGCGCGATGGAGGTTGCCGAGAGCAGCCTCCACGCCGCCGCGATCCCGCGCGGCCTTTCCCCATATGGATTCCAGAAACAGGGGGACATCCGATGAAAGCCAAGATCGCCCTCCGAGCGGTGGGGATCGCGCTGGGGTTGGCCGCTTGCCAGACGGGCGGCCCTCCCGTTCCGCTCACCCCCACCGCCTCGCCGGCTCCTCCCCCGGCCGCGCCCACGCCGACGGTCACCCGCGCGCCGTCGGCCCTTGCGGGGCCCTTCGCGGTCGTCCTGGTTCAACCCACCGATCGACTGAATGTCCGGGCTGGCCCAGGGCCCGATCAGCCGGTCCTCGCGACGCTGCCGCCGGACGCCTCCGGCCTGCTCCCCACCGGGAGGGAACAGATCGTCCAGGGGGCCCGTTGGGTGGAGGTCCGCCTCCCCGATGGGCGGATCGGCTGGGTGAACGCGGCGTTCCTCACCCAGCAGGTCTCCCCCCAGGCCTTCTGCGCCGACCCCCAGGTGGTGGCCCTGCTGGACCGTCTGGAGGCGGCCATCCGGGAACAGGACGGCCAGGCCCTGGCGGCGCTGATCAGCCCGATCCACGGGCTGCGGATCCACGTCAGCCGCCTAAGCGACGCCGTCGTGATCCGGCCGGATCAAGCGGTGACGCTGTTCACCGATGACACCCCCATCCGCTGGGGTGTCCACCCCGCCAGCGCGCTGGAGATCGTGGGCCCCTTCCGAGAGGCCGTGCTGCCGGATCTCCTGGACGTCATCACTCGACCCCACGAGCGGCACTGTGGGCTGCTGGTGCCGCCCGTCACCTATCAGCCGGCGTGGCCGGAGGCCTATCGGGCCTTTAATTTCTACAGCCTGCACCGGCCGGGGACCCCGGGCAACGAGCTGGATTGGCGGACTTGGGTGGTGGGGGTGGCGGTGGTGGACGGCCGGCCCTATGTAGCGGTGCTGATGCAATTCTTCTGGGAGCCCTGAGCGCTATCCTTCCGTGTAATAGGCCAGCCCCAGCACCCCGGGCCCGGTGTAAAGCCCCATCACCGGGGAGAAGACCGTGAGATAGCACTCCCGGCAGTCGAAGCGCTCGAGCAGCTCCCGGTGCAGGGCTTCGGCCTCCTCGGGGGCGGCGGCGTGAAAGACGGCCGCGTGCACCGGCCGATCTTCCACGTCCTGTGCCATCCACTCGAGCATCGCCTCGATCGCCCGCCGCCGCGTGCGGACCTTGGCCAGCACCTCGATCCGGCCGTTCTGCAGGGTGAGGATCGGCTTGATCTGCAGCACATCCACGGCCAGGGCGGCCAGGGCCGGGGCGCGCCCGCTCCGGATGAGATAGGTCACGGTCTCCAGGACGGCGAAGAACCGGAGGCGGGGGCGCAGCGCCTCCACCCGCGCCACGATCTCGTCGAGGGAGGCGCCGGCCTCCGCCGCCCGGGCCGCCTCCAGGACCAGGAAGCCCTGGGCCATGGTGGCCGCCTGGCTGTCGATCACCCGGATGGGCACCTCGGGAACCATTTGGGCGGCCAGGAGGGCGGCGTTGTAAGTGCCCGTCATCGCGGCGGAAACGTGGATGGAGACGATCCCCTCCGCCTCCCGGGCCAGCTCCCGGTAGGTCTCCAGGAAGTCCCCCACCGAGGGCTGGGAGGAGGTCGGCATGATCCCCGCCCGCTGCCATTCGTAGACCTGTTCCGCCGTCACGTCGATCCCGTCCCAGAACACCCGCTCCCCCAGGATGATCCGGGCCGGGACCACGCGGATCCGGTAGGCCTCGACCAGTTCCGGCGGCAGGCACGCCACGCTATCGGTGACCACCGCGATCCTCGCCATGGCGCTCCTCCCCACAGCGGGATTCCAGGAAGGCTTACGGGTGCTCCGCCCCACCGCGAGCGGCATGGTCCCTGCCGACCTCCATCCGGAGGCGGAGGGACCTACGGGGGGCTTCCCATCCGCCGGGCTTCCTCAGCGGGGGCCTCCAGCCGGCTGCCCGGGGCGGCGGAACATCCAGGCCTCCCAGGAAGCCGTGTCCCGGTCCAGCCAGAGGCGCCGCCACAGCACTCGCCGCCGCTCCGCGGGATCCGAGGGGAGCGGTTCCCGGTTGGCCTCCAGGCGCTTGATCACGGTGATCCCCAGCATGGCCAGCGCCCCCCAGGCGACCTCCCCGGAACCTCCCGTGATCCACGCCAGGGCCGGCAGGCTGGCGATGGCCAGCAGGGCGAAGATCGCTGTGGCGTGCAGTAGGCGGCCGATGGCCAGGGCCCCCAAGAGCCACAAGGCGCCGGCGGGGAAGAGGACGGCGAGCATCCCGAGGAAGGGGCCGATGCCCCGCCCGCCGTGGAAGCCCAGCCAGACGGGCCAGTTATGCCCCGCCACGGCCGCCAGCCCCACCGCCACGGCGATCGCCTGCGGGCGGCCGAGGGCCAGCGCCCCCCACGTGGGCACCGCCGCCTTCAGGACATCCAGTAGGCCGACGGGGAGGAGGGCCCAGCGGGCCACGTGGTAATACACCGCGGTCCCGCTGATGGTGCGGCTGCCCCACTGCCGCAGATCCACCCCGCGCAGGAGACGACCGGCGAGGTATGCGGAGGGGATCGAGCCGAGGAGATAACCAAGAGCGATAAGTCCAAGGTCCAACATCTTGGCCTCCCGGAGAGCAATCTGCGCCGCTGAGGGCCGATCCACCTGATAAGGATAGCGCAAAAGCGCTACGGCATACAACTCGCCGGCCACGGAGCGCCTATCCCCAAAACGTTTTCCCGGAAGGCTTGGGAGCGATGGCGCCCTGTTGGATCCGGAGGCCGTGGATCGAGGCGCGCCCATCTGGGCGCCATACGGGTGTGGCGGGGAAGGAGGGGTTCAGCCCCACCGTTTGGGAGGAAGCCCAAGCGCACATCCCCCGCGGCCCTTGCGCCCTTCGCATCGGTCGAACCGGGCGGCGGGCCTGCCCGGCGGCCCATTCGTCGCGGGCTGGAGCACCTATGGCGCAGGGAGCGTGGGGAGGATCGGGAGCTCCGGGGTGGGGATCGGTGTGGGGGTGGGCGTGGGCGCCTCGGGTGTCGGGCTGGGCGGGACGGTCGGGATCGGCGTGGGCGTCGGGACGATCCCGTTGTCCACATACGTCCGGACCTCCCCGATGAAGGCCTGCCCGGACCGGTTGAAGGCGGTCACCCGCAGGGCATACCATCCGGTGGGGAGGTGGGAGGCATCCCAGATGGTGAGCTGCCCGTCGCGCACCGGCGCCAGGTGCGGGCCGCTCAGCCATTGCCAGGCGACCCCATCCGCCCCGACCACGCCCCACTCCACGTTGTAATAGGCGAAGTCAGGGATCCACACCGTGCCCTGCACCGGCACGATCCCGCGGACCACCGTGCTTTCGTTCGGCCAGCGGATGACGACCTGGGGGATGGCGACCGTGCATGTTTCGGTGGGCGGCTGGGGGATCTGGCGCTGTTCGGCCCACCAGCGCCCCTCCTCGGGGATCAGGTAGAAAACCTGCTCGATCGGCGGGCCGGGGCACCCCTCCGTATACAGGAGCCCCGTGGCCCCGTCGAGGACCACCTTCTTCCAGAGATCATGTTCGGGCCCGGGCGGGGGCTGGTCGGCGGCGAAGACCTCCATCCGCCGGCGGTCCGGGGGGCAATACGGCGAGGGCTGGGCGCCGGAATCCAGGCAGATCTCCACCTCGATGATCCCCGGCGGCCGGTGGAACTCCTTGGGCGGCAGGTTCAGAATGCGATGGGCCTCCTCCATCACGTCATGCCAGATCGGCGCCGCGCCGGTGACGCCGGTCACCCTCTTCATCGGCGTGTAGTCCGCGTTCCCCACCCAGACCCCCACCACCAGGTCCGGGGTGTAGCCCAGGGTCCAGTTGTCGCGGAAGTCGTTGGTCGTCCCGGTCTTGGCCGCCGCGGGCCGGGAGAGCTTGAGGGGGCTGTTGGGCCCGAAGGCCGCCCGGCGGGCCTCGTTGTCGGAGAGGATATGGGTGATCAGGTAGGCGTGCTCCGGGCGCATCACCGGCTGCCCGGGCGGGGGCGTGTAGGCGTAGAGCACGTTGCTGAAGGCGTCGGTGATCCGACGGACCGGGACGGGGGGCACGCGGCGGCCCTCGTTGGCGAAGGCCGCGTAGAGGCCGACCATCTCCAGCAGGGGCACCTCCCCGCCCCCCAGGGTGAGGGAGAGGCCGTAATCCGGGCGGGTCAGCGTGGTGATGCCCAGATCACGGGCGCGGCGGAGGAAGGTCGGCAGCCCGACGAACGCCAGCGCCTTCACCGCCGGGACGTTGTAGGAGTTGCCCAACGCGTAGCGGACCGTGACCGGGCCGTGGAAGCGACGGTCGTAGTTCACCGGCTCGTAGAACCCACCCTTGCCGTCCGGGAACCGGGTCGGCACATCCCAGATCAGCGTGGCGGGGGTCCACCCTTTCTCGAAGGCCGCGAGATAGGTCAGCGGCTTGATGGAGGAGCCCGGCTGGCGGGGGACGATGGCCATGTTGATCTGGCCTCCGTGCTGGGTGTCGTTATAATCCGGGCTCCCGACCATCGCCAGGATCTCGCCGGTGTGGGGGTCCAGGATGACCACCGCCCCGTTGTGGACGTTTTTGTCCTTGAGTTTCTCCAGGTGCGCCCGCAAAGCCTGGGTGGCCATCCGCTGGAGGCGCAGGTCGAGGGTGGTTTCCACCCGCAGGCCGCCCCGGTGCAGGGCCTGGGTGTTGAGGCCGAAGGTCTGTTCCAGCCATTGCATTACGTAGAGAGCGAAGTGCGGGGCCTCGGGCACCGGGGAGGTCGTCGCCGGCTTCTGGAAGACCCGCGCCGCCATCTCGCGGGCGGCGGCCTCGGCTTGCTCCGGGGTGATGTATCCAGCCTCGACCATCAAGCGGAGGACGTCCCGCTGCCGCCGCAGGGCGCGCTCCCGGCCTTCCGGGGTGAAGGGATCATAGAGGGCGGGGGCCTGGGGGAGGCCGGCCAGGAAGGAGGCCTCGGCCAGGTTAAGATCCTTCGCCGGCTTCCCGAAATACGTGCGGGCGGCCGCCTCCACGCCGTAGGCCAGGTTCCCGTAGTAGATCGTGTTGAGGTAGATCTCCAGGATCTGCTCCCGGGGATAGCGACGGGTGATCTCCGCCGCCAGCACCGCCTCTTTGATCTTCCGCCGCAGGGTGCGCTCCGGGGAGATCAGGAGGTTGCGCACCAGTTGCTGGGGGATGGTGCTGGCGCCGCTGACGACCTCCCCCTCCCGGATCGCCTGATAGATGGCGCGGGCGATGGCGATGGGGTCGAAGCCGGGGTGCTGCCAGAACCGGGGATCCTCCGTCGCCACCGTGGCCCGGACCAGCCACGGGGAGATGTCCGACAGGCGGACCAGCTGCCGGCGGCCGGTCTGGGGGTCGGCGATCTCCCCCAACAGTTCTCCGTTGCGATCCACCAGCACCAGGGAGGTGGAGAGGCTCAGCGCCCGCTCCTGCAGGGCCTCGGGGGGAGGCAGCTGCATAGCCACATACACGTATCCGGCCATGGCCACGCCGCCGCCGGCCATGGCCAGAAGCAGCAGGGCCAGGAGGGCCCACAGGGCCACCCGCCCCCAGGGGCGGCGCCGCGACGCCCTCGCCGGCTGCGGGGGTTGGGGCGGAACTGCGGGAGGTCCCCCCCTCAACGGGCGCGGCGGGATCCGCTCCGTGCGCTCCCGCCCGGGGACCCACCAGCCGGCGGTCTCGCTGACGTCTCCCGTCGGGTGTGGCCAGTGCTCGCCCATCGAACGGGATTCCCTTCTCGGGCAAAGGGTTCCGCCGGGTCGCATCCGGCGGGTTCACCGCGTTATTTTAGCAAGCGCTTCGCCGTTTCCCAGATCGCATCGAACATCGCCGGCGTCAGCCGTCCGGTCTGTGTGTTCTGCCGGCTGGGATGATACGAGGTGATCAGGGTGGACCAGCTCGGCCCCAGGGGGTGGACGGCTCCGTGGCGGAAGGCGGGGCGGGGCCCCGTGTAACCCAGGGCGCGGAGGGCCGCGATGAAGCCTTCCGTAGCGATCTGGCCCAGGGTGACGACCACCTGCAGCCGGGGCAGCGCCAGAAGCTCGCGGATCAGGTAGGGCCGGCAGTTCGCCTGCTCCTCCCGGGAGGGCCGGTTGTCCGGCGGCGCGCACCGCACCACCGCGGTGAGGTAGACGTCCCGCAGCACCAGCCCATCCTCCCGGTGAGTGGAGGTCGGCTGGTTGGCGAAGCCCGCCCGGTAGAGGGCGGCGATCAGGAAATCCCCTGACCCGTCGCCGGTGAACATCCGCCCCGTGCGGTTGGCGCCGTGGGCCGCCGGGGCCAGCCCGACCACGAGCAGGCGGGCCTGCGGATCGCCGAACCCCGGGACCGGACGCCCCCAGTAGTCCCAGTCCCGGAACTGCCGCCGCTTGGTCTGGGCGACCGCCTCCCGGTAGGCGACGAGGCGAGGGCATCGGCGGCACCGGATCACCTCCTGGGCGATGGCCTCCAGGGATTCCGCCATCGAAGCGCTCCCTCCCGCCCTGTGGCTTGGAGTGGGGATGCCGACGCGGCCGCTCTGTTCCAGAGACGCCCGCCTCCCCCGGATCGTTCCCGGATGGCCTGGGGCGACCGGGCGCGGACGCCCCAGGCTGCGGGGCCATGGCGATTGTAACGCACCCCCCTTGACCTTGCCCCCCAACGGAGCGGGCCCCTGTTCTCCGCGGCGCGCCCGGATGGGTTAAACTTGGAGGAAGCGATGGATCCCAGCCGGAAGGCGCATGGAGGTCCCGATGGAAGCGATCCTTTCCCTGCTCCTGTTGGTGTTCTGCGCCGGCCTGATCCTCCTCGCCCTGCTCGGCTCGATCATCCGGATCGTCCCCGAATACCAGCGCCTGGTGGTCTTCCGCCTGGGCAAGGTCATCGGGGCGAAGGGGCCGGGCCTGGTGCTGTTGATCCCCATCGTGGACCGGGCGATCACGGTGGATCTGCGGGAGCAATTCCGCGACATCCCCCAGCAGACCTCCATCACCAAAGACAACGCCCCCATCGGCATCGACTTCCTGATCTACTGGCGGGTGGTGGACCCGGTCCAAAGCGTGGTGCAGGTGCGGGATTTCGTCTCGGCGGCGGTGGGGATCGCCACCACCACCCTGCGGGCGGTCATCGGCGACATCCTATTGGACGAGGTGTTAGCGCGGCGCGAATACATCAACCAAGTCCTGCGCGTGAAGCTGGACGAGGTCACCGAGCGCTGGGGGGTGAAGATCACCGCCGTGGAGATCCGGGAGATCCAGCCGCCGCGGGACGTGCTGGAGGCGATGACCCGGCAGATGTCGGCCGAGCGCAACCGGCGGGCCCTGGTGACCGAGGCCGACGGGAAGCGGGAGGCGGCGGTGAAGGTGGCCGAGGGCGAGAAGCAGGCGGCCATCCTCAAGGCGGAGGGGGAGAAGGAGGCGGCCATCCTGCGCGCGGAGGGCGAGCGCCAGGCCCAGATCCTGCGGGCGGAGGGGTTCGCCACCGCGCTGGAGCGCATCTTCAGCGTCGCCCGCACCCTGGACGCCAACACGATGACGCTCCAGTATCTGGAGGCGTTGAAGGCCCTGGGGGCCAGCCCAGCGACCAAGTTCGTCTTCCCCCTGGAGCTGACGCGGCTCGTCGCCCCGCTCTCGAACCTGGTGGGGGATGCGGGCGCACGGAGCCCGGAGGCCGGCAACCCATCTGCCTCCTCGTAGGGGCGCTGGCGGAGGGGATCATCCCACTTCCATGGAGGGAGCATCCGTCCATGCCGGCGCGCATCCTGGACGGGCGGGCGATGGCGGCCCGATGGCGGGCGTGGGTCAAATCCCAGGTGGCGGCGTTCCAGGCCCACACCGGGCGCGTCCCAGGCCTCGCCACGGTCCTCATTGGCGACCACCCGGCTTCGCAGGCCTACGTGCAGGCGAAGCAGAACGCATGCGCGGAGGTGGGCATCCGCACCTTCCGCCATTGCCTGCCTGCCGACGTGGACCGCGAGACGGTGCTGGAACGGGTGCGGGCCCTGGCCCGCGATCCGGAGGTCCATGGGATCCTGGTGCAGCTGCCGCTGCCGCCGCACCTGGACGAGGAGGAGATCCTGGGGGCGATCCCCCTGGAGAAGGACGTGGACGGCTTCCATCCCGTTAACATCGGCCGCCTGGGGCTGAAAGGGCGGGACCCCTACTTCGTCCCCTGCACCCCGCTGGGGATCCTGGCGATGCTCCAGGAGGCGGAGATCCCGATCGCCGGCCGCCGCGCGGTGGTCCTGGGGCGGAGCCGGATCGTCGGGCTGCCGATGGCGCTCCTGCTCCTGCGGTTCGACGCCACGGTGACCATCGGCCACTCCCGGACTCCCGATCTCGCCGAGCTCACCCGGGCGGCGGATCTCCTGATCGTGGCCGCGGGGCGCCCCGGCCTGGTGCGGGGGGAGATGGTGCGGCCGGGCGCGGTGGTGATCGACGTGGGGGTGAACCGGGTGGCGGATCCCCAGGCGCCGCGGGGGTATCGGCTGGTCGGCGATGTGGCCTTCGAGGAGGTGGCCCCCGTCGCCGGCGCCATCACGCCGGTCCCGGGCGGGGTCGGCCCGATGACGGTGGCGATGCTGCTGGTGAACACCCTGAAGGCCGCCCAGCGCCAGGTGGCAGGGTTCGCCTCCCCGTGGCTGGAGCCGCTGCCCTCCGCTCCTCTCGGGGGAGCTTGACATGGCCCCGGAACGTGCTACAATCCCCTTTGAAGCGACGTGGGGAGTCCGCGGGGAAGCGGGCTGAGAGGGCGCCTTGCCGGCCGCGCGCCGGCCCCGGTGCCGACCCATCGAACCTGATCCGGGTCATACCGGCGGAGGGACCGTCGCTGGGACTCCTGTTTTCCCCACCCGCCCGTCCGTCGGCGGGTTTTTGTTTCCCCCACGCCGCTTCGCCATCCTTTCCCCACGGAGGTTCGCCATGGCGCTGCGCAAGGCGTGGACGCAGGTCTTCCCCCGGATCCAGGCGCCCCCGGAGTGGGGGATCGAGCCGGTGCCCGCGGAAGCCCGCCGGCTGGGCTTCCTGGATTACGCGGTCCTGTGGGGGGATCTCGGGGTGGGGCTGCTGGTGATGGCCGCCGGCGCCCTGCTGGTGCCCGGCCTGGGCCTCCCGCAGGCGCTGCTGGCCATCGTCGTCGGGACGCTGCTGGGGAACCTGCTGTTGGCCGCCACCGGTTACATCGGCAGCCGGGCCGGCGCCCCCACCATGGTGCTTCTCCGGCCGGCCCTCGGCCGCCTGGGCTCCTTTCTCCCCACGGCCCTCAACGTGTTGCAATTGATCGGCTGGGGGACCTTTGAGATCATCATCATGGCCCAGGCCGCGAATTTCATCAGCGCCCGCTTCTTCGGCTTCTCCAGCTATCCTTTCTGGGCCATCCTCTTCGCCCTGTGGTGCACCCTGATGGCCATCGGGGGGCCGCTGGTGGTGGTGCGCCAGTGGCTGGAGAAGTTCGCCGTATGGCTGGTGCTGTTGACGACCCTCTGGCTGACGGTTTACCTGGCGACCACCTACGACCTGGGGGCGGTCTGGCGGCGGCCGGGGACGGGGGAGATGCCCTTCTGGCTGGCTGTTGATCTGGTGGCGGCGATGCCCATCTCCTGGATGCCCCTGGTGGCCGACTACAATCGCTTCGCCCGGCGGGCGGGGCCTGCCTTCTGGGGAACCTACGTCGGCTATTTCATCGCCAACGTGTGGTTCTACGCGTTGGGTGCCCTGCTGTTGCTCACCGCCCAGACCGGCCAGTTGGTGGAGGCCATCGGGGCGCTGGCCATCGGGTGGATCGTGCTCCCCATCATCCTGGTGGACGAGACGGACAACGCCTTCGCCGACATCTACTCGGCGGCTGTCTCCCTCCAGAACATCTGGCCCCGGGTGCGGCAGGCGCTCTTTGTGACGGCCATCGGGGCCCTCTGCCTCCTGCTCGCCCTCACCATCCCCATCGCCCAGTATGAGCACTTCCTGCTGCTCATCGGCACCGCCTTCGTCCCCCTCTTCGGCGTGCTGGCCGCGGACTATTTCGTGGTCCGCCGCGCCTATACGGAGGCGGATCTGTATCAGCCGGCTCCCATCCGGTGGGAGGGCCTGATCGCCTGGGCGGTGGGGGTGGCGGCCTACCAGGCCATCACCCGCCTCGCCCCTGCCGTGGGCGCCACCTTCCCCACCTTCGGGGTCTCCTTCCTGCTCTACTTGGCGATCGCCTTCGCCCGGGGCCGGATCGCCCAAGCCCGGGCGGTCCGCCCGTGATCACGGGCCGGGGCTCCGTTGGAAGAGCAGCCTATTCGGTTGAGCCTTTAGGAGGGAAGCGATGGGGCGCGCTCGGACGTTCTGGGAGGCGTGTCAGGACGTGGTCCGGGCCTGCGAGGCGCATCCCTTCGTTCGGGGGATCGCCTCGGGGGCGCTCCCGCGGGAGCGGTTCGCCTTCTACATCGGACAGGACGCGTTCTTCCTGGAAGCCTTCGCGCGGGCCTACGCCCTGGCCTTCGCCAAGGCCCCGGATCGGGAGGCGATGGCCGCCTTCCGGGAGCTGCTGAATGGGGTGTTTGAGGAACTGAGCCTGCATCAGGGCTATGCGGCCCGCTGGGGGATCGATCTGGCCCCGCCTCCGGCGCCGGCCACGCGGGCGTATACGGATTTCCTCCTCCGGGTGGCCGCCCTGGAGCCCCCGGGGCACATCGTGGCGGCCATGGCCCCATGCATGCGCCTCTACGCCCACCTGGGCCAGGCGCTCCGCCCCCAGACGGATCCCCAGAGCCCCTATCGGGAGTGGGTGGAAACCTACGCCAGCCCCGACTTCGAGGCGCTGGCCCGGCGGCTGGAGGGGCTGCTGGACCGGCTTCCCGGTGAGGAGGGGACGCAGCGGGCCCTCTACCGCACGGCGATGGAGTTGGAGTGGGGGTTCTTCGAGGCGGCCTGGTCGGGGAAATCGTAGGGCCGGAGGGGGGCGCCTTCGGCGCGCCCCCCTCGCGGACTACGGATGCAGCAGGTAGCGCTGCCGGACCCACGCGCTCAAGGCGTCCATCGCCAGGACCAGGAGGAGCACCGCGAGGAGCACGGTGGTCAGGCGGGCGTAGGCCATCGTGCTGAGGTAGATCTGCATGTAGAACCCGATGCCCCCCGCGCCCACCAGGCCCAGCACCGTGGAGGCCCGCACGTTGTATTCCAGCATGAAGAGCAGCTGGCTGAGGATGGCGTTGGCGCTCTCCGGCCAGAGGACGAAGCGGATCAGGTGGCGGCGCTTCGCCCCCACCCCGCGCATGGCCTCCAGGATCTCCGGGTCGATGTGCTCGAACAGCTCCGCGTAGAGCTTGGCCAGATAGCCCACCGTGTAGAACGCCAGCGCCAGGGTCCCCGCCAGCGGCCCCAGGCCGACCACGATGACCATCAGCACCGCCCACAGCAATGAGGGGACGGTTCGGATGGCGGCGATGAGGAGACGGATCCCGGCCACGACGCCGGCGGGGACCAGGGCCCGGGACCCCAGCATCCCCAAGGGGAAGGCGAGGAGGAAGCCGAGCATGGTCCCCGCCAGCGCCATCTGCAGGGTCTCCAGGAGGGCGCCGGCGATCGTGGGGAGGATCCCCATGTCCGGCGGGAACATCTCGCGGGCGAAGCGGGCGAGGTTGAAGGCGCCGTGGATCAGCCGCCCGGCTTCGAAAAAGCCCATCCCCTGGAGCAGCCCGGCCAACACGGCCAGCCCCCCCAGGCCCAGCGCCAGCTCCCGCCACCGGCGCCGTTCCAGGCCATGGATCGTTCCGTCCACCGTCAGGCGCTTCACCCCCATCTCAGCGCTTCCCCTCCATCAGCTCCCGGAACAACGGCCAGTTTAAATCCATCGGAGGGCAATCGAACACCACCTGGCCTTCCCGCAGGATGACCACGTGGTCCGCGAACTCCTGAACCAGCTGCAGCTCGTGAAGGTTGAGGATCACCGTCAGCCCCCGCTCCTGAGCCATGCGGCGGACCCAGGCCAGCACCTGGGCCGCGCGGGGGAGGTCGAGGTCGGAGACGAACTCATCGGCCAGGATCAACTTCGGGTCCTGCATCAGGGTCCGCGCGATGGCCACCCGCTGGCGCTCGCCGCCGCTGAGGCGGAAGACCTTCTCATCAGCCTTGTCCGCCAGGTCCAGCCGGGCGAGCAGCTCCCAGGCCCGCTCGACCTCGGCCCGGGGGAAGAACCCCAGGGCCGCCCCCCAGCCGTCGTGGCGGGCCAGGGATCCGAGGAGCACGTTCTCCAGCGCCGTCAGCCCCCGCACCAGCCCCAGCTGCTGCGGGATGTAGCCCACGATCCGTCGCAGCGCCGCCTCGGGCTGGCGGGGCAACGGCCCTCCCCACAGGGAAACCCGGCCGCGGGAGAAGGGAAGCAGCCCGGCCAGGATCCGCATGAGGGTGGTCTTGCCCGCGCCGGAGGGGCCCATGATCGCCCAGAAGCCGCCCGATGGGACCTGGAGGTTCACCCCCCTCAGGATCCATGTCCCCTCCCGATAGGCGAACCAGAGGTCCTCGACCGCCACGGCGGGGATGGACCGCTCCAGCGTCTCCACCATGGACAAGGCGATGGACGGTTGCGCCATTCGAGATCCCTCGCCAGGAGAATCGAAGGGGTGGGCTCGCGCTTCCCGCACGGGCCCACTCGGCTTCATCCTTTTATTGCTTCGGCTTCTCTTTTTCCTCCTCTTCGCTCAACGCCTCCCGATGTCCAGCCGTTCGGAGAAGGCGATGTGGGTGCGGGCCAGGTAATCCCGCAGGGCGCCCAGATGCGACCGGGCGTCGGTCTTCTGGAAGCCCACGAAGATCCCGGAGATGAACTGGCGCATCAGGCTCCGATACTCCGGTGCGCTCAGGCCCATGAGGGCGTCGATCACCTTCGAGCGCAGCGGCTCCTGGAGGGCCTGGCTCACCACCACCACGTGGGAGGGCAGGGGCCCTTGCTGGTCCAGAACCCGGGTGTTTGCCAGGACTTCCTGGTAGAGCTTCTCCGGCACGTCGCCGGCGATCACCGTGACGTCCACCTGGCCGGCCTTTAAGGCCTCCCAGCACTGGCCGTAGCCTCCCGCGAACAGGACTTCACCGAAGAACGCTTTCGGGTTCACCTCCTGTTGCGCCGGCGGCTCCGGCACCAGCCCCCGCTCCACCAGCCGGGCCATCGGCCCGATATACCCCGAGGTCGAGATGGGGCTGGGGAAGCAGGCCCGCTTGCCCTTGAGGTCCGCCAGGGACGTATACGGGCTGTCCTTCGGGACCACCCAATACGAGTAATAATACGTGGCCTCGGTCTTTTGCGCTCCGTGGATCACCTCCCGGACCTCCGCCAGGACCACCTGGGCGTTCGCCCGCTCGGCCGCCAGCAGCCCAGCGAAGGGGCCCATGAAGGCGACATGGGCGTGGCCGAAGCGCAAGGCCTCCACCACGCCAGCCTGGCTCAGCGGGACGTAGATCTCCACATCCACCCCGGGCCCCAAGCGCTGCTCCAGATACTGCTCCAGCGGCCGCGCCTTCTCCTGGACCTCGGAGACGGCGAAGGTGGGCTGCACCGCGATCACCAGCCGCGTCGGGGTCCGCTGCGGGGCGCACGCGGCCCCCAACCCCAACGCGATCCCCATCAGCAGCAACCACCGTTGGAGAAGCGGAAAGCGCATTGGATCCCTCCTGATGAAATGTCGCATAGAATACTGTAATGCTCCTATGATGGGTCTGTCAATAGAAAATGGTTAATCAAGAAATTTTCAAGACGCTTTTTAAAATAAGTAACCGCGTTTAAGAGCGGGGCGAAAAGGGGCTCGGCGGGGACGGAGGGGGGATGGGCGATGGCTCAAGCCAGCTCAAACGTCAGCGTCACCTCCCAGGTCTCCCCCGGGTCCAGGCGCAGGAGCCAGTGGGCGGTCAGGCTGGTCCCCTCGTAGACCCGCTCGAAGCCGGCCTCGGAGTTGGCGATCGCCTCCAGGGGGAACTGCCACCAGGCGGCCGGCCGGCTGAGGCGGACGATGATCCGCCCCCACCACTCGTTGACGATGGCCAGCGCTTCGGATTCGGGGAGGGCTTCCCGCGTGGCGAAGGGGCGCAGCTGCCCATCGGGCCACACCGTGTAGGCCTTCTCGCTGTCGCCGCCGGACATGCCCCAGTTGATCTCGACGCCGAACCGGGCGTGGACGGGGGAGAGGCCGGTGGGCGTCAGGCGATAGGCCACGCGCAGGATCGGCCGATCGGGCAGCACCTCGATCGCCTTCTCCAGGCGCAGGGGCCTCGGGCCCTCGGGATCCCAGATGTGGCCGTCGCGGCGGAGGACCACCCGGGGGATGGGCTCGGCCTGGAGGGCGGCCAGCGCGTAGGGCTGGTTGACGAAATCCCCCCACTCCGCATACTGAGACCGATAGAACGCCTCCAGCGGGGTGTCCGGGGCCATGAAGTGATCGATGAGCCCGGCCCGCGGATACCAGTCCTCGATCAACCGCTCCTCGAGGCCGAGCTCCTTCACCCGCACCCGAGGCGTGTGGATGCTCTCCAGGCGCCCCTCCTGGCCGGCCCGCACGATCTCCCCTCGGGCCGCGGCCTCCTGGAGCACCGTGTGGTATCCTTCGCGGTGCCGCGTCATCACGTTCAACAGGTTCAAGGCCGCGTCCCGGCGATCCCACTCCAGGATCTGGCCGCCCTGGTGCGGGCGGATCAGGAGCCACTGGTCCGGCGTGCCGATCACGATCTCTTCCTGCGTGTCGGCGTCGAAATCCACGCGCTCCACGTATGCCCACGGCCCTTCCCCCCGCTGGGCCTCATCGGCGATGGCCTCGGCGGTGATCAGGTGCTGGTAGTTGGCCTCCCGGATGTGGAAGAGGTAGATGCCGCCGAACACCCCGTGCCAGTAGGGGCAGTTGCACTGGCCGGCCCACACGTGGTCCAGGGCCTCCGCGCGGCGCTCGGGGTCGGGGAGGGCGTGGGCTTTCCGGCTGACCCAGAGCATCTTCTTGTGCATCTGGCTCACCTCCGGGTATTTGGCCAGGAAGACTCGCCAGAACCCTCCCCGGAGGAAGCGGAGGAGATCCCAGCGGCCTTCGGCTTGCAGCTGGTGCTTGAGGGCCGTGAGCGCCGCCGAGGCCTCGGGGGGCAGGGCCCACTCGCCCATCTCATCGTAGGAGGCCGTGGGCAGGTAGATCCGGCCGAGGGGCGGGAAGCGGGCCGCGAACTCGCCCGGGGGGATGGGGACGAGCCAGTCGGCGTTTTCCTCTAAGGCGGTGAAGAACGCCTCGATCCACCCCCGATCCCAGCAGTGCGCGTCGGTCCCCGGCCACAGGCCGAACTTCTCCCCGTCGTCCCCCATCACCGCCACCCGGGGCGGGGCGCCGGGGGGGAGTGGCCGCTCGGCCTGCTCCCGAAGCCAAGCGATCACCTCGGGGACGGAGGCCCAGGGGATCGTGTAGCGGAGGTGCTTGGAGGTGCCGAAGACCTTCAGGGGGTATCCCAGCTCCTCGGTCACGTAATAGCCGAAGAGGTCCTCATCGGTCAGCCCCACGGCTTTGAAGTGGGTATCATCCAGGATGGTGTATCGGAGGCCCGTGGCCGCCAGGGCGCGGGGGAGGTGGGGCTCCCAGACCCGCTCCGCCAGCCAGAAGCCGGTGGGCTCCACCCCGAAGTCCGCGCGCACCGCCTCGATGTGCTTGCGGATCTGGCCCGCCTTGTCCTCATCGGGGATGACGGCCAGGATGGGCTCGTAATACGCCCCCGCCATGATCTCCACCTGCCCCCGCTCCACCAGACGGCGGACCCGGAGGAGGAAGTCCGGCCGATGCGCCCGCAACCAGTCTCGCAAGGGCCCGGTGTAGTGCAGCGCGGCCCGGACGCCGGGGTGGCGCTCCAGGGCGGCGATCATGGGCTCATAGGCGCGGCGGTAGGCTTCCTCGAAGACCCAATCGAAGTTCCCCACCGGCTGGTGGTTGTGGAAAGCCAGGGCCAGGTAGATTCTCTTCCCCATTGCGCTCCCTCATCTAAGAGGATGGACACGCCGACGGTTCCCATCTTGGTAAAGCGCTTTATCTCGAAATGAACATACTCCGATCGGCGCGATCTGTCAACGGCGGCCTGAGGGGATATGGTGGGTTTCCCGTTCAAACCGGCGCGATGACCCCGACGGTCGTGCCGCTGGGGAGGTAGAGGTCGGGGAAGTCTTCAGGGGTCGTGTCGCTGGCGATGATGCAGTTGCGCCCGACGCGGGCGTGGGGCGGGATGATAGCGTTCTTGCCCACCAGGGTCAGCCCGGAGGAGAGGTCCCCCAGCCGGTTGGGGCTGTAGTCCATTCCATACCCCAGGTGGGCCTCCGCCCCCACGATCACGTTCTTGTCCACGATGCAGCGATCCACCACCGCGCCCGGCCCGATGACCGAGTCGGTCATGACCACGGAGTAGCGGACCACCGCGCCCCGCTTCACCCGGACGCCCGGGGAGAGCACGCTGTATTCCACGGCCCCCTCGATGATGCAGCCGTCGGAGATCAGGCTGTGGGCGACGTGGGCGCCGGTGCGGATGTTGACCGGCGGCCGCTCCTCGCTGCGGGTGTGGATCACCCACTCGCGGTCGTGGAGATCCAGCGGCGGGTTATCCGCCAGAAGATCCATGTGGGCCTCCCAGTAGGCCTGCACCGTCCCCACGTCCACCCAGTAGCCGCTGAACCGGTAGGCGTAGACCCGATAGGCCTCGATCATCTTCGGGATGACGTCCTTGCCGAAATCGTGGCTGCTGTCCGGATCCCGGGCGTCCTCGATGAGGACTTCGCGCAGCACCTCGGGGCGGAAGACGTAAATCCCCATGGAGGCCAGCGTCCCCCGGGGGCGGATCGGTTTCTCCTCGAAGCGGACCACCCGGCCGTCCCCGTCGGTCTCCAGGATCCCGAACCGCGAGGCCTCCTCGGGGGCCACCGGGAGGGCGGCGATGGTGAGGTCGGCGTTCCGCTCCACGTGCAGGCGGATCATCGGGTTGTAGTCCATCTTGTAGACGTGGTCGCCGGCGAGGATGAGGACGTGGGCCGGCCGGTGGTGCTCGATGAAGTCCAGGTTCTGGTAGATCGCGTCCGCCGTCCCGTGATACCAGTCGGAGTCGGCGCGCCCCAGGTAGGGGGTGAGGATCCAGATCCCGCGGTGGAACCCGTTGAGGTCCCATGGCGCCCCGCTGCCGATGTGCTCGTGGAGCGAGCGGGGCCGGAACTGGGTGCACACCCCGACCAGATAGATCCCGGAGTTGACGCAGTTGGAGAGGGTGAAGTCGATGATGCGGTATTTGCCTGCGAAGGGGACAGCCGGCTTGGCCCGCTTCTGGGTGAGGATGCTGAGGCGGGTGCCCTTGCCGCCCGCCAGGATCATCGCCACCGTGCGCATACGCGCTTCCCCATCCCCTCATGGCCCGGATCGTGCCCCCCGCCCCGTCCCGGGGGAGGAGGTGGCCGCGACGGCCGCCTCCTTACGGATTATGCCATGCCGCTGCCTGCTGGTAAAAGCGTTCATAGGCCTGGGCTGAGGCAGCCCATGAAAAGTCCCGGGCCATCGCCCGGTGCTGGGCGGCGCGCCAAGCGGGTGGATCTCGATAGAGGGCGAGGGCGCGATCCACCGCGGCGAGGAAAGCGTCTGGGGAGAAGGGGGAGAACACGAACCCGACGCCGTCCTCCTCCGCGACGTCCTGCACCGTGTCGATCAACCCGCCCACAGCGTGGACCAAGGGGAGGGCGCCGTAGCGCATGGCGATCATCTGGCCCAGGCCGCAGGGCTCGAACTTCGAGGGCATCAGGAAGACATCGGCCCCTCCATACAGCAGGCGCGAGAGCCCTTCGTCGAAGGCCAACCGGACGCCGGCCTGGCCGGGGAAGCGGGCGGGCCAGCCGGCGAGGGCCGCCTCGTATTCCGGCATCCCCGTCCCCAGGACCGCCACCTGGATCCCGCGGGCGAACAGGGCGTCCGCCGTTTGCAGGAGCAGATCGAGCCCTTTCTGCTCAATCAGCCGCCCAATGAAGGCGAAGAGGGGGATCTCCGTCCGCGCCGGCAGGGCGAAGGCTTCCTGGGCTGCCCGCTTGTTCTCGGCGCGCCGCTCCAGGGTCTCCGCGTCGAATCGGGCCACCAGGGCGGGGTCCGTCCGCGGATCCCATGCCTCGGGGTCGATGCCGTTGAGGATGCCGAAGAGGCGATCGGCCCGGCGTCGGAGCAGCGGCTCCAGGCCGAACCCGAACTCCGGGGTAAGGATCTCCTGGGCGTAGCGGGGGCTCACGGTGTTGACCGCGTCGGCGTGGGCGATCCCGCGGGCGAGCCAGTTGATGTGGCCCGGCGGCTCCACCTCCAGCCGCTCCACATGGTCGTGGATCCCCCCGAACGCCAGCAGGGCGTCGCCCGTGATCCCCTGATAAGCCATGTTGTGGATGGTGAAGACCGTGGCGATGGGCCGGTAGAACCGATCCCGCCGGCCGGCGGTGGCGAGCCAGAGGAAGAGGAACCCCGTATGCCAGTCGTTGCCGTGCAGGATGTCCGGCCGCCAGTCCATGTGGCGCAGGAAGGCCAGGACGGCGCGGCAGAAGAAGATAAAGCGCTGGGGGTCGTCCGGGTACCCATACACCTGATCGCGCCCGAACCAGTGCTCGTCCCAGACGAAATACGTGGGGACGCCGGTGGCCTCGCTCACCTCCACCTCGACCGGGCGCGTCTCGCCGGCCAGGCCAATGGGGACGGGGAAGGGAGCGCGTAGGGGGCGCAGGCCGTGGGCGGATCCGTTGATGGTTCGATACCGTGGGAGGATCACCCGGACCTCGTGCCCCCGGGCGCGCAGGGCGCGCGGAAGCCCGTAGGCCACATCGGCCAACCCGCCCACCTTCACAAAGGGCACCGCCTCGGCCACCACGTAGAGGATCCGCATGAAGCCTCCGGGTGTCGCGGTTGCGCTTTGATTATGCCATG
>FWWM01003742.1_pt1 | contig 37134 bp, 36 predicted proteins | sample 2228351 | NCBI WGS metagenome assembly FWWM01 (sample SAMEA103939774, study PRJEB20133) | metagenome
GCCTCCGCGACGGCCTTCCTCTACGCAGCCGCCGCCATGGTTCTTATCCGCCGCATCGCGCGAGCGTCATGAGTTCCGGGACGGACTCTTACAGACAAAGACGTCCTTGCAACATCACCCAAGGTGAACCCTCAAAAATCGGCGCCGCCTATCGTAATCGGAACAGGTCGACCCAAGAGGTCACCCGGCGATAAGGGCCCGGGGATGTAAGAGTGTCAGCGCCTATTTGGCCGTACCCTTTTTGGAGAATTCTTCCAAGCGAACGGTTAGGACCTGATTGGTGGTCGAAATACAGGCCCGGCGCAGCTACACGCCGAAGCGCCTCGATTGCGCCGTGGCCGTTGGGCTAGGGCATGACTTGATGGTTCGGCCATGGGCCAATTGTTCGCGATGCCAACCAACAAAATGTGATCTGCCACCGCAAAAGCGAGACGCCGAAACGTGAATGGTGGTGGTGGCTGGCTTAAGTCTTCGTTGACCAACCTGATGCGCCAATAGCTGACGTTTGCTCTTCGCCCAAAAGCTGACCCACGGAAAGAGGTTCGAGATCTCCTCCGCGAGCAATAGCAGCATTCGAATAATTGTCCGAAGCGGATGTAGAAATCAGCGATAAACGAGGTCCCGCAGCGCTAGCGAGATCCATGGCAGGTAGGTGATCAGCATCAGGCAGACCAAGACCACGCCGATGAAGGGCAGCAACGACTTCGTCATGCGATCGAGCGAGATCCGGGCAACCGCGCAGGCGGCGAAGAGATTGACCCCGAAGGGCGGCGTGATCATGCCAAGCGCCAGATTGACCACCATGACCATGCCGAAATGCACAGGGTCGATGCCGAAGCTGATTGCGACCGGAGCCAGGATCGGGGCCAGCACGATAATCGCCGCCGAAGTCTCGATGAACATGCCAATTACGAACAGGAACAGGTTGACCGCGAGCAGGAACGACCAACCGCTGTCGAATGTCGCGATGATATAGGCGCCGATCTGGGCGGGAACGCCGGCGCGCGTCAGCAGGAAGCTAAACAACCCCGCCATCGCGATGATCAGCATGATGACCGAGGAAGACACCACAGATTTGCGCAGGATGGCGAGCACGCCTGCGAAATCGAGTTCTCGATACACGAAGCAGCTGACGATTAACGCATAGAAAACGGCGACGATCGACGCCTCCGTAGGAGTAAAGACGCCGCCATAGATGCCACCAAGGATGATCACCGGCATCATCAATGCAAGCGCTGCCGCGCGCGTCGCCGGCAAAATGGCAAGCCGGCCCTCGCGATCGGTCTGGCCGTAGCCCTTGATGCGGCACCAAACCCAGACCGTCAGCATTAACGCACCAGCGATCAGAATGCCCGGGCCGAAGCCGGCCACGAACAATTCGCCAATCGAGACCTCGGCGGCAACGCCGTAGAGGATCATCGGGATCGAGGGCGGGATGATCACGCCGAGTTCGGCTGCGGTCGCCTGAAGCGACGCTGCGAAGGAGACCGGGTAGCCATGCCTGACCATCGCCGGGATCAAGATCGCGCCGATCGCGAAGGTCGTAGCGACGCTGGAGCCGGAGACGGCCGCGAAGATCATGCAGGTCAGGATGCAGGTGCAGGCCAAGCCGCCTTGGACGCCGCCGACGAGGCTCTTGGCGAAATCGACGAGCCGACGCGAGATGCCGCCTTCGCCCATCAGGTTCCCGGCAAGGATGAAGAAAGGCACGGCGGCGAGCGGGAACTTGTCAAGCGAGGCGAAGGCCTGTTGTGCGACGAGCACGAGCGGCAGCGGCGTGTAGAGGCTCATGCCGGCGACGGCCGCCAGACCAACGGCGATCGCCACCGGCACCGAGCACAGGAAGAGCACGCACATCGTGACGAGCATGGTGGCGGTCATGATCGGCTCCTCAGACCGCGGAATCGAGTTCTTCGCGGCGCGGATCGAAGAAATGCGCGACCACGGCCAGCATCGAGATCAGCGCGCCCGTTGGGATCGCTGCATAGGCAAAGCTCACCGGAATCTCGAGGCCGGCGAGGTTCTGGAAGCGCACGCGGCTGGTGAGATCAATGCCGAACCAGACCAGCACGCCGAGCAAAGCGAGCGTTGCCAGGGCGATCACCGCCTCGAGCGCGCGCCGCTGCGGCCCCCGAACGAGGCGATAGAGGAGATCGACCGAGACCAGCGAGCCCGCCCGCACCGCGGCGGCGAGCCCAAGATAGGCCATCCAGATTAGCATCATCCGGATTAGCGGCTCCGACCAGGTCGCCGGCTCCTGCAGGATGAAGCGGGTCAGCACCTGGAAGAGGCCGGCCAAGGCGGCGACCGTCATCGCGACGCAGCCAAGGGCCAGCGCCGTGGCAGTGACAAGACGCTCGGCCGCGAGCAGGTTAACGACGGGACGGCTGGGTTGCGCGCTCACTTCTGGTCCCTGATGCGCGCGATCGTTGCTTCGCCGAAGCGCTTGCCGAGTTCGGCGAAGGCGGGCTTGAGCAGATCTTGGAACTTGGCGGTATCAACCTTCTCGACGACTTGAAGGCCGAGCTTGCGCAGCTCATCGACCCCGGTCTTCTCGACCTTGCCGACCTCGTCCTTGCAGATCGCCATGGCGCGGCGGCCAGCCTCAACAAACAGCTTCTGATCCTCGGCCGACAGGGCGTCGAAGGCGCGCGGGGCCATGACGAAGCCGACGGGCGTGAACGCGTGGTTGGTGATGGTCAAATATTTCTGAACCTGGCCGAACTTGTTGTTCAGGATCGCACCGATCGGGTTCTCTTGGCCGTCGACGACGCCCTGCTGCAGAGCCGTGAACACCTCGGGCAGCGCCATCGGCGTCGGCAAAGCGCCGAGCGCACGCCAGACCTGAAGATGAATTTGGTTCTCCTGCGTGCGGATCTTCAGACCCTTGACATCCTCGGGACCATTCACCGGCCTGCGGCTGTTGGTGAGCTGGCGGAAGCCGATACCGCCAAAGGCGAGGCCCTGAAGGCCCTTGGCCTTGAACTTAGCCAGAATCTCCTGGCCGATCGGCCCGTCGAGGACCGCCTGGGCGTGGTCGAAATCGCGGAAGAGGAACGGGATGTCGAAGACCTGAACCTCAGGCACGAAATTGGCGATGACCGAGGTCGAGGGGACAGTGAGATCGACGGTGCCGATTTGCAGGCCTTCTAGCACCTCGCGGTCGCCGCCGAGCGCGCCCCCCGGATGCAGGCGGATTTCGATGCGGCCATTGGTCTTGGCCTTGATCTCCTCGGCGAAGGCGGTCATCGCGATGCCCTCAGGCGCCGTGACGCGGCCGACGAAAGCCAGGTTGAGAACCTTGGGCTGCTGGGCCGAGACCGGCGCGAGGCCGGCAAGGCAGGCCGCGCCGACGAATGCGGAACGCAGGATGGATGTCAGTCGCATGGTCGTCTCCTCTGGGTGTGCTCTCGGCTGAATCCGACGAGCCGATTATTCGATCGTCCAATGGTCGATGATGAAGGGGGCGAGCCTCTCGGGCGTCAGGTCGAGTCCCAAACCTGGGGCGTCGGGGACGGCCACCATGCCGTCCGCATCGAGCGGATGGCTGGCGAAGGCAGTGCGTAGCGGATTCTCCGAGGGATCATATTCGAAGAGTGGCCAGCGCAGGCGACCGCGTCGCTCCGGCAGGCAGGCCGCAAAATGCAACGACGCCTGGAAATTGACGACCGAGCCCCAGACGTGAGGCACCAGCGCGATCTCGAAGGCCTCGCACAGCGCCGAGATCCGCATGCCTTCAGACAGACCGCCGCAAAGCCCAAGATCGGGCTGGATGAAGTCGAGCACGCCAGCCGTGAGATAATCGCGAAAGGCCCGCAGGCCGAACAGGGCCTCGCCGCCCGCTAGCGGCATCGGCGATGCGGCCGCGAAGCGGCGATAGCCCGGCATGTCGTCATGACCGATCGGCTCCTCGAGCCAGACCGGATCGACCTCGGCCAGCCGCATGGCGATCGCCATCGCGCCCTCGACCGTGAAGCCCTCGTTGAGATCGACCATCAGCGGCATCGCATCGCCGATCTGGGCGCGGACTTTGATTGCCGTCGCACCATCCTGCGCCGGATCGCTACCCATGCGTAGCTTGATCGCCCGGAAGCCAGTGTCGAGATAGCCGGCGATATCGGCCTCGAAATCCCGATACGGATTGCCGCCCGGCTTCATGAAGGGGCCGCTGACATAGGCGGGGATACGGTCGCGCAGCTTGCCGCCGAGCAACGCATGGACCGGCCGCCCAGCGATCTGGCCGGCGAGATCCCACAAGGCCATGTCGAGACCGCCAACCGCCATGGTCGAGATGCCGCGCCGGTCATAGCCGAGCTTAGCCACCATCGCTTGCCATCCGGCTCGTGGCGTCGTCGCGTCGCGGCCGATCAGGGCCGGCGCGAAATGCTCGCGGATGAGTGCCGCCGCTGCGCCTGGATAGGCCCAGGTCTCGCCCCAACCGACAGCGCCGGCATTGCTCGTGACGCGCAAAAGCAGGGCGCCGCGCCGATCGAACATCTGCCGCGAGTTGCCGATGGTCTCGGCGAGCTTGGCGGAGAGCTCGAATCCTTCGATGCGGGTGATGTGTGGAGGCGCAGATAGCATGGACATGACGCGTTGAGATAGGGACGCCATCGTAGATCAGCTTTGCAATCGCTAATCCAATTGGATTATCTGCCGGGTTATTCATCAGAAATCCAAATGTGAGCGCGTCATGGTCATGAGATTCACGATTGCGCAGCTGGAGGCCTTCTTTTGGACGGCGCGACTGGGTTCGCTGAGCCGTGCTGCCGGCCATCTCCACATGTCGCAACCGACCATCTCGCTGCGCCTGCGCGATCTCGAACAAGCACTGAGTGTCGAGCTGTTCCAGCGCAAGGGGCGCGGCCTCGCGCCGACAGCAGAAGGGCTCGCCCTGCTGCCGCGCGCCGCTGCGCTGCTGGAGGAAGCGGACCGGATCATGCTCCAGACCGATCCGGCTGTCGTGACCGGCAACATCCGCGTCGGCTTCGCCGAAGGCTTCGCGATGACCTGTCTGCCGGCACTACTGGAGACCGTGCGGGCGGATTATCCCCTGCTGAAGGCAGAGTATGTCGTCTCGATCAGCTATGAATTGGAGCGCGAACTCAACGAGCGGCATCTCGACCTCGCGGTCCTGGTCAATCCAATCGGCCGCCCCGGCATGAGGCTCGTGCCGCTCGGTGTGCAGGACACGGCCTGGGTCGCCTCGGTGAAATGGGGGCTGGGGCCAGAGGTTCGCCCGGCGGATCTCTATCACCTGCCGATCGTCAGCAATCAGCCGCGATCGGCGATGTTCCGGCAGATCAAGGACTGGTTCGCTACTGCTGGATTGGAGCCGCTTCGCCATGATCTCTGCAACAGCGTCGCGGTGATCGGCCATCTTGTCTCCTCCGGGGTTGCACTGGGCGTGCTACCGGCGCGGATGATGGAGGCTGAGGTCGCTGCCGGGATAGTTGAGGTGCTGCGCCCGGTGCCGGAGCTCAACCACGGCAGAGTTTATGCCAGCTATCCCGAAGGCGGGCTGACCGCGCCGGTGAGTGCGATGCTGAAATCGATCCAGAAAGCACTTGAAGCGATCGACTATCTGAAGGTCGACGTGCCGGATGTTCCTGGCTTTTCATCTCGTTCAGCCAGCCCGTGAGGTGTTGGGGCATCCAAGCGCCAATAGCTGCTGTTCGGGCCTTGCCAGAAAGCGGACGTCGCGAGGCGCAGCTGGCTCGCTACTGCTAGGGGCCCATACCTCCTGTTCCCCCCTGACGAAACGCCGAGCGGCTGCAGCGAAGCTACAGCCGCGGTCTTCAGTCAGATGTCAGTTTGCTCAGAAAGGATGAGCGCGTCATCGACCTCGATGCCGAGGTAGCGGACAGTGCTTTCCAACTTTGAGTGGCCGAGCAGGAGCTGGCAGGCCCGCAGATTTCCGGTTCGCTTGTAGATCAGTGCGACTTTGGTGCGCCTCAGGCTATGGGTCCCATAGAGGGCTGGGTCCAGACCTATCAGTGCCACCCAGTCATCGAGCAGGCGTCCATATTGGCGGGTCGTGACATGCTCGCCTTTATGGCTACGGCTGGGAAACAGCCAGTCGGCATCGATGGATGGTCGTCGCCGAAGCCAAGCGGTCAGCGCTTCGCGCGTCGGATCAGTCAGTTCGAAAGGCACCGGTCGGCCCGTCTTCTGCTGGATGATCGAAGTCCGCAGCCTCACCGTGCCGCCGAGGACAACATCGCTGATCCGAAGGCGAACGAGATCGCAACCGCGCAGCTTGCTGTCGATCGCGAGGTTGAACATGGCGAGATCGCGTACGCGATGATCGTGCTGAAGCCGCGTTCGGATTGCCCAGATGTGCCGCGGCTTCAGCGGAGGCTTGGGAGCAATCAGGCGTCCTGTGTTCCAGGCGGGACGTTGAGTGACGTTCTGCTGCTCAATCGACATTTTGCATCCTCCTTAGGAGGCCGCATCCAGCCGCACTCTAACACCACTCGATGACTGGCGGCGCCAAACAGCAGGCTGATCGCGAACCGCCGCTATAGGACCGCAGCCCGGATCAGCCCCCACCAGGCATGCCCTCGCTCACTTCGGAGCATTCTTGCTGAGCCACTCTCGCATCTCGGCGATCTCGCGCTCCTGGTCTTTGATGATCTGCGCGGCGAGAGACTTCGTCGTCTCGTCCTTGGCGTGAGCCAGCGCGACCTTGGCCATGTCAATCGCGCCCTGATGATGCGGGATCATCTTGGTGCGGAAGTCGATGTCGGGATTGCCGGTGTAGGGCACGGCCATATCGTGCATCATCTTCATGTCGGCGCTCTTGAAGTCCTTGGTCGAGGCCGCGTCGCCGGGCGAAGGCATCATGGTCTTCATCATGGTCTGCATGGATTCCATGCTCATGGCGCCGGCGCCCGTCTGGCCTTTCGGCGCACCGGTAGCCGCCGGCGCGCCATGGCTGCCATGCCCCTGATGCGAGGATTGAGCGGCCGCGGGCAAGGCGAGCATCAGGAGGATCAGCGCGGTCGGGATCGAGCGTGTCATCGGTAGGTCCTTTCTTCGGGGATCAGTTGTTGGTGAAGCGCGCCTGCAACGCGTGGCCGTCGGCGAGTGTCGCAGAGATCACGACCCTCGCGCCCGTCCCCAGCGGCTGGGCGAGCGTCCCGACCAGCTTGTTGGGTTCGACGGGGCTCAGCGCCACCGTCGCGGTCTTGCCGGCGTCCTGCACGATGGCGCGTGCCGCCTTCGTTCCCGCCGATGACAGCGGCTTGTCGGCGGCGTCGGTGAGGATGAGAACGAGTTCGGTCCCTTTCGCGACCATCTCGATATGGTGCCCGGCGACGTCGACGAGCGGGCCGCCATTGGGGCCTTTCGCCAGTTCGTGAGCTGAGGCTGTCGATACCAGGCCGATCAGGGCCAGAGCGGTGATCGATCTGAACATGGTCTTTCTCCTTTGCCGTTTCAGAAGGCTTCAGTCGGCGACAACGCGCCGGCGCCCGGCGCCCGGCTGGCGACGATGCGCTCCAGCGGCTTGCGGCCGAAGGTCAGGAACAGGACGGGCGTCAGCACCGTGTCGATGATCGTCGCCGAGATCAGCCCGCCGAAGATCGTCACCGCGACCGGATGCAGGATCTCGCGGCCGGGCTGGTCGGCGCCATAGAGCAGCGGGATCAGCGCGAGCCCCGCCGAGAGCGCCGTCATCAGCACGGGTGTCAGCCGCTCCAGGCTGCCGCGGATGACGAGATCGCGCCCGAAGCGCTCGCTCTCGTAGAGCACGAGGTTGATGTAGTGCGATACCTTGAGGATGCCGTTGCGGGCCGAGATGCCGGCGAGCGTGATGAAGCCGACCATCGAGGCGACCGAGAGCGGCTGCCCGGCGAGGTGCAACGCGACCACGCTGCCGATCAGCGCGAGCGGGATGTTGCCCATGATGATCAGGGCCAGCACCGCCGACTGGTAGCGCGTGAACAGCACGACGAAGATCAGCGCGAGCGAGACGAGACTCAGCAGCCCGATCCGCAGTGTCGCCTCCTCCTGCGCCTGGAAGGTGCCCTCCATGCGGGTGACATAGCCCTGCGGCAGCGGCGTCTGCGCCACGACCCCGCGGATCTCGGCGATGATCGCCGCCATGTCGCGGCGGCCGTCCCCATTGCCGTAGACGGCGATGCGGCGCTGGCCGTTCTCGCGCTGGATCTGGTTGGGGCCGTCGGTCTCGGAGACCGAAGCGATCAGGCGCAAGGGGATGTGGCCGCCGGGCGTCGCGATCAGCAAATCCTCGAGCCCGGTCGTCGAACGGTCCTGGTCCGACAGCCGCAGCACGACGTCGTAGCGGCGGTTGCCGTCGACGATCTGCGAGACGGTGCGGCCGTTGGAGAGCGTCTCCAGCGCCTGGGTGACGCTAGCCGGCGTCAGCCCGTAGAGCGCGGCCTTCTCGTGATCGACGTCGATGCGCAGCTGCGGGATGCGGACCTGCCGCTCGATCTGGAGATCGACGAGCCCAGGCACGGAGGCGAGACGCTCGCGCAGCGTCTCGGCGAGGCTGCGGATCGTGTCGAGATCCTCGCCATAGACCTTGAGCGCAATCTGCGCACGCACGCCTGAGAGCATGTGGTCGAGCCGGTGGCTGATCGGCTGGCCGATATTGACCGAGACCGGCAGGACGCTCAGCGCCGTGCGGATATCGGCATGGACCGCTTCCTTGGGCCGGTCCGAACGGTGGAGGTCGATGTCGACCTCCGAGGAATGGACGCCCTCGGCATGCTCGTCGAGCTCGGCGCGGCCCGTGCGGCGGCCGATCGACTTCACCTCCGGCACCTTCAGGACGAGCTGTTCGGCGAGGAGCCCGAGGCGGTGGCTCTCGGCCAGCGAGATGCCCGGGTTGTATTGCAGCGAGACCACCAGCGTGCCCTCGTTGAAGGGCGGCAGGAAGGTGCGTGGCAGCAGGGTTGCGCCATAGACGGCCAGCGCCACGCCGATGCCGACGACGGTGACGAGCAGCGCGCGGGTTTCGAAGGCGAAGCGCAGCAGCGCCGCATTGCCCCGCTTGAGATGGCGCACGACGAAGGAGTCGCGCTCATGGCCGCTGGGAGCGCGCGACAACAGGTAGTAGGCCATCACCGGGGTCAGCGTGATCGAGACGATCAGCGAGGCCAGGATCGAGACGATGTAGGCGATGCCGAGCGGCGCGAAGAGCCGCCCCTCGATGCCCGATAGCGCAAACAGCGGGATGAAGACGAGGATGATGATCGCGGTGGCGTAGACGATGCCCGACCGGACCTCCTGCGAGGCGGCCGCGATGACCGCCAGCACGGGCCTGGGCGCGGTGCTCTCCCGGTTCTGCTTCAGCCGCCGCAGGATGTTCTCCACATCCACGACGGCATCGTCGACCAGTTCGCCGATCGCGATGGCGAGCCCGCCCAGCGTCATCGTGTTGATGGTCAGGCCGAAGGCCTGGAAGACCAGCACCGTCGTCAGGATCGAGACCGGGATCGCCGTCAGCGAGATCAGGGTCGCGCGGACATTCATCAGGAAGAGCAGCAGGATGACGGCGACGACGCCGGCCGCCTCCAGCAGCACGCGCTCGACATTGGCGATCGAGGTCTCGATGAAGCTCGCCTGCCGGAACTGGACATTCGTCGCGGAGATGCCGGCGGGCAGGGTCTTCTGGATCTCGGCCAGCGCGGTCTCGACCTGGCGGGTCAGCGCGACGGTGTCGGCTTCCGGCTGCTTCTGGATGCCGATGATCACCGCCGGCCGGCCCTGGTAGCCGGCGTCGCCGCGCTTGACCCGGGCCGCGAAGTCGACGCCCGCGACCTGGTGCAGCAGGATCGGCTGGCCCTGTCGCTGCATCACGACGGTGTTGCGCAGATCCTCCAGCCGCTGCGTCAGCCCGACATTGCGGATCAGGTATTCGCGCCCCTGCTGGTCGATGAAGCCGCCGCCGGTGTTGGTGCCGAAGCGGGTGACCGCCGCCTCGATCTGCTCGGGCGTGACGTCGAGCGCCTGCATGGCGGCGATATCGGGCGTGATCCGGTACTGGCGGACCTCGCCCCCCATCGGGATGACCTGCGAGACGCCGGCGATGTTCAGGATCTGCGGCCGGATGATGAAGTCGGCGATCTCGCGGACCTCCATCGGGGAGGCCCGCTCGGCCGTCACCGCGACCAGCATGATCTCGCCCATGATCGAGGAGACCGGGCCCATCTGCGGGGTGACGCCGCGCGGCAACTGCTCGCGCACCAGCGACAGCCGCTCGGCGACGAGCTGGCGCGAGCGGTAGATGTCGGTGCCCCAGTCGAACTCGACATAGGTGATCGAGAGGCCGACGCCCGAGACGGAGCGCACGCGCAGCACGCCGGGCATGCCGTTCATCGCCGTTTCCAGTGGATAGGTGACGAGCTGCTCGACCTCCTGCGGGGCGAGCCCCTCGGCTTCCGTCATCAGCGTGACGGTCGGGCGGTTGAGATCGGGGAAGACGTCGACGGGGACGCGCGGCAGCACATAGCTGCCATAGGCCATCAGCACGAGCGCGGCGGCGATGACGAAGAGCCGGTTGCGCAGGCTGGCCGAGACGAGGAGGTTGAACATCGCGCCCTCGTCTTAGCGGATCTGGTTGAGATGTTCGGCGCCGCGCACGACGATCCGTTCGCCCGGCGCGACGCCGGAGCGGATCACCAGCCTTGTTGCGTCGAACGGTTCGGTGCGGACGGGCCTGGGCTCGAAGCGCTCGGGATCGGTATGGCGCCAGACCAGGGCCTCGCCATTGCCTCCGCGCACGACGGCGTCGCGCGGCAGGATGATGCCGCTGACGCTGGCGCCGTTGCGGGCCGTCACCCGGACGGGCTGGCCGATCGCGACCGTGGCGGGCGGGTCCTCGACGGCGAAGTGCACCAGCGTCGCCTGCTGCTGCAGCGCCCGTCCGGTGCCCCGGAAGGACAGGCTGAGCGGCTTGCCGCCGGACAGCAGGGCCGAGGCGCCGTCGAGCTGCGAGAGGTCGACATCGCCATAGGACAGGGCCTCGACCCACATCCCCGCGGGATCGACGATCTGGAACAGGACGTCCTGCGAGCCGACGACCTGACCCGCCACGACCCGCACCGCGGAGACCACGCCGTCGAGCGGCGCGCGCAGCAGTTCGGGCTCGATCCGGATCCGCCCGACGATCTCGCGCCGCCGCATCAGCCCGGCGAGCTCGATCTCGAAATCGATGACCTAACTTTGCGGCGCGATGGCGCGCTCGGCCAGGCTGCGCGAGCGCTTCAGCTTCGCCTCGACCATGGCGATCTGCTGCTCGATCTCGCCGACGCGTTCGGCGATGGTGGTGCGGTCGGCCTGCGGCACGGCCTGCTCGACGGTGGCCAGGATCTCGCCGCGCCGGACGATCTGGCCCAGCCGCGGCAGGCCGCTCTCGGGCGCGACGATCCGGCCGCCGGTGATGCTCTGGACCTGGCCTGAGCGGTTGGGATCGGCGATCACGCGGCCGACCAGGGCCAAGGTCTTGCGGGCTTCCTCGGTCTTGGTGACCTGGGTGCGGATCTCCAGCAGCCGCTGCGTCGGCTTCGGCGCGAAGACCGAGCCGTCCGCGAGACGGCGGGGGGTATCGCCGGCGGGCGGTGCCACCTTGGCCGTCTCGCCATGATCATGGCCTTCATGGGCGCTCGCCAGGCCCGTTCCCGCGATCAGCAGCACGAGGACGAGACCGGTCAGGGACAGGGCCGGGAGCGAGCGGCGGAGTGTGGCGCCGAGCAGGAGCCCCACGGCCAGCGCTGCGCCCATCGCCAGGTACAGGACCGGTACGGGCCGGCCCGCGATGACGACGCTCGCAGCCTGAGCGGAAGCGTGGCCCGATGCCGCCGGAGCGCCGGCCGCCGGGGCGGCCGGCCGTTCGAGCGTTCCGATCAGGAGGTCGTCCCCGCCGGGATGGGTGATGGCGAAGACGAGTTCCAGCGGTCCTGCGCCGACGAGCCGGTCCGAGGCCACGACGTAGGTCCCCTCCGGCGTCGGTGTCGCCGCGACATCCGCCCCGGTGCCGATCGTCACGACGAGGCCGGCATCGGTGACGGGGGCGTTGCCGGCATAGCGGTCCAGGAACAGCGTCAGCCGGTCGCCGCGCAGGATGCCGACGAGTTCATAGGCGTCGGAATGCAGCGCCACCCGCGGCGAGCCCGCGGTGGCGACAGGCGCGGGCAGGGCGCCATGGTCGTGGCCCTCATGGGCCGCGAGCGGGGCAACGGACAGGAGGGAAGCCAGCGCCACAGGCGCGACGAGGCAGCGTGCGAGGCTGCGGACGAACGAAAACATGAAACGAACCCATCACGATCGGCATGACCATCCGGCGGCGCGGCTGGTCAGCCGGCCGACGCTCAAGCGATGTCGATGGTTCGTGGAGGTCTGGCGTCGAGACTCGGCGCTCGCACGGGCAATGTTCGCTCCGGCGGCAAGCCGAGCCGGATCCTGTGAGAGACCCGCAAGGGCAGCCACGCGACGGCGTGTTCGATCACGGCGGACGTGCACATCGTGCCGCAGCAGCTGCGAACGGAGCCGCCATTCTGCGGGCAATCGCCGGCCGGTTCGGATGCCCGCTGCGCGGATGGCTCGCAGACCTCGACCGTCTCAGGTCGAGGCGAAGCGGCGGTGACGGTCAGGCGTGCGTCCTGCGGTATCGCCTCGGCGGCTGCGACGGCCCTGGATTTGGCATGGCCGGAATGCGCCTGCACCGGGATTGCCCAGCCAAGCGACAACAGGACGACCAATACGGTCGCCTTGAGTGCATGGACCAGGTTCCCGAATGCCGTCACGATGCTCCGCCGATTCGTTCCGTTGCGTCGATCAAATGAAGCTTCCCATTGGGGAAGGTCAACCGCCTTAGGCTGTCCTTGCGCTTTGTGGTTACAGATGATCGAACGGACAGGTCAAAATCGCTGAGCGCCAAAAGCTGCCCTTCGCTCGCCTCCAGACAACGGACGTTCAGTACAGGCCACCTGAACCCGGTGCGACAGTGCGACAGGATGTCGATGCCGAGCGCCGCCATCAGCGCGCCTCCGCCCGCAGCCGTTCTCGCTAACCTCATCAATGTGATTCCACTCAGCCATCCCAAGTAGGACGGGCAAGCGAGCTCGGTTTGCCCGTCCTATGATCGATCAGGACTTGACCCGTCAGACCAGCGCGACAGCGATCACGAGCGGGATCGCCGCTCCCGCGCAGAGCGCGACGAACTGGTTCGGCTCGCGGACGATGTTTGCGACGACGATGCCGAACAGGGCCCACGCGATCGCGGCGACGTAGATCACCGCGCCGCTGGCGAATGCCACGATCCCACCAAGCACTACGGCTGCCGCGACGAATCCGATGGTCCAGACAGTTCCCTGCTCGCTGCCGCCGCGCCGCAGCGTGGACGACGCGTTGACGAACACCGCCGCCGAGATCCAGCCCGCGAAGAGCTGGAAAGGCGCGGCAACGAGCCAGAAGGTCGTCGTGCTGTGAGGCTCGGCGGCTTCGAGCCGGACCATGATCAGGAGGAGGCAAGCCAGCGTCGCGACGATCAGCCCGACGCTGGGCCAGCTGAGATCGTGCTTGGGAACGTAGTATTCCCAGGCGACCGTCAGCGAGAACACGGCGATCGCCAGCCAGCCGATCTCGCGCAGGAGCGGATCGCCGAGATTGGCCGGCATGAGCTGCCAGATTGCAAAGCCGAGGCAACCCGTGAAGATGACGCCCCAGATGGCGAAAGCCCATTCGATCGGGACCACGGGGGTTTGCAGCCGCGCCGATCGCGACGGGGTCGTGTGCGGCCACCGCCGCAATTGCGGCCAATAACCCATGAGCGGCTGGGCGATCGCCAGCAGCAGAACGAGGATGGCGCGCGCGCCGTCGAGCGAGAGATAGGGATCGAGCATGATGCCTCCTTTGGATTGGATCATATGCTATAATGCATTTTCTTTCGATTGGTTCAGTTGATCCACAATGAGAAAACGAGGGACGCGGAATCTGGCCCATGCGGAGCGTCGCGCGGCGCTGATCGCGCGTTTGCGCTCGCGCCTCGGCGACCGGGAGGCGGGGCTTGCGTCATGGCGCGAACTGGCGGCGGCAGCCGAAGTCAGCCTTTCGACGCTGACCCATTATTTCGGACGGCGCGAGGACGTCGTGCGGGCGATCATGGAGGATGATTTTCGACGTGGAGCGGAGCCGCTAGCGACGATGGCGCAGCCGAGCGGCCCCTTCGCGCAATCGATCGCCGACGCGCTTCGCCACATGGCGGACGGCTTCCGCTATGGCGGCCTGGGCGCGATGTTCGCCACAGGGCTGATTGAGGGGCTCAGGCACCCGGGCCTTGGCCCGGCCTTCCTCGACAACGCGCTCGAGCCGACGATCGTCGCGGCGGAGACCCGCCTCGCCGCTCACATGGCTTTGGGCGAAATGCGAAAGGTCGATCCGCGCGGGCCGGCGCTCGCCTTGATCGCCCCAGTGCTCCTCGCCTTCCTGCACCAGGGAGAACTCGGCGGGGCGGAGCGGCGGCCTATCGAGCTCGACGCCTTCCTGGCAGAGCACGCCGAGGCGTTCGTCAGGGCTTGGAGCTGTGCGCGGACTGCACCCTGAATAGGTTGAAGGTGGTAGCAAACCATTACGCGGGGCTTCTTTGCGGCCTTGTCGCACAACGCGATCGTCAATGTCGGGTTGCAGCCTCACAAGCCCGGTCCACGTAATCGAACAGCGTGCCGGTTCGCGCCAGTTCCTGCCATTGGTCGGCTGCCTGAAACCGGACGCCAACTGAGACCGCTCTAGCCTCGCGACCTCGACCGAGGTCAGCGCCGCCGCCGGATCGGTAAGCTCAGTGCTTCGGCCATACGGACGAGGTCAGGCAACGACCGTGCCCCCATCTTGTCCATCACGCGCCGCTTGTGAACCTTCGCGGTAATCTCGGATAGCCCGAGTTCCCCCGCGATCTGCTTGTTCATCAGGCCCCCAACGGCGCAAGCCAAGACATCGCGCTCACGCTCGGTCAGTGTGGCGTAGCGGTCCTCACATTCTGCTTTGGCACGGGCGGTAATGAGCTGCCGCCGGTCAGCCTCAAGGGCCCGTCTGATCGCCTCAAGCAAGACCTCCTCTTCCGCCGGCTTTGTCAAAAACTCGATCGCGCCACCGCGCATCGCGCGCACCGTCATCGGTATCGTGCCGTACCCCGTCAGGAAAATGATCGGAACGGTGAAGCCGGCGTCGCGCAAGGTCTCCTGAACGGTGATGCCGTTATTCTCAGCCAACCTGACATCCAGCACGACGCAGGCCGGACGCAGGGCCAGTGCTCCCTCTCCAAGTGTGCTGGCGTCAGCGTGCTCGATGGCCTCGAGACCGGTTGCGCGACACAGTCTCACCAGCCCCCGTCGCAGCGCCGGGTCATCATCGACGATATGAACGACAGCATCCATCGCTGCGAGCAAATCACCGTCCTCCGCGCATACCGAGATCCTGCAGGCAATCCTCAAGCTGTTTGGCATCAAAAGGCTTGCTGAGATAGGCGGCCGCGCCCGCTTCGATGGCCCGTTGCCTGATCGCGTCGCTGGAATAGGCCGTCATCGCCACGACCGGCAGGCCAGGCGCGCTTTCTGCCAAGACCTGGATCAACTCGAATCCCTTCATGCCGGGCATCTGCAGATCGGCGAGGACGCAGAAGAGCTGCGGCAGAGCGGCGTATGCCAACACCTCATGGGCATTGGCGAAGGTCTCTGCCTGATCGCCGACCGAACGAACGAGGCGGCCGAGCGCCGTTCGGATGAAGGGGTCGTCGTCGACGATCGCGACGATGCCGCGGATGGCGGGCTGCTCAGCCATGAGCGAGCGGCACTGTGAAACTGAAAGCGGCACCGCCTCCCGGCGCGGAATCGACCCAGATATCGCCGCCATGAGCATCGATGCAGTTGCGGCAGATTGCCAAACCCATTCCCATGCCACCCGGACGGCTCGATCGGAACGGTTCGAAGATGGTGACGCGCCGGTCGGGCGGGACGCCAGGTCCCGTGTCGCGTATCTCGACCGCGACGGCTTGGGCCGTGGCACGCATCATAATAGTGATGTCGCGATTTCCCGGCACCTCTGCCATGGCCTGAGCGGCGTTGACCATCAGGTTGACGAAGACCTGCTGGATCAGAACTGGATCGACCAGTGCGAGCGGCAGGTCGTCATCCACGGCGAGGTGGACCACGGCTCCCTGACTTCGTAGCTCGCTCTCGACCAGAAGGCAGGCTTGGCGCGCCGCGTGCAGGAGATTCGTCGCGACGAACTGCCCCGATGTCTTGCTGAAGTAGGACGTCGTCCTAGCGACGACGTCGCGCGCGCGCGATGCCTGTGAAACTACATCTGCCAGCGCCGCCTCCGCCTCCGCGAGATCGGGCTGAGGAAGATTGAGCAGTCGCTGCGCCGCTTGGGCATTGGCGAGGATCGCCGCGAGCGGCGAGTTCACCTCGTGGGCGATTGCGGCGCTGAGCGCATTTGCAGTCGCGATCCGAGACGTTTTAGCCGCGCTGGTCTCTGCCTCGGAGAGCTTGGCCTGCGCTTGCTTGTAGCGGGTGACGTCCACCGAAGTGACGACGATGTCGGCAAAGCCGGCGAGGTCTCGCGGAAGCATGGCAGTAAAAAGCGTGTCGATCTCCGTGCCATCTGCCGTTGTGATGTGAGCCTCCGACCGAAAGAAGCGGTCTCCGCGGCCAACGGCCACGAGCCATTGCACGAATGTCTGGTCAGTTTCCGGGAGGAGCCGGTCGAGCGGGCCAAGATAGGAGCTCTTGTCCGCCGCTCCCGTTTCCTCAAGCGTGAAGGCGTTGACGTCGCGGACGATGACCTTCGACTTGAGCGCCCGCAATTCGTCGGGCCGCTCGGCGAAGTGGGATTCCAGATCAGTGACCCCTGCCTTGCGCAGCGCGATCACCGCTTCGCCAACGGCCGTCCAGTCCTCGCGCCACATCGAGATGCCGGCGCGCTCGAAGATCGCTGCGACGTGCTCCGTCCGCTGGCGCAACGCCCGTCTCAGCCGCATCGCGCAGGCGACGGCGAGTCCAGCCGACAGCATCGCCACGGCGCCGAGCCAGATCGCGGCAGCATCCGCGCGGGCGATCTGCCATGACGCAGCCGCTGCCACTCCGATGGGAGCCAGCACGAGGGCCGCCGCAGGACCAAGGTCCCCCAGGAAGATGCGCCAGCGTCGCGGTGGCGCAGCGCTGATCCAGGCCGGTAAGGCATCCGGCGGATACAAGGCTGCTGAGTCGGCCACAGCCAGGCTCGGCCATTTCGAAAAGACTTGTCGCATCAGATCAACTCCCATCGAGAAGTATCAGGTGCGTGCTCGGGCGTCTCCGATACACCTGTATAATGGCGGACCTGGCGGCTTTTGCTGAATGTTCCGCCATGGATCTGCTTCGGCATGGCGAACGAAAATTTCCCCGAGCCGGCGTCTTGGCCAGTTCGGTCGGCCGCGGTTGGGCGGGCGTGGCTGCCGAGCTGCGCTCGCACCCGGCCGGTGATTTACCCGCCATCGTGCCCGAACAGATGGAGATCACGCTGGCACTGCGCCGATGCGAGGGCGCTCTCGTCAGCCGCAAAGGAGCGGGTCAGAGGCAGCGGACAGCGGTCGAGTGTGGCGCAATATGGCTCTGCCCGGTTGGCGTCGGCGAAGACGAGATCAATATCTCAGCCCCGCTCGACGACATCCTGCACATTTACCTGCCGCCCCAGCGCTTCTCAGGGCTGGCAGACCTCTACGGCGATCATGGGATCCGCGCGGATTCGATCCGCTATCTCTCGGATTTGCGCGACCCGCTGATTCGGCAGCTCGGCTTGGCCATCCGGGACGAGCTGACCCACGAGACCTCAGCCGGTCGCATGCTGGTGGAGACGGCGGCTTTGGCGCTCACTGCTCGTCTGGCCCAGGCCTATTCTCACGATCGGTCTCAGCCTCCGGTTACCGCCCTGGTACTTGACTGTCCTGAGCGGATCAGGAGAGCGATCGAGTTCATGCACGAGAACATCGATCGCGAGATCTCGGTCGCACAACTCGCCGATGTCGCCTGCCTGAGCCCATTTCATTTCGCCCGGATGTTCAAGCGCGTCACAGGCCAGACGCCGCATGGATTCGTCAGCGCCATGCGCTTCGAACTCGCTCGAAAACTGCTCGCGGACCGCGATTTGGCCCTTGTCACCATTGCCCATCGTGTCGGGTTTTCCAGCCAAGCTGCATTCACGACAGCCTTCAAACGGACGGCGGGCTCGTCGCCCGGGGCCTATCGCCGCCGTCTCAGGTGACGACGGCAAGCTCGCGCAAACACCGAGCAGTCCCGCGAAAGACTCGAGCTGGGCGTTGGCAAAAATGGGCGCAAGGCATCAGGTGTGGGAGGCGAACGTGCAGCCGTCAGTGCTCGGGACAGCGTTGGTCACGGGGGCATCGTCCGGGATCGGAGCGGTTTATGCCGACCGGCTGGCAAAACGCGGCTTCGACCTGCTGCTCGTCGCCCGCGACGCAGCCAGGCTCGCCGCGGTGCGGGATAAACTCGGCGCAACAGGCCGGCAAATTGAACTGATGGTGGCCGATTTAGACGATTCCGATGCGCTCGGACGTGTCGAGGCCAGGCTGCGCCAGAAGTCTGCGATCACCATGCTGGTCAACAACGCCGGTCGCGCGATGACCTCGCCCTTCTCGCAGACACCGCCCGACGAGCTCGCCGCGCTGCTTCGGCTCAATGTTGTTGCCGCGACGCGGCTGGCGGCTGCCGCGGCGGCGGCCTTCGGCTCTCGCGGGCGCGGAGCCATCATCAACATCGCCTCGATCGTTGCCTTCGTGCCCGAGGCTCTCAACGCGACCTATCCGGCATCGAAAGCCTACCTCGTGTCGCTGACGCATGCTCTTCACGCGGAGCTGGCGGCCAAAGGTGTCCGGGTACAGGCTGTGTGCCCAGGCATCACCGTGACGGATATCTGGGCAAAATCGGGTATCGACCCTGCATCTCTCCCCGCCGATCAGGCCATGCCGGTTGGCGTCATGGTCGATGCGGCTTTGTCGGGCTTCGACCTGGGCGAGGTCGTGACGCTGCCCGCGCTCCACGATCTCGGATTGTACCAGTCCTATGAGAACGCCCGGCTGGCGATGGGGCCGCACCTCTCCAGCGCGCGGCCGGCCGCCCGGTACCGGGCGGCGCCGGCAAGGGCGACCGCCTGAGCCTTCAGCGGCAGCCCTGATTCATCCTGCCTATCCTCGCTCACCAAGGAAACCCGCCATGAGCTTCGTCAAAACCAGCGACGGAACCGAGATCTTCTACAAGGACTGGGGTGCCCGCGACGCGACACCGATCGTGTTCCATCACGGCTGGCCGCTCTCGGCCGATGACTGGGACAACCAGATGATGTTCTTCCTGAAAGAAGGATACCGCGTCATCGCGCATGACCGGCGCGGCCATGGTCGCTCGACCCAGACCTGGTCGGGCAACGAGATGGACACCTATGCCGCGGACGTGGCGACGCTGACCGATGCCCTCGATCTCACGGGCGCGGTCCATATCGGCCATTCGACCGGAGGCGGCGAAGTCGCGCATTATGTGGCCAGGGCAAAGCCGGGACGCGTATCCAAGGCGGTCCTGATCGGCGCCGTGCCACCGATCATGGTCAAGTCGGACAAGAATCCGGGCGGTCTGCCGATCGAGGTTTTCGACGGGTTTCGGGCGGCGACCGCGGCGAACCGCGCACAGTTCTTCCTCGATGTCCCGGCCGGACCCTTCTACGGCTACAACCGCGAAGGTGCCAAAGTCGATCAAGGCGTCATCCAGAACTGGTGGCGCCAGGGGATGATGGGCGGCATCAAGGCCCATCACGACTGCATCAAAGCCTTTTCCGAAACGGATTTCACGGACGATCTGAAACGTATCCAGGTGCCGGTGCTGGTGATGCATGGTGATGACGATCAGATCGTACCCTATGCCGACTCTGCCCCGCTCGCGGTGAAGCTCCTACCCAACGGGACGCTGAAAACTTACGTGGGTCTGCCGCATGGGCTTTGCACGACCCATCCGGACATCGTGAACCAGGACATTCTTGCCTTTATTCGAAGCTGAAAAGGCGCGCCGGCCCGCTCACCTGCCGGTCCACACCAGTCTCCACGCCAACCTGCGAGGCGCACCATGATACCGTGGCTGTCGATCGATGCGCTGCTCCTCGTGCATGTGTCGATGAGCCTGATCGCCATTGCGACAGGTCTCGTCGCGATGGCGGCGCTGGCGTTTGGCCGCTTTCTGCCCGGTTGGCAGGCCATCTTCCTCGCCACGACGGCGGGGACCAGCATCACCGGCTTCCTCTTTCCGTTCAGCGGCATTACGCCCGCCTTCGGCTTCGGCGTGGCGTCGCTGGTCGCGCTTGGGATCGCCTGCCTCGCCCTTCCGCGCCGATCAACTTACCATTGGGCGCGGATTGCTTACGGCGTCTCGGCGACCACAGCGCTCTATCTCAATGTTTTCGTGCTCGTCGTTCAGGCCTTCCAGAAGATGCCGTTGCTACAGCCGCTCGCTCCAACGCAGAGCGAGCCGCCCTTCGCAATCGCCCAGATCGCGGTGTTAGTGATCCATGTGGTGATCGGCTGGTTTGCGAGCCAGACGTCCCGCCGGGCAGATGGGCGGCAGGCATTAGCAGCTCCGCCCCTGTAAGCGGCCCAAGCGCTGTCCCGCATGATTGGTGACCGACGCAGTGATGAAACGAAGCCCGTTTGCGCTTGCGACGGCAATAGTCGAGTTCTCCCATCAACAGGAGACGATCTTTTGGCAGAGCTTGCGCGGGAGTGAGAAATTCATCGACGGTGCTTCACTTAGTTGCTCTGAGCGCCAGTATCGCCGGCTCCCTGCCACAGCGCGCCACTTGCTGACACTGGTCTTCTACCCAGAAGCAGGCATCCCTGCACGCTGTCCCGAGAAGGCTGCACACGGCGGCGCGCGCCGGGCGCCTTGTCTAGATAGTTGTTGCTGCTTTCCAGCGGCCCCGGAGATGGGTCTGCCCGACAGCATCCCGGAACCGCGGGATACGGCCAACACGGAGCCGTGAAGCGAGTTGAAGATCGGTTGATCGCCAGGCTCCGAACTACATGACGGCACGCGCTTTCGGCGTGTCGTAAGGAGCTTTGCGTAATGTCGAACTGCCCAGCCCGGTCCGACGCCCAGCGGGAGAGCTGTGAGGCTCAACGTATGGGCACAGCTGACATCGCCTGCTGGGTCAAGCGGCTCAAGAGACAGAACCACTTTGGACGGCGAGGCCGCCCGTCCGCGTCCCGTTCGATGGAGTGCGTTCTCCACAGCTCCCTCAAGGGAATGGCCAGCCCGACCTTGCCGCTCTCACTTCACTTCGCGAACCCGCAAACTTCCACGAGGACAACATGACCCCTGCTACCCTGCTCCGCATCTCCTGCATCGGTGCGATCTGCGCTGTGGTTCAAGCCAATCCGGCGCTCGCCCAGAGTTCGACGACGGAAGCCATCGTCGAAACCATGCGCACCTTGTCCGGCAAGCAGTCGACGCGCCCCAGCGGTGCGAAGGGCCAGTGCTTCGCCGCCCGCTTCACGCCGACGGCCGAAGCCCGGCAGCTGTCGCAGTCGCCCGCATTTTCCGGCGAACGAGCCGCCGTGGTGCGGTTCTCCGTCGGAGGCGGCAACGCCAAGGTCGCGGATGCGACCAAGACGGTGAATCGCGGCCTGGCGCTGAGGATCGATCCAGACGGCCCTGGTCAGAGCGAGTTCGTGATGGTCAACGCGCCCGTTAACTTTGTGAAGTCTCCAGAGCAGATGCTGGCTTTCCTGCAGGCGAGGCTGCCGGGCGCCGATGGCAAGCCCGACGCGGCGAAGATCAAGGCCTTCACCGACGCCAATCCCGAGACAACCAACCAGGGCCGGTTCCTGGCAAGCCGGCCCGTCCCGGCCTCTTGGGTCGGCGTCAGCTACTGGGCAATCCACCCCTATACTCTGACCAATGCCCAGGCGGCGACGCAGATCGTGAAGTTCAAGCTGTTGCCGAAGGGCGGCGAAGTCGGGTTGAGCGACGAGGACGCCAAGGGCAAGCCGGCCGACTTCCTGGTCGACGAGTTGAAGGCGCGTCTGGCCGAGAAAAGGCCGGCCGGTTTCGACGTCGTCGCGATCCTCGGCTCGGTCGCCGATGCTACCATCCCGGCGACGCAGACCTGGCCGGACGAAGAGATGCGGCGCAGCGTCAAAATGGCTGAACTTACAGTAACCGGGCTCGCAGAGAACGACATCTGCGATCGCGGGATTTTCGATCCCACTCGCCTGGCGGAGGGTGTGGCCGGTCCCACCGACGACCCGCTCTTCACCGAACGGGCGCCCGCCTATGCGATCTCGATCACCCAGCGGCATTGAGGCTGGTCTCACCCGCTGGCTGTATCCCACTCGGGCGTAGCAAAGGGATTTGCTCGCGCTCGATCAAGCGGCGCGGCGTATGGCGTATCGGTGCCGCCCAGACACGGTTTTCGAGATCAGCTGCGCTCTAGGGTTCGCTAAAGGCGAAGGAGCCGAGCAGCTTTTCCAGCAATCGGGGCAGAAGATACCGCCGTCTTGAACCGGAGAGCGCCACTTGCGGACAGTGGGGAATCGCCCTGTAGCTGACATTCGCATGTCGCCGACTGCCGCTGCCCCTCAAAGATCGGATACGTCCTAAGCGCCTGATTGAGCGGACCTTTCCGTCGCCGCGCGGGCGTGCCGAAAGCGCCTATCTGTTGGGCGGCCTCGTCTTCGCGCTGGACGCGCCGCTCGACGCGCTGAAGGACGGCGATGGCGAGGAGGCCGGGCGCGGCTGAGCCTGTTCCGCCGCGCCGCTCCTTCGGACCGGCCCCCGACGAAAAAGGCCCCCGCTTGCGCGGAGGCCTGAGGCTTCGACAGTGTCGGCTTGCGTCCGCTCAGAAGGTGCTGAAGCGATAGTTCAGGCCGGCGCGGACGATATGGCCGGTATTCTCCATGCGGGAGACGTAGGATCCGGGTGCCAGGGCGAAGTTGACCTGGTTGACCGCGACATTCTGCTTGCCGAGGTCGTAGTAGAGATATTCGGCCTTCAGCGAGAGATTGTTGGTGAAGGCGTATTCGACGCCGCCACCGACGGTGTAGCCGACCTTGATGTCGCTCTTGCTGCCGACATAGTCGACCTGGCCGGGGATCGCGGCGTTGAAAAAGGTCGCGCGGTTCGACACGTCGCCATAAGCCAGACCGCCGGTGGCGTAGACCATGAAGCGATCGAAGGCATAGCCGGCGCGCAGGCGCACCGTCCCGAGATAGTCGAGTTCCTGTGCGAAGGTCGAGTTGGCGTTACTGGTGCCGACCCGCGAGGTGCGCGAGGAGATGTCGGTGTACTGGATGTCCGTCTCGGCGCCGATCACGAAGCTGCCGATCTGGTAGTTGTAGCCGACCTGCGCGCCGCCAATGAAACCGGTCTCGTCATTGGAGAGCGAGGATGGCCGGCGCTCGGCGAGCACATTGCCGATCGTGAACGGGGCGGTGCCCGACGTGCTGATCTTGTTGTCCGTGAAGACGGCGCCTGCGTTCACACCGGCATAGAAGCCGGTCCAGGTGAAGATCGGCGCCACAGGTGCATAGACGGCGCCCTTGCGCGACGGCAGGTCGGCCGCGAAGGCCGTGCCGCTCAGGGCAACCAGTGCCAATGCGGACAGGATGGTCTTGGTCATGGTGCAGCACTCCCGGTCAGTCGATCGCCTTTCAGGCGAAGGATGGTCAAGGAGCAGACCGTGCCTGCCTGATCTAACGGGGGCTATGCCAGCAAAGACACACAATCAACGAATCGTCCCGGCAGGATAAAAACCGCGATCACATCGTTGTGACCGTCTTTATTTGATAGGCGGTGGTTGGGTAACGTGACGCAAGCATAATGCTAAGCGCCGCAGCGACATTAGTAATTTTGCAGGCAAAGGCTTGGCTGTAATGCTAACCTAGGTAAGTCTGATGACCCTGTCGGAAACGCCTAGTATTAGTCGCAGTCAGACGGACATTAGGATGGGCTTGGCGTGGCGGGCGTTGGTATCGGCGTCGCCGGCTCCGGGCGACATGCGCCACCTGCCGACATTCGTGACCCGCCGGATAGCGGACGTTTATGAGTGTCAGTCTGGAGCAGCGAGCAACTAAGAGCAGCGTCGCCAGCCAGCGACCTCAACTTCTTTCCTGCTGCGCCTTCCAAGCCAAGTATTCATGCTCGGCCTCCTGGGCCAGCGGGTAATAGCGACGCAGGTCGCCTCCCTTCGAGAGCATGAGGCGAGAGAAGTCCTCCCATTCTACGTGACGACTGCCGACTTCGAGCAGCCGCTCGGCATAGGCGATCGGCACGCAGATGGCCCCGTCATCGTCGGCAATAATGATGTCGCCTGGCCTGACATAGGTGCCGCCGCATGCGATGGGTACGTTCACTGCGTGGGGCATCAGCGTCGTTTGGGTGTGAAAATTCGGGCTGACGCCACGCATCCAGTAGCCGATGTCGAGCTTGAACGCCTTGGCCGCATCGCGGATGACGCCGTCGATGACCATGCCTTTCCCGCCCTTCCCGGCGAAATAGGTCAGCATCATCTCGCCGAAGATGCCGCTTTCCATGTCCCCCCGGGCGTCGACGACGACGATGTCGCCGGCTTCGATGTGATAGAGCGCATGCCTGTGAAGCTGCTTCTCCCGATCGGCATACTCGTCGTCGCCGTAGAGATCCTCGCGTTTCGGCATGAACTGGAGCGTGACGGCAGGTCCGGCCACGACCTTGCCGCGCGAGTGGGGCACGGCGCCAGTAATGAGCGGGTTCCGAATGCCCATCTTGTACAGCTCGCTAGACGCGGTGGCAGTGCCGATGCTGGCGAGCCCGTCCACGAGAGCCTTCGCCGGACGATTGATTTTGGGAATGTCGAACATGTGTCGTTCCTGATGGTTGGCGGCGTGGTCCTGTTTTCGTGGACGCCCCTTTCGAACGTCGTCCTTCAGATCTGCGACCTCGTGAACGGGCCTCTTCAGAGCCCGCCGACGACCGGATGCCAGTCCGGCCGATAGGGATCCTGATGGAAGCGGGCGTAGTAGTCGCCCTTCTCCTCGTAGAGGGCGCCGTAGTGGCGCATCTTGTCCTCGTCGAGCGCGACGCCAAGGCCCGGCCCGGTCGGCACGCGAATGGCGCCGCCTTCGTATGCCATCAGCCCGCCCTCGATGATGTCGTCGGTCAGGTAGTGGTAATGGGCGTCGCCGGCGAAGCTCATCTCGGAGATCGTCGCGGCGGTGTGCAGCATAGCGGCGAGCTCTATGCCGAACTCGGCACCCGAATGCATGGCCACGCCGAGGCCGAAGGTGCGGCAGACGGCCGAGAGGTCCTTCACGCCGCGCGGGCCTTCCCAGTAGTGGAGGTCGGTCAACACGATATCGACGGCGCCGAGCCGGATAGCGGGGCCGAGATCGTCGAACTTGGCCGGATACATGTTGGTGGCGATCGGTGTGCGGACCGCCTTGCGCACGGCGGCATTGCCCTCCAGCCCCCAGGACGGATCCTCGAAATACTCCATCCCAACCGCCTCCAGCCGTTGGCCGATGCGGATCGCCGTCGGGACCGACCACACACCATTGGGGTCGATCCGCAGTCCGAAGTCCGGGCCCATCCGGTCGCGGCAGAGCTCGACGGCCCGCGCCTCGACAGTCGGCTCGAAGACGCCGGCCTTCAGCTTCATGGCGGTGACGCCGAGGGTCTCGTGCAACTCCTGGCAGAGATCGGCCATGTCTTCGGGATGTTCGTCATGACCGCCGCCCGGTCGATCGTAGCGCCAGAACAGATAGGCGATCATCGGAATGCGGTCGCGAACCGGTCCGCCGATCAGGTCGCAGAGCGGGCGGCCCAGCGCCTTGCCCTGAATGTCGAGGCAGGCCATTTCGATCGCTGCATAGAGCCTGGCATTGGAGAGATAGTAGATCGCCCGCAGGGTCTTGAGCTTGATCAGCTCGAGATGGAACGGGTCCATGCCGATGATGCGCGACTTGAGCTTCGTCAGCGCGCCGCGCTGGTCGCCACCGCCGACCTCTCCGAGACCAATGAGGCCCTCATCCGTCACGAGTTCGAGGATGGTGCGCAGGAAATAGCCGGGATGGACTCCGGTGTTGTGGCGAAGCTGCGCGTTGAGCGGGATCGCCACGCAGCGCACCCTCATATCGACAATCTTCATCGGCCATTCTCCCTTAGAGATGCATGCCGCCGTCGACGAAGAGCGTCGTGCCGGTGACGTAGCGGGCGGCGTTCGAAGCGAGGAACAGTGCGACGTCGGCGCAATCCTCTGGCGTTCCGAGGCGCCCTGCCGGGATGCGTCCGAGTACGGTGTCGCGATAGGCCGCGTCCGCCAGCACCTCGCGGTTGCGCGCGGTCGCGATCGCGCCTGGGGCCAAGACATTGCAGGTGACCCCTTGTCCCGCGACCTGCCGGGCGATGGTGCGGACCATGCTTTCGAGCGCTGCCTTGCTGGCCGCGTAGATCAGCATCTCCGGATGTTCGCGCACTTGCTGGATTGAACCGATTGCGATCAGCCTGCCGAAGCCGCGTTCGACCATAGCGGGCACGAAAGCCTGGATCAGGCGATAATTCGCCGCGAGGTTCAGCTCCCATTGCCGGTCGATCGAGGCGCGCTCGAAACCTGCCCAGGGCTGCCGCTCCTGCAGAGCGGCATTCAGGATGAGGATATCGATCCCGCCGAGCGTCTTCCCGACCGCTGCCACCAGCAGCGCGACCTCCTCGGGCTGGGACAGATCAGCCGCGACGCCCAGGGTGGCGCCGGCCTGGCGGCAGGCATCGTCCAGGTCCGCACCGGGCAAGGGGGCATTGATGCAGACCCTGGCGCCGACGCCGGCCAATGCCTTCGCGATGGCCAGGCCGATACCTTGCGACGAACCTGTGACGAGCACCCGCCGACCCGCGAGATCGGGATAAAGACCGCTCGCTTCAGTCATGGCGATCGCCGAGCCTGGCATCGAAGGCGTCGCGCACGGCATCACCGAGGAAGTTCAGCGCCAGCACGGTGAGGAAGATCGCAAGGCCGGGAAAGAAGCTCATCCACCAGGACTGGTAGAACTGGATGCCGGTCGCGACCATGTAGCCCCAACTCGGCGTCGGCGGCTGGACACCGAGGCCAAGGAAGGACAGTGCGCTTTCGGTGATCAGCGCCTGCGAGGCCGAGAGCGATCCGTAGACGATGACGTTGCCGGAGACGTTCGGCCAGATGTGGCGAGACAGGATCCGCCAAGGGCTGGCACCGGCCGCCTTGGCCGCGATGACATAATCGACCTCGCGCAGGCTCAGCACCTCCGCCCGGACGAGGCGGGCAAAACCCGGCATCTTGGTGATGGCGATTGCCAGCATGGCGTTCATGAGGTCGGGGCCGAGCACTGCGACGATGGAAAGCGCCAGCACCAGGAGCGGGAAAGCCAGGAAGGCGTCCATCACCCGCATGATCAGCGCATCCCAGCGTCCGCCGAGCCAGCCTGAGATCAGTCCGAGGACAGAGCCAACGATCAAGGCCAGGCCGATCGCGAAAACGACGACCTGCAACGAAACCGTGGCGCCGTGCAGGACGCGCGACAGCACGTCGCGCCCGATCTCGTCGGTGCCGAACCAGTGCGCCGCACTTGGAGGCATCGAGAAGGCGTCCGGGTCGATATCGGTCGGCGAATAGGGCGCGATCCAGGGCGCGAGCAATCCGAGCGCGACGATGACCGCAAGGACCAACACCCCGAACTGGCCCTGCCAGGACGTCAGGATGCGGCGCAGGATGATCGCGCTCGGCGAGCGCGGTGCGCGCTGTTCCCGGACGGGCGAGGGTGGCATCGATCCGGTCACGGCCACCATTGCCTCAGGCCTCGACCCGCGGATCGAAGGCCCGGTAGAGCATGTCGGTCAGCAAGTTCACCATGAACACGGCGATGACGATGAACAGGATCGCGCCTTGGATCACCGGGAAGTCGCGCTGGAAGATGCCGTCCACCAACATCCGGCCGAGACCAGGAAGCGCGAAGACCGTCTCCGTCACCACGGCGCCGCCGAGCAGCGCCCCGACCTGCAGGCCGATCACGGTGATGATCGGGATCAGGGCGTTGCGAAGCGCATGGCGCAGCAGCACGAGCCTTTCGCTCAAGCCCTTCGCGCGGGCCGTGCGGACATAGTCCATCGACAGGACCTGCAGCATCGAGGCCCGCGTCTGGCGCATCACCAGCGCCGCAAAGGCGGTGCCGATCGTCAGCGACGGCATCACCATCAGCTTCATGTTCTGGGCGGGATCGTCGAGGAAGCGGACATGGCCCGAGGGTGGGAGCCAACCGAGCTGCAGCGAGAACAGCATGATCAGCAGCACACCCATCCAGAAATAGGGCACCGCCACCGAGGACATGGCGACGAGGCTCGCCGCGACATCGATCAGACCGCCACGAAAGCGGGCGGCGAGAATCCCGGCGGGGACACCGATCGCCACCGCGATCAGGATCGAAAGAAGGCCGAGCTGCAGCGTGACCGGAATGCGCGCAGCCAGCATCGCGCCGACATCCTCGCGCGTGCGCAGCGAGCGGCCGAATTCGCCCTGGGCGACGCGTGTGAGCCAAGTGACGTAGCGGATGGGCGCCGGCTGATCGAGCCCGTACTCGACCCGTACGGCGGCGCGCTGCTCGGGTGTGGCCTGCTCGCCGAGGATCGTCACTGTCGGATCGCCGGGGAGGAGATTGGTCAAGGAGAAGACGATGACGGTGACGAAGAAGGCCACCGGGAGCATCTGGACAAGCTTCCTGCCGAGATAGCTGAGCACGGCCCGTCCCTCAGTAGCGATCGAGCCGGCGATGATCGCGCGCGATCTCGGCGATGACAGCATCGGACACGGCGAAATGCGCGGTCATCGCGGCGCGGGCAGCCGCCGGGTCGCGTGCGCGAATGGCGTCGATGATCGCCTGATGACGTGCGACGGTCGCCGCTGGGTCCCGCAGATCGCGCTGCAGGCCGAGCGCGCGCTGGGTGAACTTGATCGTCTCCGCCAGGGCATTGACGAGGTGCTCGAGCAGGGCATTGCCGGAGCAGCGCGCCAGGGAGACATGGAAGGCCAAGTCGCCCTGCAGCCAGCGCTCGAAATCTCCGTCGATGTTGGCGCGCATCTTCTCCAAAGCCACCTCGACCGGCTCGACCTGGAGCGGCGAGGCCCGCTCGGCGGCCAGTGATGCGACCTCGACCTCGATGGCCCGGCGCAGCTCCACCGCCTCGCGCAGCCCGTTATCGGTCACCCGGACAGCCAGGCGCAGAAACTGATCGAGCGGCGCAACCGAAAGGCCCTTCACGGTCGTCGGCTTGCCCTGCTGAATCTGGACGATGCCCAGCGCCGACAGGCGTCCGAGCGCCTCGCGAACGACCGGCTTCGAGACGTTCAAGCGCTTGGCGAGATCTGATTCCGAGGGCAGCGAGTCGCCGGGACGGAAGACACGCTACGCCACGCGGTCGATCACGAACTGCGTCACCGCCTCGGTCAGGCGCTGCTTGTCGGGTTGAAGTGCTGCGAGATCGCTCATGACTTATCAGATATCTTGTGACGCAGTCAGGGTCAACGGGGTTCGATCGCGCGCAGCCGGCCATTGCTTCCGCCAGTTTATCAACGCATAAACACCGTAATCTCGCATATGCCGCATCAATTTTGCGGCTCCCCATATCGAGGCGCGACAAAAATCTGTTTGCTCATCTCATAACATATCTGATAGGCAAACGCCGCCGGCGTCATGAAGAGCGCCATGGAAGGAGATCGCGCAATGGAGATGATTTCACGTCGCGACATTTTGCTCGGCGCTTCGAGCCTGAGCCTTGTCGCCGGCCTGCCCGCCTTCGCGCAGCAGGGCTCCCCGGTCCGCGGCGGCACCATTGTCGCTTCGATGGACCTACAGCCCAAGAGTCTCGATCCGATCATGGGCGACGCGCCGACGTCGGATCGCTACGCTCTGATCCAGATGTTCGAGGGTCTGCTGAAATTCGACGTGCAGGGCAATCTTCAGCCCTCCCTCGCGACCAGGTGGGATTGGTCGGAGGACAAGAAGTCGGTCGTCTTCAAGCTGCGCGAGGGTGTCGTCTTCCATGACGGCGAGCCCTTCAATGCGGAGGCTGCGGTCTTCAACATCGCGCGCGTCGTTGCTCCCGGCTCGACGGCGCCGCGCAGCCCCGACCTCGCCGACATCGCCAGCGCCGAGGCGGTCGATCCGATGACGGTCCGGATCAATCTGAAGCAGCCTTCCGGCGCGGCTCTGGCGTCGCTCGCGGTCGAGGCCGGCATGATGTGCTCGCCGGCGGCCCTGAAGAAGCTCGGACAGGATTTCGGCCGCCAACCCGTCGGCACCGGACCCTTTAAGTTCGCCGAATGGGTCGGCGGCAGCCAGATCCGCTTCGTGCGCAACGAGCGCTACTGGCGCGACGGCGCGGACGGCAAGAAGCTGCCCTATGCCGACGCCGTGACGCTGCGCATCATCCCGACCACGGCCGTGAAGATGGTCGAGGTCAAATCGGGCGGCGTCCATCTGGTGGATGGCGTGACGCCGCGTGATTTCGAAGAGGTTGAGAAGAACGAGGCACTCAAGCTCGTCGCGGTTCCGCCGGGCATCGCGCAATGGCTGACCTTCAACGTCAGCAAGGGCATCTTTGCCAACCCGGCGCTGCGCGCGGCGGTCAATCACGGCATCGACCGCAATGTGCTGATGAAGGGCATCACCCGCGGCTTCGGCGCGGTCACGCCGACCTGGGTGCCGCCGACCGACTGGTCATTCGATGCCAGCGTCCCTGCGCCCAAGCTCGATCCGGCCAAAGTCCAAGCCCTTCTCAAGGAAGGCGGCCAGCCCAACGGCTTCACCTGCAAGCTTTCGATCATCCAGCGCGACCCCGACACCCAGGTCGCGCAGATCGTCCAAGCCCAACTCAAGCCGTTCAAGATCAACATGGAGATCGAGATTCTGGAGCGGCAAGCCTGGGTGCCGAAGGTCCTCGGCCTCCAGCACGAGCTGGCCATGGGCCGCGTCAACGTTCCGCGAGCTGACCCCGACCATGTCTTCGGGCCGTTCTTCGGCCGCGCCGCCTCGCAGAATTGGTCTGGGATGAAGGACGAGGAAGTCTTCAGGCTGGTCGATCAGGGCCGCGAGGAAACCGATCAGGCCAAGCGCAAGGCGATCTACAAGGATCTCCAGGCTGCCCTGAACAAGAACGACTATTATTCCTGGCTGTTCTTCCGCGAGGCGCGCCATGTGGCCCGCAAAGAGCTCATCAACATCGTGCTGGATTCCGGCGGCGCCTGGCAGCTCGCCGAAGCCTGGCTCGCCAAGGCCTGACGCGAGCGCACGCTGGTAAGCGAATAGCGCCGTTCCGCAGTCGCAGCCTATGGGAAGTGCGCGCGATAATCTGCGCAATCTCAGAGTCCGCCCCGAAACTCATCGCGTTCGCGCGATGCGTCGGATGAGGGCCATGGCGGCTGCTGCGAAAGGAAGGCTGTCGCTGGGTGACGGGCTCTCCGTTGTGTCGCTCATCGGGCCAGCGCCACTTCCTGACATTGGTGCTCAGCCTAGAAGCCGACCTTTGTGACGACGCGCGCTCTTGCTGCCGGCTGCCCAAACGTCGGCTGCTGGCATTAAGACAACGAACCCGTTGGGCTCTGCGCTTAGCGCTGCGAGGTTTGCATAGGCAGTGTAGCCGGCTCGAAGACCGGATCCTTGGCTAGCTCCCGGACCCCTCCGCTATTCACCAGAGGTATGGCTAAATTAGGAGCAAAGAGCTTTTCTTTGAGCATATTGCGTTAAGGAATGGCGCGCATATTCCACACATCCAATGCGTATTTACCTTAGGGACGGCGGCTATGAGCCAGGCACACGCACTCGAACAACGCCTCGACTTCATGAAGCTCGACGCTCCCGCCCGCAAGCGCATCAAGTCGGTCGAACCGCAGATCAGGGAAGCCCTTCCTGACGCTCTGGGTGCGTTTTACAGCCAACTCAAGGGCAACCCTCAGACGGCCAAGTTCTTCAGCAGCCAGTCCCACATCGACGGAGCGGCGGCGCGCCAGACGAGCCACTGGGACCGGATCGCCAAAGGCGAGTTCGATGAGAACTTCGTTGCAGCCGTTACCAAAGTCGGTGAAGTCCATGCCCGGATCGGGCTGGAGCCACGCTGGTATATCGGCGGCTACGCCTTGATCCTGGAGAAAGTGCTCTCTCATGTGCTGAAGGCGAATTGGCCCAAGAACATGCTCGGCAATGTCATGCCAGGCGCCGATGACCGATCAGCCGAGGTCAGCGCCATCGTTAAGGCTGCCCTTGTCGACATGGACTACGCCATTTCGGTTTACCTCGAAGCCTCCGAGGCTGCACGCCTCAAGCTGGAAGCCGAGGCCAAGCGCGTCGAACAGCTGAAAACTGACGAGCGCGAGAAGGCGGTTGCGCACGTCACAACCGCCATGTCGGCCCTCGCAGATGGCGATCTCACCCATCGAATGCCCAGCGAAATTCCAGTCGAGTACGCCGCTATTGCCGAGCAGTTCAACAGCGCGATGGACCGCCTGGAAAGCATGATCGGCACGATCAAATCGACCTCCACTCAGATCGCCGTCTCATCGAAGGAGATCAATGCCGGCGCTGAGGATCTGTCCCACAGAACCGAACAGCAGGCCTCGGCCCTGGAAGAGACGGCGGCCACCACTGAGCAACTGGCAGCCTCCGTCAAGGCTGCATCCCAGTCGTCCAGCCAGTCTGTCACGCTGGCGGATGAAGCCTCGCGCGTCGCGCAATCAGGTGGCCTGATCGTCCAGGATGCCATTGCTGCAATGGAACGCATCGAGAGCGCGTCGCAAAAGATCTCCGAAATCACCACCGTGATCGATGGCATTGCCTTCCAGACGAACCTTCTGGCGTTGAACGCAGCGGTAGAGGCCGCTCGTGCCGGCGATGCCGGTCGAGGTTTTGCGGTGGTTGCAGCGGAGGTACGGACCCTGGCACAGCGTTCAGCCGACGCTGCCAAGGACATTACAGGGCTGATCGCATCGTCGGATGAGCAGGTCTCCAGCGGCGTGAAACTCGTTCGTAATGCCGGCGCGACCTTGCGAGAGATTGTGGAAGCCTCGAACCGCGTTTCGTTGACGGTCAAGGAGATCTCCGCGGCATCGGGAGAGCAGGCCAATGGCATTGAGGAGATGGCCCAGACGGTCAGCCATATGGATGGGATCACGCAGCAAAACGCAGCGCTGGCGGAGCAGAGCGCGGCATCTGCCACGACCCTTGATGTTCAGATCAAGCGGCTCGATGAACTCATGGGTCAGTTCCGAACACGGACGGCGCAGGTCGCCAAGTTGCCCGTGGCCGTCGTGGCGCCTGCCAGTCCTGGAAAGCTGCAGGAGGGCGCCAAGGCAGCCTTCAGTGCTCGCTCTGGACCCCGTTTGGTTGCCAATGCCCGCAGCGACGTCGGCTGGTCGGAATTCTAATCGCGCCGGTCGACAGGAGCACCTCGATGAACCGTTATTCCGACACCGTGTCACGACAAGTCTCAGTTCAACAGCTGGTACTGTTTTCCGTGGGTGGTCGCAAATTCGGCGTCAATGTTGCCAACGTCCGCGAAATACGAGGCTGGCAGCCGGTGACGGAGCTTCCTCATGGCTCAGAGTTCATGCTCGGCGTCATCAACCTGCGAGGTGTGGTGGTGCCCGTCTTCGACCTTCAGGCGATGTTAGGATTCCGTCCGGGCGATGCGGCCAGAGGCGTCGTCATTGTCATCGAGCACGCCGGCCATTCTGCCGGCTTCTTAGCTGACGGCGTTTCCGACATCATCAATGTGACCCCAGAGCAGCTTAATTCAGCCCCCCCGTGCACCGGGTGCGCAGAAGAGCTTCTCCACGCGATGATCATTCAAGGCGATGACATCATTGGCCTGCTTGACTTGTCGGCCATCGTTCCCGCCGCCCAAGACCTGATCGCCGCTTGACTAGCGATCCATGACCGTCACTGCCGCGAACATATCAGGTTTGCGACCAAGCCGTTCAAAATCGGTTAGCCCAGCGCGACGTAATGCCACCCGAATTGCTTAACTGGGCGCGGAGTTGCCGGCGAGATGCGCCACCTCCTGACATTTGGTCTTAGCCAACTAGCGTTCAATGAAGTTCCCCACGATGCCAGTCGGTTCCTTGGCGGGGATCGCAGGGTTCCGCGCGCAGCGGCGCGGTAGAAGTCTCCGCGCTGTTTCAATCAGATTTAAACCTGCTCAAACAAGATTTGAATGCCCGGCAAATCTTACTGACGCACGCATTAAACCTCGTCGTATGCACGGCTTGATTGACCAACCAACGCCGCTTCGACCCGATTCTTAAGTCCGAGCTTGCCTAGAATATTGGAGACGTGAAACTTGACGGTTTTGATCGAAACGCCGGTTGCCTCAGCAATCTCGCGATTGCTCAAGCCTTTGGCCAGCAGCCGCAATGTCCGCCGCTCAGCCTCCGTGAGGCTAGTAAGCTTTGCTGGAGCAGAGTTTCCATCTATCCGGCCGCGCATGGCCGTTAATAGCCTCATCGCCAGGCTGGGAGGCAAATAGGGCTCGCCTGCCAGAACCGATCGAATGATGCGCACCAGCTCCGGCCCCGGTACGCCTTTCAGCGCGTATGCGACTGCGCCAGCGTCGAGCGCCTCAAGGATGACGTCCTCGTCTTCGGAAACAGTCAGCATCAAGATGAGCAGCGCCGGGTGTTCAGCATGTAGAGCACGGGCTGCGGCAATGCCGCCGCCGGGCATCGAGACATCGATCAGTGCGACCCTGGGCGTCGTCGCACGCGCCAACGCCACTGCATCTTCGGCGCATGCACCTTCACCGACAATAACGAAGTCCCCCTCGCCAGATAGTATCTGGACCAGCCCGGCGCGGAAAATCGAGTGGTCGTCCACCACGATGAGCGAAACCGCTGAGGTCATGCTCACTCTCCTTCGTCGTCATCTGGCTGCCAGTCACGATCAATCTTCATCTCGAGCACATGCCCCTCGCCCGGGAGGGTGGTCATCGCGAGATATCCGCCCAAGCTCTCGACGCGCTCCCGCAGCCCATGGAGGCCCAGCCCGCCGGCCGAGGTCCTTTCGCTGTCACCGCAGGACTCGTCCATGCCGGCGTCGATGACCCGGACCACCAGCATGTTCTGGCTATCGATCACGCTTTCGACGCGTTGGCCGGCACCGCCAGAATGTCGAAAGGCGTTGTTGAGCCCTTCCTGCACGAAGCGAAACACGCAAATCTTGACCGCCAGCGGCAGTTGGCCTGCCGATACGGCGCCGATCAGGGTCACCGAGGTCGAGGTTCGCGACTCATGGGCGCGGACAGCCCGCTCCAGGACAAGCTTTAGGGAGAGGGCAGCCAGATCGGGCAGCAGCAGGCCGCGCGAAATGGCCCTTATCTCGTCGATGGCTTCCCCAAGCGCGGCCTCGATCTGGAGGAGCTGCTGATTTCGCAGCTCTGCGTTCCCAGCTTCGCGAACGCAAGGCAGCTTGAGCGCCGCATAACCAATCAACTGGGCAGGCCCGTCGTGCAGATCCGCACCGATGCTGCGAATGTAGTGCTCGTTAAGTTCGCTGACCCGGGCCGAGGCACTACGGATGCGCTGACGCAGTTGCCGGTTAAGGTTCAGCAGGGCTTCTGCCTCGGTGACGCGGTTGGCCAGCGAATGACTTTGATCTTCGATGGTGCGGCTACCATGGTCCACGATTCCGTAAAGCCCGAGCATGATGATCGCGGTGGCCAGCGCGACCGAAAGCCATGCTGCAAGGCGCAGTTGCCGCATTTCGTCATCTAATGTCGCCGTGTCCTCGTGAATCTCGGCGACACCGATGATCTTACCCGATCCCTGCTCGCGAAGCGGGCTGTAAATCTCAAGATACGTTGTCCCAAAATTGCGCATCTTGTGTTCGCGCGCATTGAGATCAGTGTACGAGACAGCGACCTTGCCATTGAGCGCCTGCCTGAGTGCCGGCGGGTGCCGAAAACTTTGGCCGATCAGCGTCGGACTGTTGGAATAGACGACAACGCCATCAGGCGACCAGATCTCGAGATGTGGGAAGCGCTTGGCGAAAACCGAATCGTCGTGCAACCGCCTCAATCCGGCGATGGCACGCTCGGACAGGCGGCCTTCGACCCGCAGCTCTGCCGTGAGCGGTCCGACCAAACTTTGGACGAACAAAGCTGTCCCCGCAGCTCGGTTCTGCTGTGCGTCGCGCGCGACGATACCTGCAATCAGATAACCCGCTGCCGCCATCGAGAGTAGCATTAGTAACCCACCGGCAACCAGGAAGCGCCCCGAGAGCGTCTTCGGCCAGCGGCGTGGGGCTGCGACCGGGAATTGGGCTGTTGATGGGAGATGGTCAGGCGACATGACAGCTTCTAGCGGGCAACCGCTACCGGCAAGGCGGAGCGGCCTATGAGCGGAAAGTGTCACCAAGCGAAGCTCAATGACAATCGCCCTGTGCGTGGGCCGGCGGAATTTCGCAACAGCTGAAGCCATGCTGGCCCAAGGACTAGTATGGTTCCTGGGCCTGCGACGCGTTTCGTTAGTGCGTAAGGTCTTCCCAGCAGCACTGCCAAAAGGCTTCGAATTCGAAAGACTTTCCGCGCTTAAGAAGTGATTAAGCAGAGGAGAGAGTGGAGTTAACGAGAAGTTAACGTCCGGCTCTCCGTGCTTTTGTAAATCGCAGAATCAGCGTTGCTGCGGTTTGACATAAGGCGACCCGGATCTGGAAGCGGTGCCAGTAGGCAGAGCGAGGGTCCCATGAAGCTCAATACAAACGATCTCGACTTCATTCTGCGTCAGATCAAGCTCGCCGAAGCGCATAGCGCGGCCATCGCCGGCGGCGCCGACCCAAGAGCATCGCTGGAGGCTCTGGTCGGGATCGCGGGCGGCAATGGAGCCAACCCCACCCAGGCGGCGCTGATGCCCTTCGGCCTGCGCACCGTCGACGGCTCCTTCAACAATTTTCAGCCAAACATGACGCTGTTTGGCGCGGCGGATCAGCCGATGATCCGTAAGCGCTGTTCTCAGGCCACTGCCTTGAGCGGCTGAGGCGCATAGGCCCATGGCAGCAGGTCATCGAGCTGGCTCTGGGGATGGCCGGCG
>FWWM01003745.1_pt1 | contig 37088 bp, 28 predicted proteins | sample 2228351 | NCBI WGS metagenome assembly FWWM01 (sample SAMEA103939774, study PRJEB20133) | metagenome
CCGAGGCTGGCAAAAAAGATCTGGCGCGTGACGCCCACCTGGTTGCGAGCCCGAATCAAGCGCGCAATCTGCTCCAACTGACGCCCCAGGCTGGTGGCGGGGAAAGTCGTGTTCAGGGCCGGGCCGGCCGTGAGCACGTTGGAGAGCAAGCTGGAAACGCGAATCCCTTCGGCCGTAATCTGGCTTGCAGCTTGCACCAGAGCGTATCCGGTGTCGCTCGCCAGAATTTCCTGAAACGCCCAGAGACGCGCTTGCTGCTCGCGGGAGTTGTTGAAAGTGGTCAGGCCGGTGGGCGCCCCGGGCTCAGCCGGAGACGGCCGGGCCTGGCGGCCGGTCAGGAAGAGGTTGCTCCCGGCAAGCGAGATTGCGGTAAAGGACTTCTCGGTGTTCAGCTCCAGTAGCGTGTCGGCGGCCAGCCCGCCCCAGCCGTAACGGGCCACGCCCTCGGGCACGGCGCACTGCCACTGCAACTGCTGGTCGGAGTGCGAGAAGAGGTTTCGCGGCAAGGGCACGCTACGCTGCTTGTACTGAGCCTGTGTGGTGGGCTGGACCAGCATGCCGACGTTGGCGATGATGGCAACTCTCTTTTGGTTGTAAAGCTGCTGAATCCCGGCCAAACGCGGGTGCAAGCCATACGCCTGCGAACCGGAGGAGATCGGCAACAGCGTCCCCTGCGCCAGGGCCAGCGGCCCGCGACTGGTCTGATAACTGCGGAAGGCGTTGCTCTCCATGGGCACGATCGTGTTGTTCGCGTCGTTGCCGCCGAAAAGAAAAACGCACACTAAGGCGCGGTAGCCATCTCCGGCCGCCAGAGCCTGCATGCGGGCGAAGCGCTCGATCGAGGCGGCGGCCAGCGCCGCTTTGAAAAATGATCTCCGTGTCAACATCGCGGTTCCCCCCTCAGTTCTGCACTTGATAGAGCATGGCCGAAGTGGCCAGGTAAGCTGCGGTTTGCACTTGCAAGGCGGGATCGGCAATCGCATCCAGCGCCATCAGGATCTGGTCCCGCAAAGTTTCCGGCATGCGTCCGTGGTAAAAGATGCGGTTGAGAGCTTCGGTAACCCACCACTTGTGAACCATGGCGAGGTTGATGAACGGGACGAGGTCTACGGTGACAGAGGGACCCAGGCGCAGAAACGTCGCCATATCGGCGAAGTTGGCGCGCGCCAGAGCGTTGGTAGGACTGAGAATTTCGAACTCCGGCGCGAATAACCCGCCCAGGCCGGGCGGCTGATACATCAGATTGAAGTAGTTGAAAACCGTGGGCGGGTAGAAGACGTTCTGACCCATCGCAGCCGCTCGGGCCGCAAGGTTGTTGGCCTCGGCTACGGAGGCGTTCAGCCCGCGCAGCAACGAAGTGATGTAAAGAACCGGCTCCCGTAGATGTCCGAAGGTCGGGGGAGTATCCTCCACATCCCCCTGGCGAGCCTCCGGATCCAGCAAGATCGCCTTGATCACGGCTTTCAAATCGCCTCGCACGCCGCCTGGTCCGGAATTGAAAACGGCCGCCACACGAGCCACGTAGGCGGGACTCGGGTTGCTGGTGACCAATGAGCCGATCAGCCGACGCGCCACGAAGGGACCGACATTGGGGTGGTTGAACAAGTGCAGTAACGCGTCCTCGAGGTCTTTCTCCGCGCTCTGCCCGGCGGGAATGCGATAGCCCTCCAGCAGCGTCTTTGCTGATGTGTCGTGATTTGGCTCCCAGGGAACCATGCGGCCGAAGTAATAGGCCGGATTGGTGGCCCTGGAGGGTTGACCGGGCCTGGGCGGGTAAGTCCAGCCGGTGAAGACGCGCGCCAGTTGTTCGATGGCCGTCTGGTCGTAAGTAGGAATCGGTTCGCCGTCCGCGTTCAGCATCGGCGTGCCGTCCAGGTTGAGCTTCACCGTGCCGATGGTGAACAACTGCATGAGCTCGCGAGCATAGTTCTCGTTGGCGCTGATGCCGCGGGCCGGGTCGGGCTTGACGTTGTTGACCATGTCCAGATAGCGGCCCATTGTGGGGTTCAGCGTCATCTCACGCATCAGCGTAAGGTAGTTCCCGAAAGCGTGCTGATGGAGCAAGCGCAAGTAAGGGATCATCATCTGCGCCTGACCGGTCTTATTGGCCGAAACCACCCAGATCTGGTGGAGTGCGAAAGCCACGCGCTGGCGTAATTGGTCCGCGCCGTTGAAACAGTTGTAGAAGAAACGGCGCTGGACCGGAGTCATGGACTGCTGGTTGGGGTCCGTGGTTGGTTCCGGGTAGTCCGACATCGGCGCGGCGAACTGCGCCTCTAACCACTTCTCGAAGCCCATGACACGCAGCTCCACGACGCTTTCGGCCGTGGGTCCCCAGGTGGCTTGTTCGAGGAACCTACCGGCGGCGCGAGCCGAGAGAACCGCGCCGGGGACCTCTACCTCCACGACCTGCAAGGAAGACCCTAGCCCACTGGGATTGCGGACCTGGATGACCGCCAGTCCTCCGGGGGCGGCCGCAGCCGGACCGACGCCTACCAGGCGTCCGTCCGCCAGTCGCTCGGTCGCCACCGGCCTGCCGCCCAGCCAGATAGCCGCGCCAGGTTCGGCCCCCGGAGCATCCACCGCGACGCGCACCCCGCCTCGGTCCGCTGCCGTGCGGATCATCTTCAAAGCCGGCCTGCGGCCTGACTCAGCCGACAGCGCCGGTAACGCGATCGAGAGCAGCAAGATTGTCCTGCTGAGGACCATCGTTCACCTCCGGCGCGCCGTCCTCACCCTCGCCGGCGCGACGGATGCCGCTCATTATGATGCAGGCCGTGGCGGCCCAGCAACGGGCCGCGCGTCATGTCGGGCACGGAGTCGGCGGCGCCCGGGACAGCAGTGCCCCACGCGGTTGGGGCGCAATCACCGCTTCCATCTTTTTCTTGCGACCCCGCGCCTGCGGGGATTATTCCGGCCGGGCTTCCAACAGCAGGTGCTTCCGGAACCGGACTTCCAACTCGGCCGTCGGTCCGCGCACGACGCCCAGGTCGGTTCCGTTCTCGTAGTCGGTGATTCTCCAAGATCCTCGGCCCAGGCCGCGTAACTGGATCTTGCCCTCCCATTCTGCAGCGTAGAACGCATAGTACATGCGCCCGTCTTTGCGAATGGCGTGAGCTTCCGGCCTGTCGAAGCCGATGTCGTAAAGTTCGCCCAGGTATTCGCCCCGCGAAAGCATTTTCTCCTTGTAGAGTGCGATCCACCTGGCCCACAGTCGCTCCTTCTCCGGCGTCAGGTCCAGGCGCGGTCGTTGGGCCGATCCGGGCGGCCAGGTGAAGTTGGTTCCCACGACGCCGCCGATGCCCACCGTGGAGGCGAAGTCCTGCCTTTCGTCGCTCAGCTCGACGTGGTCGCCGAAGTAGGCGACGGCGTCGCCGTGAAGGGCCTTGAGCACTTTGCCTTTGGTGCGGACCTGCCAGGAGCTGCGGGGATCCGAAGCCACGCTCATGTTCAGATAGGGCAAAGTGTAAAAGTTAAAACTTGTGCCGCAGGGACACCATTCGACCAGTGCGTCGGGTTTGACGCTGCGTGCGGTCTCGAAAATCATCCGGAAGAACCGGGGCAGCGCCTCCACGGCGTCCTCCGGCCGCCGGTGACGATGCGCGGGGTTGTAACACGGCGGGACGGCGTTCATGTGCTGGCCGTCGAGCTTCAGCCCGTCGTAATCCCACTCCTTCAGCATCTTGATGACGAGCCGGCGGTGATGTTCGATGACCGCCGGATCCGCAGGACAGAGATACCAGTCGTTCCAGTAAGAGATTCGCTGCTTGGAACCATCGGCATTCAACAGCAATTGTTCCGGGTGATTCTTCACCAGTGTGGAATCGGGCTTGGCGGCCAGGGGCGCCCACCAGAGTTGCGCGCGAAAGCCCTGGGCATGGATTTCGTCCACCAGGGCTCGCATGTCGGCGTCGCCGTTGGGGAACTTCTCCCGAACAAGTCCCCAGTCGCCGTCCAGGTCCTGCCAACCGTCGTCCACCGTGACCCAGGTGAAGCCCAGCTTCTTGACGATCGGCAGGGCCTGACGGATTTGGCGCGGCGTGAAAGCTCCGCCGTAGCCCCATCCGCACCAGATGGGTTCGAAGGCGCTCTGCGGAGCAGGTTGGAACTTGACGCCCCGGCGTTGCATCACGGTGCTGTAATCGCGCAAGGCCCGAAAGCAGTCACCCTGGAATACGGCCACGAAGCTCTCGAAAGTTTCCAGCGTCTCGCCGGGCTTCAGCGTCTGCTCCTTCTGAAAGCTGAGGGCCAGCGTGGCCCGTCCCGGCTCGGGCATGGCGACCGGCAACGAGACCAGCTTGGGAACTAACTCGAGATGGCCGATGGCGAGACCGACGTCGCGGCGCCACACGGCGACGACGGGAGTGCCGCCGCCGTAATCGGTGGCGTTCATGCCCAGATAATTTTGTTGCCGGAAGTTGACTTTCAGGGGGAGGATCCAGTCCGGACGCCTGGCGTAGGAGCCGCTCTGGTAGGACCAGAAGACCGGCTCGGCAGCAGCTTGCGGGGCCTGAATCGAGTAGTGGTGATTGGTCCAGCCGCCGATTTTGAGTTGCGAGTCCCCGAGGTTTCTGTAGCGCACTCGGAAGAACGCAAGGCGGGGAAACTGTTCGTAGGTCGTCACGGAGACGGTTTTCTCGACCGGGCCGGAAACGCCGCGGAGGATCACACGGCGTCCCGAGCCCAGCGCGTCTCTGACGCTCTGGCGGCTGCGGCTGCGGAAGACGAAGTCGCGTGTTTCGGCGCCCTCGATGATGACGGACTCCGAAGGAGTGAATTCTCCGAGTGGGATTCGGCGGCCCGCGAATTCGGCGACCACGCGGCTATGGAGGCGAGCGTCGAACTCGATGGCGATGTTCTTGTTTTGCACGCGCTCGATGGCGGGCGCTGCGAAGGAGGTTGGGCAATGAAACAGGCCGAGCACCCACGTCAGGCGCGCAGCCTGTCGCATCAGTCCAGTCATAAGCGTATTGCCTCCTAGTGAGATCCGGCTGCCGCTCCTCGGCGCCACGCCGTCGGGGGAGCGCTGCGCGACCCGAACTCGAGCAGCGCTGCCGATAGCCGTTGAGGATGGCGCGGGCCGCCGGGCGCGCGAAGGCCGCGATCCTGTTCGGTGATGCCGCGGCGATCCGAGAGCAGGTTGTTCAGATTCCGAATGAAGTCGGCCTCCGAGCGGGCTCTGGCCTGCGCGAGGACCTGGAGGAAGGCGCGGGGATCGCGCTGGAGGGTGACGAAGGTTTCGTACATGAGAGGGTAATAGCGGGTGTACGTGAAATCGAAAGCCAGGCCCGCGTTATTCGCGGCCGGCAGGCAGCGATTGAAGGAACGCGGCTCGGGTTCAATCTCTCGGCACTCCGCGTTCCACTGAGCGAAACGCTGGGCCTTGAGGCGCAGGGTTTCCTCGCGGGTGAGCTTGCCGTCGCGGAAGGCGCGATAGAGGGCGGAGAGCTCCGCGTGCCAGCGGTTGACGCGGAGCGCCTTTTGCAAGAAGAGGTCGGCCTCGCGCGCCAGATTCCTGTAGGACGGGGAGTTCTCGCCGAACTGAGTGCGGGCGAACTCGGCAGCGGTCACGAAGCCGATCAGTGTGGAAGCGGCCTCTGCGATGCGCTCGGGGAGGTTGCGAATCGCCTCTTGCTGGTGAAAGTCTTCGTGCAAGACGACGACGGTGGCACGCTCCAAGTGCGCTTCGGCCAGGGCGTCGGTCAGCGGCGCGTTCTCCTTTGCGACGGCTTCGATGCGGTAAAAGAAAACGTCGTAGTGCTGCTCATCGAGGCGGCAACCTGCGGCATCGCCCTGACGCAGCCCGAGACCTTCGTAGGAGTCCGGCAATTCCAGCTTCCCCGTGTAGTAACAGCGGTAGTAAGCTTTCTGTCTTTCTGACGTGTGCAGGAAGCTGCCGGTGGGAGTCCAACCCAGGGTTTTCTGGAAATCTTTGAGCTGGGGGATCAACTCCTGCGCGGTTTGCGCTGCGGCGCATGCGACGACCACCGCGGTCAGAAGCCCGGCCCTCACCAAGATCGCCCTGTTTTCATTATCTCAGCCGGGCTGCTCTGAGTCCGCCATAACGGGCGAGGCGGTCTTACGGGTGCGAACTCCCCAGAGGATCAAGGAGGCGGCTGCCAGGGGCATCAAAGCCGCGACGGTGAAAACGGGAACGTAGCCGTAGCGATCCAAAACCCAACCGACGAGGAGCATGAAAGCCATGCCGCCGAGGCCGGCTCCCGTGCCGCTGAGTCCGGAGACGGAAGCCACCGTGTCCGCGGGGAACAGATCAGAAGGGAGCGTGAGGATGTTGGCGGCCCAACTGGAATAGGCGAAAGTCGCCAGGCTGATGAGGGCGAGGGCGGCCACAGGGTCCGGCGTGAGCACGGCGGGAATGCCCACCAACATGACAGAGGCGGAAGCGAACATCACCGTTTTCCGAGCGGGGAGCGTCTGGCAGCCGCGCCGGATCAAGTAGCCGGAGAGGGCTCCGCCGGCGAAGTTGCCGAGGGCTGCGGTGAGGAAAGGGATCCAGGCGAAGTAACCAATCATCGCCAGGCTGAAATCGCGCTCGCGCTTGAGGTATTCCGGCAACCAGAAGACATAGAACCACCAGACCGGATCGGCCAGGGACCGGGCCAGCACCAAGCCCCAGACCTCGCGCAAGCGCAGCAGTCGCAGCCAACGCGGGGGCTTGCGCTGCGGCTGGGGCGTGGATGGAGTGCGGATGCGCTCAAGCTCCTCGGCGCTGATCCAGGGATGCCGGTCGGGCAGGCGGTAAAAGGTCAGCCAGGCCGCCAGCCAGAAGAATCCGAGAACGCCGGTGAGCAGGAAAGCCGCGGGCCAGCCCCAGCCGAGAGCGATCCAAATGACCAAAGGCGGGGCGATGACCGCGCCCAGGCAGGAGCCGCTATTGAACAGCCCAACAGCGAAGGCTCGTTCGCGCGGCGGAAACCATTCGGCGACGGCTTTGACGCCGCCCGGCCAGTTGCCTGCCTGGCCTAAAGCGAGCAAGAAGCGGCAGAGGCCGAGATGAAAGGCGGAACGGGCGGCGGCGTGCAGCATGGTTGCGGCTGACCAGAAGCTGATGGCAAGAGAAAAGCCCATGCGCGTGCCGAGCCGATCCATGATGCGCCCTGTGGCGCTCTGGCCGAACGTGTAGGCCAACATGAAGGCGAACAGGACGCGGGAGTAGTCCGTGTTGCTCATGCCGAAACGGTCGCGCAGTTCCGGGGCGAGAACGGACAGAGTCTGGCGGTCCAGGTAATTGATGATCGTGGCGACCAGGAGCAAACCGGCGATACACCAGCGGAGGCCGGCGATGCGCATGCTGTCTGTTGTATCATGCGCTGGTTCGTGCCGACCCCGCCTCGGCGGGTCGGAGGGAGAAGCTGGGTTTGCGCGCCGGGCGTGCGATTCTTACAATTGGAGGTGCTATGAGGAAGCTCGTGTTCATGACGGTTACGGCCGGGCTGGCGCTCTGTATGGCGCAGCAACCGGGCGAGTGGAAGCGGATCTTCGACGGCAAGACGCTGAAGGGCTGGAAGGCCAGCGAGCGTCCGGAGAACTGGACGGTGGAAGACGGCGCGATCGTGGGACGGGGCGAACGCAGCCATCTGTTCTACATGGAAGAGGAGTGCGAGAACTGCGAGTTCAAAGCCGAGGTGTGGATCAACAAGGGCGGCAACTCGGGGATGTATTTCCGGGCCCAGTTCGGTCCGGGCTGGCCGAAGGGTTACGAAGCGCAGGTCAACAACAGCCACAAGGATTGGCGGCGCACGGGGAGCCTGTACGGGATCGCGGACGTCAAGGAGCAACTGGTGCCTGACGAGACCTGGTGGACGCAGCACATCATCGCGGACGGCAACCGGATCGTGATCAAAGTTAACGATAAAGTTGTGGTGGATTACGTGGACGAGAAGAACACGTACACGAAGGGTTACCTGGCGCTGCAACAGCACGACCCCGGGACGGTCGTGCGGTATCGCAACATCATGATGCGGCATCTGCCGTCCAAGAAGTGAGCGCCGTGCGGATTGCGAGGTTGGCGGCGGCGGGGTCGGCGAATCGGCGTCGGCGCGATCGAAGCGGCGCAGCGGGCGCCCATTCGCGCCGCTGACGGCCGCCTCAACGAAAACAGGACAGCGGGGGTTTGGGGAAGCGCGAGCTCGGAGTGAGAGCTCAGGGGTTACATGCAAGCAGCAGGAGAGTCGCCTGAAAGCCGGATGCGGCGCTGAGCGGCGGCCATGGGACGTGTGAGGCTTTTCCTGTACCTGTGGGCAGCTTTGACGGCGGTCCCCGCCAGGGGCCTGGATCCATCCCGGCCTGTTTCGCAATACAGCCAAATGATCTGGCGTGTCCCGGACGGACTGCCGGACAATTTCGTGCAGGCGCTGGTGCAGACGCGGGACGGTTATCTGTGGCTGGGCACCACGGAAGGCCTGGTGCGCTTCGACGGGATGCAGTTCACGGTTTTCGACACGCGCAACACCGCGGCCCTGCGACACAACTCCGTGGTGACGCTGTGTGAGGACCGTCGCGGGGCTCTGTGGGTGGGGACGAGCGGCGGCGGGATCGCTGTGTATCGGGATGGGCGGTTTGTCGCAACGTATGACACTTCGAACGGGCTGCCGAACAACTACATTCGCTCGATCTATGAGGACCGAGAAGGCAATCTCTGGATAACGGCCCACGCGGGGGGTCTGGTGCGTCTGCGAGACGGGAGGTTTCAGGTCTACACAACTCGCGATGGGCTTCCCAGCGATTCGCTGCGCACAATCTATCAGGACTCGAGCGGGGCGTTGTGGATCGGCACCGATGAGGACGGGATCTGCGTGATGCGCGGCGGCGCGATCCAGTGTTTCGACCGGAGCAGCGGCCTGCGCAGCAACCAGATCCGGGCATTTTATGAAGACCGGCGGGGCCGGCTCTGGGTGGGCACGCGTGCCGGGGGGCTGCACTGGTTCGATGGACGCCGGTTCCACCCTGTGGCGGTGACGTCATCTGTGCCGGCGGGCGCTGTCCGTGCGGTCCTGGAGGACCGCAAGGGAAATCTTTGGATCGGCACCGAAGGCGCCGGATTGTTGCGCCTCCGCGGCGCTCGGAGCGAACGGCTGACGCCGCGGGAGGGTTTGCCGCACAGTTTCGTGCGGGCCATCCTGGAGGACCGGGAGGGGAACCTTTGGGTGGGCACGCGCGGTGGGTTGTTACGGCTGCGGGACAAGAAGGCGGAAACCTGGACGACCACAGAAGGTTTGGTGAACGATGATGTTCGGGCGCTGTTGGCCGAACCCTGCGGCCGGGTGTGGATCGGCACGCGGGCGGGCCTGAATTTTGTGGAAAACGGGCGTGTGCGCACCGTGATCCTTTCGCGCGAATGGAGCCGAGACGTTGTCCGCACACTGGCTCGCACCGGCGACGGCACGATTTGGATCGGCGCGGACACGGGTTTGTTCCGGTACAAGGAGGGCACGGTTAACCGCATTGCGGTCCCCGGCGCCGGACGGGAGATCTCGGTGCGCTGCCTGTTGGCGGACTCGCGCGGGAGGTTGTGGATCGGGACGTGGGACCGCCTGCTGGTGCTGGAGGGGAGCGGCTTCAGCGACCATAGCAGACGGCTCGGGGGCCAGGCTGGGGGTGTGAACGTGCTGGCCGAAGACCGATCCGGCGACCTGTGGATCGGAACCACAAACGGGCTTCTGCGTTTAAGCGGAGACGCGGTGCGCCGCTTCACCTCGGCGGAGGGCCTGGCGAACGATCACATAACCTCGCTGCACATGGGTGCGGACGGGGTGCTGTGGATCGGCACGCGAGGCGGGCTATGCCGGTACGCCGAGGGGCGTTTTGCGGTGTTCCGGCGCAAGGATGGGTTGCTGAGCGACAACATTCTGGCTATCGCCGAAGACCGCAGCGGGCATCTCTGGCTGACGAGCCGCCGGGGCATCGGACGGATCCATAAGCGGGAGCTGGAGGAATTTGCCGCGGGGCGGAAGGTTGAGCTGCAGGCGGTGACGTTCGACACTGCGGATGGGATGAAATCAGCCCAATGCAACGGGGACGCCCAGCCGGCGGCGACGATGACGGCCGACGGCCGGATGTGGTTCCCCACGGTAGCGGGTGTGGTGGTCTTCGATCCTGCCAATCTCCAAGGCGCTCCATCCCCGCCTCGTGTGGTGATCGAAAAGATTTTGGCGGGTTGGCGATCATGGGCTGCCTCGACGGCAGAGATCCGACTGGGGGCAGGCATCAATGATCTGGAGATCCTGTTCACTGCCATCAGCCTCAGCGCGCCGGAACGGGTGCGGTTCCGGCACCGCCTGGAGGGTTATGATTCGGAGTGGATCGAGGCGGGCCGGCGGCGTACGGCTCGCTACACCAATATCCCGCCTGGGCGCTACCGCTTCCGAGTGGTGGCCTATGCCAACGATGGCTCCTGGCCCCGGGAAGAAGCCGGGGTGGATCTGGTTTTGGAGCCGCGGTTCTACCAGACGGGCTGGTTTTTGCTGCTATGCGGGCTGGCGCTGCTAGGGGTGGTGGGCGCCGGTTACCGAGCGCGGATGATGAGCCTGCGGCGGCGGTTCGAAGCAGTCCTGGAAGAGCGGGCCCGGATCGCCCGAGAGATCCATGACACGCTGATGCAGGGGGTCACCGGGGTGTCGCTCCAGTTAGAAGCGGCCTCGCGGCGTCTGCCGTGGCAGCCGGAGGAGGCCAAGCAGCGGATGGATAGGGCCCTGGAGAAGCTGGATGAAGTGGTGGCGGAAGCCCGGCGCACCATTCTGGATTTACGAGGCGGGGGCCTGGTGGATCTGGACATTGAGGCTTCTCTGCGCGAAGTCGTACGCCGGCTCTCGCTAGAACACGGCATCTGCACGGACTTCCGGGTGGAGGGGCCGCGGCGCGCTCTGCCGCCCGCGGTGACCACCCATCTGGTGGGGATAGCGCGTGAGGCGGCCTCGAATGCGATCCGCCACTCCGGGGCCTCGCGGCTCAGCGTGTGGTTGAAATTCGAAAACGGGAAGGTGCGTTTACGGGCAGCCGACGACGGACGTGGCTTCGACCCATCGAATGAGGCCAAGGGGTGCTTCGGGCTGACGGGGATGCGCGAGCGGGCGGCGGCTCTGGGAGGAAGGCTGCTGATCCGGTCTGCGCCAGGGGCTGGGACAGAGGTGGAGGTCGAGGTGCCGTTGGGATCCAGGTTCTGAGATGTCGCCTACCAGTCGTGGACCGTTTCGCATTCTCATCGTGGATGACCACCCCGTGCTGCGCGAGGGTTTGATCTCCATCCTGGGAGAGGAGCCGGACCTGGTGGTGGTTGGCGAGGCAGGCACGGGCGAGGAGGCGGTGCGGAAGTTCCGCGAGCTCCGCCCGGACATCACGTTAATGGATTTGCGGCTTCCTGGATTGTCGGGCGTGGAGGCGACCGAGCGTATCCTCCGGGAATTTCCCGAGGCGCGAATCCTGGTGTTCAGCTCGTACTCGGGGGATGAAGAGATTCATCGCTGCCTGCGCGCCGGGGTGCGAGCGTACTTGCTGAAGGACATGTTGCGCAAGGAGCTGGTGGATGCAATCCGCACGGTGCTGGCGGGGGGCTGCTACCTGCCGGGGGCGGTGCAGCAGCGGCTGCGGGAGAGGGCGGCCTACAAGGAGCTGACGTCGCGGGAGCGTGAGATTCTGGGCCTGATCGTCAAGGGGCTGCGGAACCGCGAGATCGCCGAGGTGCTGGGGACAAGCGAGGGGACGATTCGCATTCATGTCAGCCATATTCTGGCCAAACTGGGCGTCACGGACCGCACGGAGGCCGCCGTGCTGGCCATCGAGCGGGGGATCGTGCCGCTCGGCTGATCCTCGGCCAGGCCGAATATGACACTCCTCATATTGACGGGCCAGGACTGCCCGGTTAGTGTATAGGCGGTTGGGTAGTGTCCTATGAAGCGATACGGATTCTTGTTGTCTATCCTGGCCGCGGGACTTACGGTGTGGTGTCAGGATCCGCGCGGCACGATCACGGGGACGGTGACGGACCCGAGCGGCGCACCGGTAGCGGGCGCTCGCGTGACTGCGGTGAATACATTGACCAACGTAGCTTACCCGGGAACCACGACGGGTGAAGGGGTCTATACGATTCCCTACCTGCCTCAGGGCGAATACAGCGTGACGGTGGAGATGGAAGGGTTCAAACGGGCTGTGCGTTCGGGGATCGAACTGCGCATCTCGGAGCGGATCACGCTGGACTTCCGGCTGGAGCTGGGGACGATCCAGGAGACCGTCAGCGTTACGGCGGAAGCGCCGCTGCTGGAGCTGGGCACGGCGACGAGCGGGCAGATTGTGGATCGGCGGCGCATCAGCGAGCTACCGCTCGGGGAGGGCAATCCTCTGACACTGGTGCAACTGGCGCCCGGCGTGGTGGTGACGGGAGGCTACACGTCGCTGTCGGCGCTCAGCAGCAGCGGCCCCTCCAATTTCGAGGTCAGTGGCTCGCCCGGCGGCAACGAATTCACACTGGACGGCTCGCCGAACACGGCGGATCGGCATGGGCAGGGCGCAGCTCGGGTAGGCTTGCAGCCGCCGACGGACGCGGTGGAGGAGTTCAAGATCGTGACGGCGAGTTTCGACGCCCAACAGGGCCGAACCGCCGGGGCCAACGTGGACGTTGCCGTGCGGGCGGGAACCAATCGGTTTCAGGGTACGCTGTACGAGTTCGTTCGCAACGACAAGCTGTCGGCGAATTCTTTTTTCAACAACCGACAGGGGATTCCGAAGCAGACTCGCCGTTACAACCGGTTTGGGGGCACGCTCGGGGGTCCGGTACGGTTGCCGAAAGTCTATGACGGGCGGGACAGGACGTTCTTCTTCACCAGCATCGAGCGGGTCCGTACTCTCACACCGGACCTGGAAACGCTGACCGTGCCGAATGAAGCCTTCCGGCGAGGGGATTTCAGCGAGCTGCTGAACCGTCCCACGCCGCTGTATGTGTATGACCCGTTCACGGCGCGAGTCGAGGGCGCGCGTGTGGTCCGCGACCCGATCCAATGCCAGGGCCGGCTCAACGTCATCTGCCCGGAGCGCATCAGTCCCATCGCCAAGAACTACCTGTCCTTCTTGCCGTTGCCCAACGTTCCTACCGCTTCGACCACCAACAATTTCATCGGCCGCGGCACCAACGACAACACTTACGACGTGGTGTTGCTGCGCTTCGACCACACGATCAATGAGAAGAACCGGTTTTTCGCTCGTTTCTCGCACAGCTGGCGGACGGAGATTGACGAGAACACATCGGGGAGAATCAACGGGGTGCGGATCAACGGTCGCCTGGGCCATCGCGGCAACCGCGGTGGGGTGTTCGACTACGTCTACGCCCCCTCGGCCACGACGCTGATGAACTTCCGCGCGGGCTTCACGCGCTTCAAACAGGATCGCTTTGCGCTGGCGGCATTTGACTACGACGTGCGGAAGATGGGCTTCTCCGAAGCGACGCTGCGGCTGTTCACGGCGAACATGCTGCCGCAGATCAACATCAGCAACTACTCGTCGCCGGTGGAGCCCAGCGGCTACCTGATCACCACTCCCCTGTGGTCTTTGCAGCCCACGTTCACCAAGATCGCGGGCGGCCACTCGGTGCGCATGGGTTACGATTTTCGCGTCTACCAGGAGAACCGCCGGGACCAGACGTTCCATGCGGGGCAGTACAACTTCGGCAACGATTTCACGCGGCAATCCGATCTGGCCACATCGCTGCCGATCGAGCAGGTTCAGGCCCAGGCCATGGCGGCTTTTTTGCTGGGGTTGCCTACGGGCGGCAACTTCCCGTTGCTGGTGGATCGGGCAGCGACGATGAAATACCAGGCGGTCTACTTCCAGGATGACTGGCGGGTCAGCCGGCGCCTGACCGTGAATCTAGGGCTGCGGTACGAGGTGGATTTCGGCACCACGGAGCGCTATGACCGGCGCATCCACGACTTCGACTTCCAGGTGACGAATCCTACGGAGGCCGCGGTCAAGGCCAACTACGCGAGGAATCCGATTCCAGAAATTCCCGTTGAGCAGTTTCGGCTTCGTGGAGGGCTGGTGTTCGCGGGTCCGGGCCAACGGGGGTTCCGCGCGGATCGCAACAACATCCAACCGCGGATTGGCGCGGCCTTCCAGCTCACTCCGAAGACGGCGCTGCGAGCGGGCTGGGGTATGTTCATGGTGCCTTTCGTCATGGACGCCCTGAATCAGAACGGGTTCAACCGGAACACGCCGTTGATCGCCTCGCCGGACCGCGGGCTGACCTTCATCGCCACGCTCGAGAACCCGTTCCCCAGGGGCTACGTGCCCGAGGTCAAGCGCGATCTGGCCAGTCTGGTGGGTCAGAATCCGGGCACGATCGTGCCCTCCAAGCGGGCCAACGGTTTGGTGCAGCGGTGGCAGTTCGGCTTGCAGCGCGAATTGCCCGGACGCTGGCTCGTTGAGGGCGCTTACGTGGGCAATCGGGGCTACGATCTAACGACGGTGGTGAACGTCAATGCGATCCCGCGTCAGTACCAATCCACCAGGCCGATCCGCGACCAGGCGCTCATTGACTTTCTGAATAGTCCTGTCCCGAATCCATTCCGCGGGGTTGCCGGCTACGAGGGTACGAACCATTACACTGCTTCGGTGCTGAACCGCAGCCAGCTACTGCTGCCGTATCCCCATTACACGGGTCTTTCGATCGAGCGTTACGACGGGGCCAGCTCGTATCACGCCTTTCAGGCGAGAGTCGAGAAGCGCTTTTCGGAGGGCTACACAGTCATGGGCACTTACGCCTGGTCGAAGTACCTTGAAGAGACGAGCCTGCTGAATCCCACGGATACGAAGTACGAGAAGAGGCTGGCGGCGGCGGACTCGCCCCACCGTGTGGCCGTGAGCGGCATCTACGAGTTGCCGTTCGGGCGCGGCCGGGCCTTCGGCTCTTCCTGGAGGGGGGCCAAACAGGCGGTGTTGGGCGGCTTTCAGGTGCAGGGCATCTTCCAGTATCAGGCGGGCATGCCGTTGACGCTCGGCAACATCTACTTCCGCGGGAACCTGTCGGATTTGAAGCCCGTGATCAAGAGCTCGACGATCGGGGTGTTGGGCTCGAGCAACATTCTGGACAACGTCTTTCGCACCGACATTCGGGATACCGGGTTCTATTTCACGGACGACGCCGTGCGAACCGGCGGACAGCTGGACTACACGAAGCAGCGCAATGACCCGCGCATCAATCTGGCGCAGAACATCCGGACGCTGCCTTCGCGGGTGTCAAACTTCCGCAATCAGGGCATCACGCTGCTGGATCTCTCGGTCATCAAGAATTTCGAGCTGGGCGAGCGGGCGAAGCTGCAATTTCGGGCCGAGGCCATCAACGCACTGAACAAGGCGCACTTCAGCGGGCCGGTGCTGAACCCGCGTGACTCGAACTTCGGCCGCGTCACCAGCACCAGCTCGCCGACGCTGCCGCGGGAGTTCCAGCTCGGGCTGCGTCTCGCATTCTAAGTCGAGTCGGCGAGAAGACAGTCATGTCAGAACACATCACCCACACTGCGGTCATGGATGACGGCGCCCGGCTGGCGGTGCACTCCGGGGAAATCTGTGAGGCTTTCAAACAAGTTCTCAAGAGCAAGATCAACATTTGCCGCTATGCGGCGATGACGCGTTCGGGAGACCAGTTCACGGTGAGCCTGCTCCGGGCTTTGCGGGATCGCTGGCCGCGGCGGCGGCCCGGGGATCTTGCCGAGGAGAAGCTGGCTTTTCTGCTTGGCTGGCGCTGTCACCTGGCTGCGGACCGGACGTTCAAGCCGGTGTACCGGATCCTGCAACCGGAGCACTATCAGACGAGTGATGACGAGGACGGCGAACCGAGCGACGTCTCGATCTATCACGACGTCGTTGTGTTCCGCGAGGTGTATGACTGCGGACGTGCCGAACCTTTTGGAACCAGCGCGCTGGACTATCGTCTGGAAACGCATCCGGCGGCGCGCGGCATGCCGGTGCGCGCGCTCGAACGGATTGTACTTCCGCTCTGGCAGCAAAGCCTGGTGGCGATTCAGACCGTCAAAGATGGGGCGCACTTCCAGGTGCACCGTGTCACGGTGCAGAGATACGCGGCAGCGTTCTACAATCCGGATCCGGACAAACTGCGCCGCTACATTCTGGAGCCGAACTTCTACAATCCACGAGACCCGTTGATCGCGCTGGCGCGTTCGATCCAACGGGGTGCGCCGCGGCGCGACATCGTGCTGAAAGACGCTCTGGCCGGAGCGGCGCGCCAGAGCCAGTACGCCCAGGCTCTGGAGCGAGCGTACCGGTACCTGCACGCGGCGAGCGAGTATTTCACGGGCAAAATTGACGAGCGCGAACTCCAGGTCCGCTGCGACGTGGGCAAACCGCATGTGCCGGCAGAACTAGATCCCAGAAGGAGGAAATCATGATGCGGCGGCGCGGTTTCCTGCAAGTCATGGCCGCGCTACCGGCGCTGCCGGGAGGCGGTAGGGCAGCGTCGAGTTCGATGGCAGGCCGGATAGCGCGCCTGGTTTTTCTCGACGATGCGGCGTCGCTGGCGGCGCATTCCATGGCGGTACCCGCGGCGACAGCGCGTGCGATCGCGAGCAATCGGCATCTGTTCTTCGCCGGCGCTGCGCTGAATTCGCCGCCGTCCGGTCCGGCGACGGCACTGGCGGTGCGGGCGGGCAGGGCGACGCTGGAAGTTTATACGGCGGCCGAGCCGGCCAGTCCGGAGGAGCGGCTGCGCCGGGACGCGCGGCTTTTACGCGAGCTGGCGAAGCGTGAGGGAGGCAACGCGCCCGTGTCACCGGAGCAGATCGCCTGCCTATTCGACACCCTGAGTCGCCGGGTGTTGATCGCCATCCACACCTACATCCCGGACGAAAAGGATGTGGAAGGCTGGATGGAGCGGTTGATTCGGCTGCATGAGGCCATGGAGGCATACTGGCGCGGGCTAGCGGAGGCGGCCACCCGTGCGGAGGTTGTGCGTGATGACTGGTACGACGCCGCCGACCCGATCGTCCGCGCCGCGGCTGCGCTCCATCATGGCGTCCTGGACCCGGCCGCTGTGGCTGAAGCGTTGGCGTTGCAACCCCGGTGCACCTACGGCCGTTTGTTGGTCGAGGCGCACGCCCGCCTGAGCAACATCTGAGGCGAGCGGAGGAAGTAGAACAAAAGCTACAAGAATGTTTTGATTCCCCGCCTCCCTCGGAGCGCGGCAGCGGCATCTAATCTTTTTTCATCCGGCAACCGATGCGTGCGGCCACCGGTTGGGGATATCGGGGTGGGAGACGGGACGAAGGTTAAACCGCGGAGCGAGGGCAAGCGACGGGCCGGTGGCGTAGGAGGGGGAGATCGTGAGAGACTGCGTATGGCGCCGGATGGGGACGAGCGGTGAAGATTCTGGTGACGGGGCGGCCGGGTTGCGGCAAGACGACGCTGGTCGAGAAAGTTGCGCGGCGCTTTGCGGCGGAGGCGGGCGGTTTTCTGACGCGTGAGATGCGGGATGAGAAGGGCGTGCGCCTGGGATTCCGCATCGTGACGCTGGATGGGCGGACGGCCACGCTGGCGCACGTGGGGTTCCCGAGCCGGGTTCGGGTGGGTCGCTACGGCGTGGATCTCGAGGCTCTGGAGAATGTGGCTGTGGCGGCGCTGCGCGAGGCGCTACGCTCGAAGCGGCTCGTGGTGGTGGATGAGATCGGCAAGATGGAGATGGCTTCCGAAGGGTTTCGAAGTGCGGTGCTGGAGGCGCTGGATTCGCCCTGCGCGGTGCTGGCCACGATCCACGCGCATCGGCATCCCTTCACGGACGCCGTCAAGGCGCGCCGCGATGTCCGCCTGGCGGAACTGACGCCGGCGAATCGCGATCGGCTGGCGGAGGCGATCGAAGGGTGGTTGAGAAGGGCGCTGGCGGGGCCGGTGTGAAGCGTGCAGAGCGGGGTCCGGCGGTGAAGTCGGCGCGGGGTTGCGCTGACGCGTCAGCGCTGGGAAGGGGCACCGAGCAAGCTGCGGGCGGCGGCGAGAGTCTGCGCGAGAATGCGCTCGGGATCGGGAGGGGGGTCCACGCGCACTGTGATCTTGGGGCCGGGGCCGGTGGGCTGCCAGCGCCAGTAGAACCGCTCGCAAGGGAATCCGGCAAACACGGTGACCAGAGGGACGCCGCAGGCGGCGGCGGCATGCTGGCCGGCGGAATCGTACCCGACGTAGAGGCGGCTGGTTGCGATGCGAGCGGCGATGTCGGCGAAAGGCCCGTGGAAGGTTCGCACCCGGCAGGGATCGAGGTGCACGCGGCTTAAGGCGTCTTCAACGCGCTGCTGCTCATCGCCGCCGGCGCCGGTGTCTACCAACAATGGGAGACCGAAGCCGGCGAGTCCGGCGAGTAGCCGTTCCTCGAAGGGATCGGGCACGCGTTTGGCCGGATTCTCACCCACACCCAGGTTGACGGTGATTCCGCCGAAGTCGTCGGGCTGAGCTGCCGGAGCGATCCACGGCCGTGCATCGGGGACGCCGAAGGTTGCGGCGAGCCATTGGCTGGTCAACTCGCTGATGGCATCGCGGCTGTCACCGCCCCAACTGCGGCTTTCGAAGAAGTAGTAATTCCGCTCATCGCAGACCGGCAGCAGGCCGAGTTGCGTGAGGCGCGAATCCGGATCCACGACGATGGAATCGGGTGCATCGAGGCTGCGGGCGAGCTGGAGTCCGGCGGCCAAGCGCTCGGGCAACGCGGCAGTTCGGCCGTATTCGACGGGCAGCCAGTGAACGCGGGGATCGGCGGCAAAGAGGTCGCGATTCTTGCGTCCGCCGGCCAGCACGACGCGGCTGGAGGGGAAGCGGCGGAGCATGGCGTCCAAGACGAGGCTGGTAACGGCGATGTCGGCGCCGAGAGTGACGCGTGACAGCACGAAGACGGTTCGGACGCGGGCGGGATCGCCCTGGAAGATCTTGGGCTGTCGGATGCGGCGGTAGCGGGCTTGAAGCTCCGCGGCGTCGTAGCGGCCGAGCCGGCGGGCGATGACACGGCTGAACAGTGCGACGTATTCTTCGACGGCGGCGGGATCGAAGCTATCCGCCAGAGCTTCGACGCGCCGGAAGAGTTCGGCGTCAGTATTCACCGAGGTACTTCCCAACGATGAGTTGCAGCTTCTTGCGCGTGGCTTCGGGGACCGCTTTTGGGTCGGTGATGAGGGCGTGCGCAAGCGCAGAGCCGCACTTGCAAGAGCGCTGAGCGGGGATGGAGGCCACGGCGCGGGTCACGACGCGTGCGGCATTCTCTGCGTTTTTGTTCAGGTGCTCGATGATTTCGTTCACGGTGACGGCGTCGTGATCCGGATGCCAGCAGTCGTAATCGGTGACCATGGCCACGGTGACGTAGCAGATTTCGGCTTCGCGGGCGAGCTTGGCTTCCTGGAGGTTGGTCATGCCGATGACGTCCATGCCCCAGGCGCGATAGAGGTTGGATTCGGCTTTGGTGGAGAAGGCGGGTCCTTCCATGCAGAGGTAAGTTCCGCCGCGCTTAGCGCGAACGCCTTCGGCCATGCAGGCCTGATAGAGGATCTGGCTCAGCTCGGGGCAGACCGGGTCGGCGAAGCTGATGTGGGCCACCAGTCCTTCGCCGAAGAAGGTGGAGGCCCGGCCACGCGTGCGGTCGAAGAACTGGTCGGGGATCACGAAATCCAGGGGGCGGTGCTCTTCTTTCAGGGAGCCGACGGCGCTCAGCGAGATGATACGTTCGACGCCGAGCATCTTGAAGCCGAAAATGTTGGCGCGGAAATTCAGTTCGGAAGGCGACAGCCGGTGTCCCCGGCCGTGGCGGGCCAGGAAGGCGACCTGGCGCCCCGCGAGTCGGCCTACGACATAGGCGTCGGAGGGAGGTCCCCACGGGGTCTCCAGAGTGACCTCCTGGTGGGCTTCGAAACCGGGCATGCTGTAAAGTCCGCTGCCGCCGATAACACCGATGTCAGCTTTCAAGTGACTTGCTCCTTCGTGGCCAGTAAATTTCGCCCGCCAAGAGAGCGGGCCTAATAAGAACCTGTTTCAAACTTCGGCCGGGGACGGCCATGACTCCAGATCGCCGCGGGTTGGCGATGCCCCCGGGACCGGCGCTCGGCTACTAGCCGCAAGGCGCGGGCACGATCTCTTCACGAACCGGGTCCCAGCGCATGGTGCGACCCTGGCGGTAACTGTCCACCGCCATGCGAGAAGCGATCGAGACGCGATAACCCAACTCGAAGGGGCAATTGGGTTCTTTGCCCGTTCGTATGGCGTCCAAGAAATCCTGCATGTGGGCGTTGGGCGGCGTGCGCGTCTGGCCGATGATTTCGGCGCCGTCGGGGCGGTTGACCTTCTGCGGTGAGTAACGAATTTGCTGGCCGCGAGAGATGGTGCCGTCCGTGCCCAGCACATCCTCAGTGGATCCCAAATGGTTGTTGCCGAAGCCGGAGTCCCAGGTGAAGAGGATCTCCTCGGGATGCTCCATGGCGACGTTCATGGTGTCGGGGACCTCGCGACCGTCCTTCCAGAGATAGATGCCGCCTACGGTGGTCACAGCCCTGGGAATCTGGAGGTTGAGCACCTTGTACCAGAAGGCGAGCTGGTGACACATGTTTTCGTAGAAATTGCCGCCTGAGTAATCCCAGAAGAAGCGCCAGTTGACATAGCGGTTGGGGTCGAAGGGGCGTTCGGGGGCCTCACCCAGGAAGGCTTTCCAGATGATGTTCTCCTGGGTCATGTCGGGGTAGATGGGGCGGGACCACTGGGGCTTGCCGTGCGGCGTGTTGCGGTACATGTGAGCGTGGATGGCGGTGATTTTGCCGACCCAGCCGGTTTTCATGAAGTTGACGGCGTCCACGATTTGACCGGAAGAGCAGCCTTGATGGCCGATCTGGACCACGCGATTGCGTGCTCGTTGATAGGCGGCGCGCATGCGCTTGGCGTGCTCGACGGTAAAGGCCATGGTTTTTTCCTGGTAGACATGCTTGCCGGCGTCGAGGGAAGCGACGAAGTGCTCGCAGTGCAAGTGCTGCGGTGTGGCGATGATAACAGCGTCAATCGAGCGATCCTCGAGCAGGTAGCGGTAATCCAGGAAGGTCTTGGCGTTGGGGACCAGCTTGCGAGCTTCCTCCAAACGACGGGTGTAGACGTCGGCGAAGGCGACCATCTCGGTGTTGGGGCACGCCAGGGCCTCGCGCACGAGCTGCATGCCGCGATCGCCGGGACCGATGATGCCCAGGCGGATGCGGTCGTTGGCTCCGAGGACGCGGGAAGGGGCGATGCTGCCGGCCAGTCCGGTGGCCACGCGGCCGATGAATTTACGACGTGAATCCATGATGGCTATCCTTGGCTCGCAATCCGAGCGCATTCTATCTTAGCATCGCGGGGGCGGGCGATCGGAGGCGGTCACAAGGGCGGTGGGAGAATTTTGCGTCTGTTTTCAGTGTGATGGCGGAGTTCAGCGTTTTGATGGGAAGGCGCCTGTGCGATGTTCGGGGCAGACGAGGCCCCGAACGGGGGCACCCTGGAGGACAACGCTGGTGGCCACCAGCCTTCCTGATCACCGACCTGCCTGGATTGACGCGTGGCCGGCGCTACCATGTGAGGTGTGGAGCTGCGCGCCGGCATTCATCCCATTCTCGAAGCCCTTCGCACCGGGCGTCCGCTCCAACGTATCCTGATCGCCAGAGGCGCGGGCGGTCCCCGGATCCAGCAGATCATCGAACAGGCTCGAGCCCTCTCGATTCCCATCCATTTCGAACCGCGTGAGGTTTTGGACCGCATGAGCCCCCAGACGGCGCACCAGGGCGTGATTGCAGTGGGGGCGGCGCGTTCCTATGCGGCCCTGGAAGACGTCTGGACGGGAGCTGAGCTGTTGGTCGTACTCGACGGGGTCGAAGATCCGCACAATTTAGGCGCGATCATTCGCACGGCGCATGCGGCGGGCGCGACGGCGGTGGTGGTGCCTCAGCGCCGCGCTGTGGGTTTGACGGAGACGGTGGCGAAGGCGGCAGCCGGGGCGTTGGAGTACTTGAGCGTCGCGCGCGTGGTGAATTTGAATCGGGCGCTCGATCAGCTCAAGGAACGCGGATTTTGGATCTACGGTCTGGACGAGCGCGGATCCCATCTCTACCACGAAGTCGAGTACCAGCGGCCGACGGTGCTGCTGGCAGGCGGCGAGGGGCGGGGCCTGCACGAACACACCCGCGCGCGCTGCGATTTTCTGGTGCGCATCCCGGTGGAAGGGCCGATCGCTTCGCTGAACGTGTCGGTGGCGGTGGGCATCGTGCTATTCGAGTGGAAGCGACGGGCAGGGCGCTAGTCCCGGTGCGTGCGGAGGGCTCGAGGCCGAGAGCGGGTGTGCGGGCCGCGGCGGCTTTGACGGCCTGCACGGTGTGGGAGGCGGGCGAGACTGCAAGGTTCCTCGAGATAGCGACCGACGAGCACGAGCGGCTCAGGGGCGTGAAGAGCAGTGATCAGCGGTTCAGACGTTCTTGATCAGATCGAGGTTCCCGGTGCGAGCGGCTTCGAGCACGGGGCCCATGTAATCGTCCACCATCTCGGCCGTCAGCGGGACAGGCATGTTCTCGAGTTTCATTTTGAGCTGCGGATCCTTGGCCGCGGTGAGCGCGCGCTCGATGTGGGCCTGGCTGAAGCCGGGGACCTGATCCAGGCGCGAGGGCAGGCCGGCTTTTTCGAGGAAGGCAATCAAGGCACGGGCGACGGCCAGACCCAACTCACGTCCGGTGAGGGAATCCGTATCGGCCTCGGTGTAACCCAACTGACGGGCGATGGACCCGACCAGCCGGAGCGGGCCTTCGACGGCCGGAGCAAAGAAGACGGCGTAGTAAGGATTCATCAAGGCGCAGGCGCGCCCGTGGCTGAGAATATCCACAAGTGAGAAGCTGGTGAGGTGCGCGCCACTGGTGCCGCCGAGCATGATGGCGTAGCCGCCCAGATCGGTGGCCAGGCCCAGCGCCTCGCGGCCGGTTTCGGAGGCAGGATTGGCAAGGACTTCGGGCAGATACTTCATGACCAAATAAATGCTTTCGCGAGCGATTTTCTCCATGCGGGCATAGAAGGGCTTGCCGACGGCACTGTAGAGCACTTCGAGGCAGTGCGAAAGGCCGTCGAGGGCGCCATCGGCGGTGAGGGATGCGGGAGCGGAGACGGTCACGGCGTAGTCGAAGAGGGCGCGGGGAGGCACGATGGCGTCATCCACGATGAGCTTTTTCTGACCGCTGGCCAGATCGGTGATGTTGGAATACTTGGTCAAGTGCGCTCCGGAGCTGGCTGCGGTCTGCACGGCCAGGTGGGGCGGCAATGCGGCGCCGGTTGTTTGCAGCGCCCTGGTCACCTGGCCGACGCCGAAGTACTGGTCAATCGGGCCGCCCAGGGTGCGCAGCACCTGAGCGGCTTTGACGGCGTCAATCGTGCTGCCGCCGCCGAAGCTCACTGTGAGATCCGGGTTCAAGGCGGTGATCTCAGCGGTGATGCGAGCCAGATCCTCGCGGGGGGCGTTGGGGCGTGCGCCCTGGATGGTGGCTGCGACGTGCACGCCAGCGGCTTGCAGGGAGTTGCGGATCGCGTCTTGAAACCGGTCTGCGCCTGGGAAGCTGTCTTGAACCAACACGGCGCTCCTGCCCAAGTCCGCCGCCAGGCGGCCCACCTGAGGCAAGACGCCGAAGCCGTGGACGTAGGCGTCGCCTTTGAATTCGCGAATCAGCTCACGCGCGAGGTCAAATTCTGCCATAGGAAACAATGTAGCAAGCGTGTTCTGCTTGCGCGAGGGCGGGTGTCGGGAACGGCGAGATCTCGAGTGAAACGAAAGTAGGAGGCACGCAGACAGGGCAACGGCCGTGCGAGCGGTGCGAGGTTCCGCGGCCTAAGGGATTGTGATTCAGACTCGCAAGCAGGTCGGAGCGGGATTTTGCGCCGTGGCGGTGTTGGTCTTGGCTATAATTCCCGCTGGGAGGTTTTCATGGAGCGAGAACAAGCCGCGGAATCGAGACGGCAGTGGATGCGGAAGACGGCGGCGGCGGGCGTGGGATCGTTGTTGATCGTGCGGCCGGAGGCGGTGCGCGGCAGCCAGGCGAATTCGAAGGTGACGGTAGGGCTGATCGGGGCGGGGAATCGTGGATCCTACGACGCCTCGATCGCACACGCGGACCCGCGCGCGCAAGTCACGGCATTGTGCGATCTGTTCGACGACCGCATCGAGACGGCGATTCAGAGGATCCGCATCCAGGGGAAGCCAGCCGTGTACAAGGATTACCAAAAACTGCTGGCTTCGGATGTGGATGCGGTGATCATCGCCACGCCGCCGTTTCTGCACCCTGAGCAACTGGAAGCCGCGGTGCAGGCGCGCAAGCACGTATTCTGCGAGAAGCCGATGGGTGTGGACGTGGAAGGTTGCAAGCGCGTGATCGCGGCGGGACGTAAGGCGGATCCGACCAAGTGCATCTCGGTGGGCTTTCAGCAGCGCTACGGGCCGGTGTATCTGGAAGCTTATCGGCGGATTACGGAGGGTCAAATCGGGGAGGTGGTGAACGCGCGAGCTTTCTGGATCGGTAGCGATCCGTTCAAGCGCGTGCCCTACGATGATCCCAAGATCGAGAAGCTGCGGAACTGGTTCTGCTATCGGGATTACTCAGGAGATTTTATCGTCGAACAGGATTGCCACAACTTCGACGTGTTGCATTGGTTTCTGGGAAATTTGCCGGTGCGGGCGGTGGGTTATGCAGGGACCAAGGTGCGCACGACGATGGAGATTCTGGATCACCTGACGCTTTCCTTCGAGTTTCCGAACGGGATCCACGTGAATTACGAGGCGAATCAGATCAGCCCGGCGGGGTTCAGCCGCGTAGGGGAGGAATTCACCGGGAGGACCGGGGTGATTGCGACCTCTCGCGCGCGCATGGTGCACACGCGAGGACCCAAGCAGGTCGAGGAAGTGGTCTCCAAGCGCGACATCACCTTCGACGCCATCGAGCAGTTCATCGGACGGATTTTAAGCGGCGACGTGGAGAATGTGGCCGAGCGTTCGGCGCTGAGCACCCTGATTGCGATTTTGGGGCGCACGGCGCTGTACACCGGTCGGGAAGCCACCTGGAAAAACGATATTGGAGTGTGAGCCATGGGGAGAGTGTTGGCGGTTCTGTTGGTGTGCGCCGGCCTGGCGGCCGCGCAACAGGAAAAGATTCGGGTGATCGCATTCGGGGCGCACCCGGACGATTGTGACATTCGGGTGGGAGGGACCGCGGCAAAGTGGGCGGCGATGGGCCACGCGGTGAAGTTTGTCTCGGTGACCAACGGAGATGCGGGCCATCAAAGTCAGGGCGGCGGCGCGTTAGCCAAACGGCGGCGGGCGGAGGCGCAGGAAGCGGGCCGCCGGCTCGGGATTGCGGAGTACGAGGTCCTGGACAACCATGACGGGGAGCTGATGCCAACCTTAGAAGTGCGGCAGCAGATCATCCGGCGGATCCGTCAGTGGAACGCGGACCTGGTGCTGGGTCCGAGACCGAACGATTATCATCCGGATCATCGTTACACCGGGATTTTGGTGCAGGATGCGGCCTACATGGTGATGGTGCCGAATGTTTGTCCGGACACACCGCCTTTGAGGAAGAACCCGGTGTTCATGTATTTCGAGGACCGATTCGAGAAGCCGAATCCATTCCGCCCGGACATTGCGGTGGACATCACCGATGTTTGGGAGAAGAAGGTGGACGCGCTGGACGCGCACGTATCACAGATGTACGAGTGGTTGCCGTGGGTAGCAGGGACGCTGGATCAGGTGCCTGCGGATCCGATTCAACGCCGACAATGGCTGGCGAAGACCCGAAGCGGCGGACTGACGCCTGCGGTGCGCGCAGCTTTAGTGAAATGGTACGGCGCGGCACGAGCCAAGGAGATCCAGCGGGCGGAAGCCTTTGAGATTTGCGAGTACGGGCGACGCCCGGACGAAGCCGAACTGCGGCGGCTGTTCCCGATGGTGAAGTGAACGGGGAGGAGCAGCTTCGGGCCTTACCCTCAGTGGACGAAGTGCTGAGGGGATTGGAGCGCCTGACGGCGGCGTTTCCTCGAGCGCTGGTGGTGGAGCAGACGCGGAGGGCGATGGAGCGAGCTCGGGCGGCGCTGCGGCGGGGAGAGAGCCTTCCCGAGGGCTGGATCGAGGCAGAGGTCGAGAGGGCGCTGACTGAGTTGAGGCGTCCCTCACTGCGCGGTGTGATCAACGCGACGGGCGTAATATTACACACGAACCTGGGGCGGGCGCCGTTGCCGGTCTTTCAGCCCCTTTTCGGTTACTCGAATTTGGAATACGACCTGGAGACCGGCCGGCGGGGTAAGCGCGACGTACACATCGCAGGTTTGCTGGAGGGGTTACTGGGACGGCCGGGGATCGCGGTCAACAACAATGCGGCGGCCGTGTATCTGGTGTTGCACGAGCTGGCGGCGGGGGGCGAGGTGGTGGTCTCGCGCGGGGAGCTGATCGAGATCGGGGACGGCTTCCGGATCCCTGAGATCATGGCGGAATCCGGGGCGGTGCTGCGCGAAGTGGGCACGACGAACCGGACGCGCATCGAGGACTATCGCGCGGCGATCAACGAACGCACGCGGCTGCTGCTGCGCGTGCACCCGAGCAACTTTCGGGTAGTAGGTTTCACGGCCCGGCCGAGGTTAGAGGAACTGGTGGCGCTGGGTCGTGAGAGGGGCATTCCGGTGTACGAGGATCTGGGCAGCGGGTGCGTTGTGGAGCTGGGAAGCTTCGGCTTGCAGGAGCCGGTTGTCAGAGACAGTCTGCGGGCGGGCGTGAATCTGGCATCGTTCAGCGCCGACAAGCTGCTGGGAGGCCCGCAGGCCGGGATCGTGGTGGGAGATGGGGAGCTGGTGGGGCGATTGCGCCGCAATCCGATGTACCGGGCGCTGCGGCTGGACAAGCTGATTTATCAAGCGTTGGAGACGACGCTGCGGCATCTGCTGCTGGAAGCCTGGGATGAGATTCCTGCGCTGCGCATGATCCGGATGAGCGCGGAGGAGATACGGCGGCGAGCGGAGCGTCTACTGCAACAGCACCCCAAACTGCGCGGTGAGATCATCCGCGGACAGTCGGTGGTAGGAGGAGGTTCGACGCCTGAGCAGGGTCTGGAAACGTGGCTGATCGCTGTGGACAGCGAGGATGTCGTGGGGCTGGAGAGCCGTCTGAGAAAGAATTCCCCGCCGGTGGTTGCGCGTGTTCAGGAAGGGCGGCTGCTGCTGGATCTGCGCACGGTTTTTCCTGAGCAGGAGAAGGAATTGGCCGCAGCCCTGGAACGTGCGCTGGGATGAGCGGCATCGGGCGCTGGGGCGTAAGGCTGAGAAGAAATCCTCTGTGGGTGGTGTTGCCGCTCGAAGCAGCGCTGCTGCTGCCGAGCCTCGAACTGCTACCTGTGTGGACGGACGAGCACCACACGCTTCAGACGGCGAGTTTGCCGCCGGCTGAGATCGGGGCCAGCGTGGCAGCGGATGTTCACCCGCCGCTTTATTTTTGGCTGGCCCATGCCTGGATGCAGTTGCCGCTGCCCGGGAGTCCGATCGGGCGTTTGCGAGGGCTATCAGCTTTGTGGGTTCTTCTAGCCACAGTGGCGCTGTGGCGGCTGTGGTTGCGAGAGGCTCCGGAGCGCGAGCGTTTGTGGTTTCTGGCGGTGTGGACGCTGTCAGGGTGCCTGTTGCTGTACGGGCGGATGGCGCGTTCCTACAGCATGCAACTGTTCGTGGGCGTTCTGGCGATTTACGCGGCGATGCGTTGGCTCGAGCGGCCTGTTGAGTGGCGGAGAGGGCTGGGTTACGTGGCGGCGTCGGCTGCGTTGTTGTACACGCACTATGTGCCGGGGATCGCTGTGGGGGTGGCGACGGGGTTGGTTGCGGCGCGACGCATGTGGAAAGGCAGAGGACCGCGGCCGATGGTTGTCGCTTTGGTGTATCTGGGCATCGTGTTGGCGCTGGCGCCGTGGATAGCGGCCATGGCAGGCGCCATGAACAAGTGGGCGGCTCGTTCGGCCTCCTACCGAGTATTTCCGCAGCCGCTGTTAGATGAAGTTGCGAAGCTGGCTTATTGGCTCCTCTCGTTTAGCTTCGGGGAGAGCTTGCCCGGGTTGACGGCGGTGATCGCGTTGCCGATGGCAGGGGCTGTGATGTGGATGACAGTGCGAGGGATGCAGAGCCGGCCGTCGTGGCTGCCATTCGTGTTGGTGACGGCGGCGGTAGCTGTCCTCGGGGTGAGCCGGTGGGTGTCCGTGCCGTTCGTGCCGGCACGGCTAATGTTCTTGCTGCCGTTCTATCTGCTGCTGGTGGTTCGAGGGTGCGCGCAGCAGGGCCGTTTGGGGACGGTGATTTGCGCAATCTGGCTGGCGGTATCGGCGTGTTCGGTAGCCGGTTACTTCCGCAAGGAGGGTTTCTTGAATAAGGGATACGTAGCGCCGTTCGACGAGATTGCGGAGCTGATCTTGCGAGACAGTTCGCCGGGCAGCACGGTGGTGATCCTGGACACGTTCAACACGGATGCTTTCCCGTTAAGGGACCGGCTCGAGGGTCGTGCGCGAGTTCTGCTGCTGACCGGCGAGCATGTGTTTGGAGAACTGGAGCGGATCCGGCAGGAAGGGGGTACGCGGATCATCTGGCACGTGCGGAATACTCACGATATTTCTCCGGGCGAGTTGAACCGGCGCATGGAGGCGCAGCTAGAGGGTACGGGCTCGGTGCGAAAGCACCTGTTCATTCGCTATTCTGCGGCGGAGAGGTTCGCGATGCGGTTAGCAGGATGGGAAGAGCGTCCTACGCACTTTTATCAGGCGCTGGAAGTGCGATAGGTGAGGGTGGCGGGCATCTGGGACCGGGCGTTGAAATCGGGGCAAGTGGGGACCATCAGGTGAGCTTGCGGCCGATGACGGCGTAGTCCAATCCACCGAAGAAAGCGTGTCGAAACTCTTCGGGGAGTGCAAGGAGGGCGGGTATGGCCTCCCAGGCAGGGGAACGGCGGTGAACCTCAATGGCGCCGAAGCCGTGCTCCTCGAAGTAGAAAACCAGGAGGGCTGGAGGGATGGGGTGGCGGTGAGTGGGGTCAAGGTAGTAGTGAGTGGCGAAGATGGCGAGACATTCGGGGTTGGGGGTTTCCACGACGAGACGGCCATCGCGCCGCAACACGCGCGCTGCGGAGCGGAAGAGGTCGGGGAGACGCTCTGGCGGAAGATGTTCGAGGACCTGTGCGCAGAAGAGGCCGTCGAGGGAAGCATCGGGTTGGGCTTCGAGCCAGAGGAAGAGATCGGCGGCCTCGGCTGTGAGCCCCTTGGCGCGGCAGAGCGCGACGGCTTCCTGGCTGAGATCCACGCCGCGGGCGGGGATGCCGGCTTCGCCGAGGAGTTCGAGGAATTCGCCGCGGCCGCAGCCGAGGTCGGCAACCGCTCGGCAATTCGTAAAGAAAGGGAGATAGAAGCGCTGCTGGGCTTTGACGTAGTCCTCAGAACCGCGAAAACGTTCGGCGAATTTGAGCCAGTCGAGAGGTGGGGAGGGCGTGGGGGAGAACTGGGTCGGTGTGGCAGAGGGCGAAATCGCCGCGGCCCGCTGGCGGAGGAGGCGAAGCTCGGAGTGGATCAAGCGCTCGAAATCGAGACGTACCTGCTCGAGGTCGGCCCAAAGACGCCTTTGGATCTCAGTCGCCGAGCGCTCGAGTTCGGTGACGAAATCGGAGTGTTGGTTACGAACCAAATCGCGGAAGTTCGCCTCCGCGAGAGTGACGCGGTTTTGGAAGGCGCCCTGAAGTTCAGCCAGAGTGCGGAGGAAGTGAATTTCGTGGTCGGCGAGCTTACGTTCCCACTCGGCACGCCAAGCGGACCAATGGGCACGAATATCCTTGAGTTCGGCCGCTTCGGCCTGAAGGAGATCCGAGCGGCGCTGAAGTTCCTGGCGCAGTTCATCGAGGAGGCCGCCGACACGGAGGAAGGTTCGGTTGATTTGGTTCAGGGCTTCGAGGATAGCATCGAAGGCGGTCAGGACGGCGCGGTTGAATTCGACTTGCTCGCGGACGTGCCAGTCGAGCGCTCGCGCGAGGAGACGCTTGACGAGCTGGATGGCGGCGTTGAGAGGACCGGGCGGGCGTGGGTTGACGGTGCCGATGGCCGCGACCTTGCCCTCAGCGGCATCGCGGGCATGGAGGATGGGCATGAGGTCGGCGAGAGGAATCTGGACGGATTCGGAGGGGGCGGTTGTGGGGTAGCGAGAGCGGACGCGGTTCCGGATCTGTCGGACAAGAACAGCTAGCTCCTGAGCGGAAGGGTCGGTAAGGGCATCATCGGGCACGGCTCTTGCTCCGGGTACGGGGAAGGGGCCAAGTGGCGGTGACTTTGGAATAAATTCCACCTCGCGGAGTAAACTCTCCGGTAACAGTGGCACGCACAGGGCGGACGGCCTTCACCAGATCCCGCAAGATACGGTTTACGACGTTCTCATAAAAGATACCCAGGTTTCGATATCCGAGGATATACATTTTGAGGGATTTCAGCTCCACGCAGAGCTTGTCTGGCACATAGCGGATGGTGATCTTCCCAAAATCGGGGAGAGCGGTCTTAGGGCAGACGGAAGTGAACTCCGGGATGACGATCTCGATCTCATAACCTGGGTATTGGTTGGGCCAGGTTTCGAGTTGGGGCAAAGGATCCTTGATCCCTGCGCGAGCGTGCTCGGGTGTATAAGCAGGAGTTTTCATAGGAGCTAGGATAGGGCCTTAGCAAGCAGGTCAAGAAAGAGTCCGACGTCGGTGACCACTCCGACGGCCTGGCCGGTGCCGCGGTCACTAACTTTGGTAACGACTGCGGGGTTGATGTCCACGCAGACGACTTTGACCCAACTAGGGAGCATGTTGCCGACGGCGATGGAGTGGAGCATCGAGCCAAGGCAGAGGACGAGACCGGCACCTCGAAGGGCACGGGCGTAGGCGTCCTGGGCGGCATTCATATCCGTGATGGTCTCGGGGAGTGGGCCGTCGTCCCTGAGGCTGCCGGCGAGAACAAACTCCACATCGGCCTTGATGCATTCATAGAGAATCCCGGAGCGAAGGACGCCTGCTTCAATGGCCTGGCGGATGGAGCCGGCGCGGTAGATGGCGTTAATCGCGCGCATGTGATTGCGGTGACCGTGTTCTTCCTGACGGCCGTCGGAGAGGCGGACACCGAGCGATGTGCCGAAGAGGGCGGCCTCGATGTCATGGACAGCGAGCGCGTTGCCGCTGAGGATGGCCTGGACGAAGCCCTGGCGAATGAGGCTAGCGAGGCCAGGTGCGCCGCCGGTGTGCACGACGACCGGGCCAGCGACGACGACGACCTTGCGGTCCTGAGCCAAAGTCTGGCGGATGAGGGCGGCGGTTTGGCGGACGGCGGTCTCGACCTGACGTTCCGAGGAGACGCCGTTGGACATGAAGGCGAAGGCCAGGCGATCGCGTTCCTTCGCTTCCGGCAGGACGCGAATGCCGCGGATGCCAACCACAACCTGGTCGCCGGCTTTGAGGTCGCGAAGTCGCCGGCAGCGAGCGCGATTGCCTGAGACGACGATCAAAGCGTCCATGCGCTGGTCCTCAACCTCGATCCACTGACCGCCGTGGCGGATGAGAGTGCGGTGGTTGGTGGTGGAGTAGAAGTCGTCAGGCGCGCAGCGGTCCTTTTCGACGGTAGCCAGGGAGACCTCGGCGGCGTCGGCGATAGCACAGCCGAGACCAAGGAGAGCCTGCAGGAGCTGATCGAGCAAGGGGCGAGATGGCGTCTGGACGCGGAGACGCAAATAGGAAGGTTCGCTGTTGGTGCGGCCGATACGGAAATGCTCGACCTCGAAGTGGCCGTGATACTCGACCACCGTATCGAAGATGCGCTCCATGATGTGGGAATCGATCAAGTGGCCCTCGGCCTCGAGGACCTCGTGAAAGCCGCCGGCGGGGATGGTGGAGTTCATGCTGTGTCTTAAATACCTAGTGTAGCGGGAGAAGGAGAGCTGAGGAAGCGGGTTCAGCGAAGTCCGGCGGGGGGAGCGATGAGGGCCACGAGTTCGAGTAAGGATCCCACGAGGAAATCAGGCGGTTCTTGGGAGAGCGTGTGAGGCTGAAAGCCGTAGGTGACGCCGCAGGCTCGGACGCCTGCGTTTCGCGCGGTGAGGACATCCACCGCGCTGTCGCCGATGAGCAGGGTGTGTTCGGGCGGGGCGCCGGCTTCCAGCATGAGAGCGTGGACGCCGATGGGGTGAGGTTTCTTATGAGGGAAGCTGTTGCCGCCGTGGATGGCGAAGAAGAAGTCCGCGAGCGCGAGTCCGTGGAGGATATCGCGACTGATGCGAACCGGCTTGTTGGTGAGGACGGCCATGTTGAGGCCCAGATGGGCGAAGGATTCGAGCGCCTCGCGAACGCCGGGATAGGGACGAGTGAAATCAAGCTTGTGCAGCGAGTAGTGTTGCAAGAAAAACTGGAGTGCAGCGAGCACCTGCTCTTCGGAGGCCTGGGGTCCGAGGGCGCGGCGTATGAGGACAGGGGCGCCATCACCCACGTAGGAAGCGATGGTTTCCTCGGGGATCGGCGGGAGGCCGAGGCTAGCGCGGGCGGCGTTGACGGAGTTGGCGAGGTCCTGACGAGAGTCAATGAGAGTTCCATCCAGGTCGAAGATCAGAAGTTCTGGTCTAAAGAGGACGAGGGAGCGAGAAGCGTCAGCCGGCATGATGGACACGCATATGAACTTGATCCCATCTTACAGGCAGGTGGCGAGGCGACGCAGGGGGTGGGTGGTTCACGCAGGGGGAGCGAGTTTATCGGTTGAGTTTTCAAGCAAATGGGGGGGCAAAGAGGAGGCTGTCGAGGGACCGGATGATAGGTTCGAACCGGAGGAGAAGGATTGCCGGTGAGAACCGGCTGGGGGCCGCCGGAGGCCCCACGGGCGAGTGCGGGGAGAGGCCCGAGGCGGTCCCATGCGTTGTGCGAGGGCTACCAGATGAAAACAGCAAAGAGAACCGCGAGCGAAGGGCGCCGAGGAAGGGGCCGGACGGGCAAGAGGAGCACGCGAAGATATGTGGACAAGGCAGCGCTGGTGGAGCAGGTGATCCAGAGCATCGAGGAACGTCTCAGGCGGGACGAGTTGAAAGCCACAGTGGGAGATCTGATCCGACTGGTGCAACTGGAGAAAGAGCTGGAGGACGAGCGTCCGAAGGAGATCAAGGTGACATGGATCGAGCCGGAAGAGAGCGACTTGTGAGGGGCATCGAGTACGTGCCGTTGCCCTCGCAGGCGCGTTTCCACCGCTCGACAGCGAGGTTCAAGGGCTTCTCAGGGCCGATCGGGTCGGGAAAAAGCCAGGCGCTGTGCCAAGAGGCGATCAAGCTGAGCTATGTGAATCCCGGTCGGACGGGGTTGCTAGGCGCGCCAACATACCCCATGTTGCGTGACGCGACGCAGGCGACGCTTCTGGAGATCTTAAGCCGGAACCGAATCCCCTACGAGTTCAACAAGGCAGAGAACATCTTGAAGATGGGGGATACGGGGTCTCGAATTTTGTTTCGTCCGGTAGAGGAGTTCGATCGGCTGCGAGGCACAAATCTGGCGTGGTTCGGGTTAGACGAGCTGACTTACACGCAGGAAGAAGCGTGGGTGGTGTTGGAAGGTAGGTTGAGGGATCCGCAGGCGACGCGGCTGTGCGGGTTTGCGGTGTGGACACCGAAGGGGTACGACTGGGTATACCGCAGATTTATCGCGGATCCGGTGGAGGGCTATGAGGTGGTGCTTGCACAGCCCTTCGAGAACCGTCATCTTCTGGCGCGGGTTCCTGATTTCTACGAGCGACTGAAACAGAGCTACGATCCGAAGTTTTACCAGCAGGAGGTACTCGGCGAATACATCAACATTCACGGCGGCCTCGTTTACCACATGTTCCGGCGATCGGATCATGTGACGGATGTGCAGGTGAGGCCATTCCTGCCCCTGTTGTGGGCGCTGGACTTCAACGTGGATCCGATGTGTTCGGTGGTGGCTCAAGTGGAGGGGCAAACGATTTACGTGGTGGATGAAATCGTGTTGCCGCGTGCTACGACGGAAGAAGCGTGCGAAGAGTTTCATTCGCGGTTTCCGCGGCATCCAGCCGGGATCGTGATCTACGGGGATGCCTCGGGGAATTATCTGAAAACCACCGGCTGGACGGACTATCAGGTGATTCGGGAGTACTTCAGGCGCGCAGGCTACCAGAACGTCAGGTACCGAGTGCCACGGGCGAATCCTCCGGTGCGTGAGCGAGTGGCGCTTTTGAATGCGAAGTTCAAGAGCGCCGCGAACGAGAAGCACATTTATATCAGCTCGCGATGCCGAGAGCTGATTAAGGACCTGGAAGAGGTCACTTATAAGCCGGACAGCACGGTGATTGACAAGGAGAAGGACTATCGGCGGACGCACCTATCGGACGCTCTGGGCTACCTTGTGTGGCAGGAGTTCCGGCCGGGGCCGGAGCCCGGCGAGAGAGGGGAAAGTCTGCTGTGAAGCTGGGGCCGGGAAGCGAGAAAGGACTGAGGGATGCGGAACCTGGACAAAGAACATCCGGAATACAGCGCCCGGAAGGCGATGTGGCAGCTCTACCGGGATCTGTATGTGGGTGGAGAGCAATTGAAACAGCGGGCCGGCGCGTATTTGGTGCGGCGGCAAAAGGAGCCGCTTGCCGTCTATCAGGAGCGGTTGGCTCGGGTTTTTTACGAGAACTACATCGGTTCGATTATTGATTGGTATGCGGCGACGGTTTTTCGGCGGGAGCCTGTGCTAACGTTCGAGGGGAATGATCATACGGCGCGGGCGTTTTTCAGCGAGTTCGCTGAGGACTGCGACCGGAAGGGCACCTCATTGAGCGATTTTTTCCGGCGGGTGCTGGTGGATGCTCTGGTGAGCGGGAAGGGGCTGGTGGCCGTTGATTTTCCGCGGGCGGCGTCGAAGCCGAGCAACCGGGCGGAGGAGGAAGCACTGGGTTTATCGCGGGCGTATCTGGTGCGGTACGGAGCTGAGGAGCTGATTAACTGGGGCTACGATGAGGCCGGGAACTACGAGTGGGTGGTGTTGAGGACCCAGGATCTGAGGCAGGAGACGCCTGGCGAGGGGGACTGGGTGAGGGAAACGCGGTGGATCTATTACGACAAAGAGCGCTACGAGATCCAGCGCGCCCGAGTGGGCAAGGATGATCGTGAGCGGCGGGAGGTCGTGGCGGCGGGACGTCACGGCCTGGCGGCACTAAGGCAAACGCCGGTGTTCGAGCTCAAGGTGAGCGAGGGTCTGTGGTTGATGAACAAGGCGGCGCTGCTGCAGCTCGAGCATCTGAATAAGTCGAACGCGCTGTCATGGGCGTTGACTATGGGTTTGTTCGCGATGCCAGTGGTTTACTCCGAGCGTGATTTCAAGCAGGTGGTGGGCGAATCATATTACCTTCAATTGGGGCCGGAAGACCGGTTTGGATGGACCGAGCCGGAGGGGAAGGTGTATCAGATTGCGATGGACAATCTGATTCGGCTTAAGGACGAGATTTACCGCGTTTGTTATTTGATGACCCAAGCCGGAGGGGGGCTGGCGAGCGGCATTCCACAGTCCGGGATCAGCAAACAACGGGACTTCAGCATCACGCAAGAGGTGCTGCGGGCGTATGGGGATGCGGTGAAGGACGTGGCGAAACGGGTGCTTCGGGCGATCGCTGCGGCGAGACAAGACGGGATCAAGATCGGAGTGTCCGGTCTCGACGAGTTTGATATCGGGGAGTTTGCCGGGGAGCTGGACGAGGCGGAGCGACTGCTGCGATTGGGGATTCAATCGAAGACGCTGCGGAAGCAGGTTTTCAAGAAACTTGTCTTCAAATATCTGTGCGACGTGAGTCAAGAAATCAAAGAGCAGATAGCGCGGGAGATCGAGGCGGCGGTGGAGGCGGACTCATGAGAAGGTTTCTTAGCTTACAGAGAGGAGAGTAAACGGTAATGGAGGCAAAAGGGAGAGAGGCGATGGAGCCCAGGGAGTTGGACGAAAGGAAAGCGATGATTCGCGAAGTCATCGAGGAGTTCCTACGGAGGGAACAGGCGAAGACGGAGCCAGCCTATAAGGCGGAGCTGCTAGAGGAGAGGAAGAAGCGAGAGGCGCTGGAGCGACGCCTGAACGAGCTCGTGGAGGAGAACCAAAGGCAAAGGCAGTTGAGGGAGGAGGCCGAGCGGAGCGCGGCGATTCGTGCGGAGTTGCAGAGGCTGGGGGTGGCTAAGGTGGACTTAGCATTCCGAGCCGTGAAGGACGACATCTATCGGACGGAGGATGGACGATTGGCGGCGCGGAGCGAGAATGGCGAGGTGGGGCTGAGGGAGTATCTGGCCCGGTTCGTGCAAGAGAACCCTGAGTTCCTGCCGGCGCGGATCACTGGGGGATCGGGTACGGCTGAGGGGTATCGGGGGATGCTGGGACTGGGAGGAGGAGTGGAGCTGGAGAAGATTCGCCCGGGGATGAGTCGCGAGGAGGCGGAGAAGGCGCGGGAGGAAATCGTCCGGATCGCATCACAGATGCTGGGCAGCCGCTGACGACCAAATCCGGGACGGCAAGACAGAGCTTTCGGGGCCTGACAGGCGGAGACGAGTTGGGCATATGGCCGGAGACGGGGCGTCGGCCGCTGCTTGGGGTTCGTTGGGAGCGCGGTGTCCAGACTCCACGGGGCCGGGGAGCGGCCGAATCGGGGTTGACGAAAATCTAGGCTGCTCGAGGCCTTGGGCACTGGGGTGGGGGAGCGTGGCGCGATAGTCCCGAAAGCATCTTCGCGGCGCCGGGGAGACTGTGAAGCTGCATGCCCAGGATGGCATGCGGAAATGCCTTAAAAGGTTGACCGCGAGGCGGGACCTAAAAAGGACCGGTCGCGGCATTTGAAGTGAAGGAGAGAGGATGCCTGCAATTACATCGCAGAACGTGGCCAACGCGATTGTGAAGCTGGTGGCGGCGGATGCGCTGCCGACGCTGATCGGGAACCTTGTCATGGGGAACCTAGGAACTTGTTGAAAAATTCGGTTGGGCTGTGACGTTGAAACATTCCCGCGCGTCTTTGTTTGTGTTATGCGCGGAA
>FWWM01003748.1_pt1 | contig 37049 bp, 41 predicted proteins | sample 2228351 | NCBI WGS metagenome assembly FWWM01 (sample SAMEA103939774, study PRJEB20133) | metagenome
CCTGAAGGTCTCCTCAACGGTGAACCTCTTCTGATAGTAAGCTGGAGAATATTTTTATCCAGGATAATGTCCCTGGGCCACCACGGCCCCAAGGGATTCCGAGCTTTCAATTGGAGGATAAGGGTTTCGGGGGATGGGGAGGTGTGAGAGGTCAGATCGTGTTCCCAGGCTCCGGACACTCGCATGGGGTCTTCCCGCACTTGGGACAACCGTTCTCGTATTTCCCGACCGCCTCCTCCATGTCAATCCCAGCCAGGTTCGCGACCGTAAAAAGCCAGGCCACCGCGTCAGCGAACTCCTCCTTTATCTCTTCTCGGCTCCCTCTTCTCAGGGCCTTTGCCAGCTCCCCCAGCTCCTCCACGAGCCAGCCGAATGTTGGCCATAGTCCCCGCCGGCCGTCCTTCTCGCCGTAGGTCTCAAGAATTCTCCTCTGGAATTCGCTTATTTTCATGATAATCTCCCTTTCTTTCGCGCTGGGATTCTTGCGTTGCGCGAGCGGATACCTTGAATGCTATTCATTTCCACAGGTTTATTATCAGGTAATACGCGGGAATGGCGAACAGCAGGGCATCTATCCTGTCCAGGATACCCCCGTGGCCCGGCAGGAGCCGGGATGAGTCCTTGACTCCGACATCCCGCTTGACCGATGATTCAAAGAAATCCCCTATGTGGCCCACCAGCGCGATGGCTCCGGCCACCGCTACTGCCTTGTGCCAGGGCCAGGCCAGGAGCAGGTTGACCAGCGCCCCCGTGGCGCAAGCGAAGACCAGACCCCCTACCAGTCCCTCCCAGCTCTTCTCCGGGCTTATCCGCGGGAATATCCTGTGCCTACGCTTGCCGACGACCCTTCCCGTGAAATAGGCAAATATGTCAAAGGCCCATACAACCAGGAACGGGAAAACGGCAACCGCGAGGCCCTCGGTCCGGCGGAGGGAAATGGCTATCGCTCCGGGCACCGCTGTGTATAGGTATCCCGTGACCGAGAACGACGCGTCCTTCCAGTTTCTGCCCTCCGCGCCGGCCAGGAAGGGATGAATGCCCAGTAGCACGAAGGCGCAGACCACGATGACCAAAAGCGCGCCAGCATCCATTCCCCGGTAGTGGGCGTATGCCATCAATATGACGCCCGCGGCCATGCCGGTGAACCGGTAGGGCCTTGCTCCTCCGGTTTGGCCAAGGCCGTAAAACTCCCACTGCGCGCCCAGGATGAAGAGTATAACCGCGAGGCTGAAGGCCTCTCCGCCTGTCCAAAGAAGGAAGGCGAAAATGATTGCCAGGGCCGCGCCGACGATTATCCTAAGAAACAGGTTCAAGGGATAAATTATATTGCGGCCGAGCCGGTCGGGTAAATTATCCGATTCTTCCCAGGACCAGGGCCAGAAGCGCCGCGAGCATGTCAAGTTTTGCCGCCACGGAGACCGCGCCGTAGTTTCTCTTTATCCACATGTATGCGACGAGGCCGATCCAGACCCCATCAACCAGCACCAGGACTGCAATCAGGTAGAATATCCCAAAATAACCCAGGATAAAGGGCAGGGTTGTCGCGACTATCATCAGACACGCGAACGCGGTCGCAATGATCATCCCGGCCTTTTCCCCCCATGCGACCGGAACCGTTCTCCTTCCTGAGACCCTGTCAGCCTGCATGTCCTCTAGGGATTTAAATGATTCCCTCGCCATGTGATAGAAAAGGGCGAGAAAGGACGCCCATAGCGGCCCCGTTATGCTCCTACCCGTGAAGCCACCGTAGAGGAAACCGAGCGCCGCGGCCAGGGAGACCGCGAGGTTGGAGACAACCGGAAAACGCTTCAGGGTCCGGTTATAAAGGGCCGTCAACACCATGGCCGCGAGGAAAACCAAGATGGAGAATGGCGGCAGGAATGCGGCTAGCGCCATTGCTGGAATGAGCAGGAACCAGGAGAACACCCTGGCTCTTTCGGGGCTTATCCTGCCCTGGGGGATGGGCCTTTCTGGGTGAGCGGCCCGGTCGGTCTCCGCGTCCAGGATGTCGTTGTCAGCGTTTGCCCAGGCTATGAGCAGGGCGCCGGAGACGCTCGCTACTATAGCCAGTGGCCAATCCAGAGAGCCGGAGAGCCACGCGCCCGTCAGGACGACCAGGCCCGCTATCCCAGCGTTCAGGGGCCTTGCCAGCCTAATGTAAACCACGGGTAATTATGCCGGGCAGGCAATGCCCGGCGCAAGGCCCGAATCTCTCGGGTTTTCGCCTATTTGCCCAGGAGTGGCCTTATAAGGTCCAACGGCAAGGGCAGAACAATCGTGGTGGCCTTTTCCGATGACACCTCAACCAGGGTCTGGAGGAACCTCAATTGAACGGTTATCGGGTTCTGCGCGAGCACATCCGCGGCCTCCTTGAGTTTGCCCGCGGCCTGCTCCTCGCCCAGCGCTGAGATCACCTTCGCCCGGCGCTCTCGTTCGGCCTCTGCCTGCCGGGCCATCGCCCTCTGCATCTCCTGTGGCAGGTCAACATGCTTTATTTCAACCATGGAGACCTTTACGCCCCAGGGGTCTGTCTGCTTATCAAGGATCTCCTGTAGCCGGTGGTTGAGCTTCTCCCTTTCCGCGAGGAGATCATCCAGCTCAACCTCCCCCAGGATGCTTCTCAGGGTTGTCTGCGCGAGCTGGCTGGTAGCGTAGTAGTAGTCCTCAACCTCCAAGATGGCCTTCAACGGATCAACCACCCTGAAATAGACCACAGCGTTCACCTTTACTGAGACATTGTCCCTTGTTATCACATCCTGGGATGGGACATCCATGGTGACCGTCCGTAGTGAGACCTTGACCATCCTGTCCACTATGGGCAGGAGGATGAAAAGCCCCGGCCCTTTTTCCTTCTTGAGGACACGGCCGAGCCTGAAAACAACAGCTCGCTCATACTCCGGGAGTATCCTGATCATCCACAACAGCATGATGAACACGAACACCCCGAGAGCAATGTAAAGAATCAGCCCTTCGTTCATGGGGAGAAACCTCCGTTCACGGATTAAATTATCAGGCCAGGCCTTGAGGCGAAACAAGGAGATCCTTCACCCGGATGGCGTTGAAACCGCTGAACTCAAGGCTATATTTCAGGTTCGGAGATTTTTGACGCTGATCGACCAAATTGTCCTCTGGTGCTGATTTCAAGCCCTCAAGACCATCCGGGGAAAGGCTCTCGGGGCTGTTGGTTTCACTTCCTGAGACTCCTTTTCAGGAGAATAAGGAAGACCAAAGACCCTTTCATGAGGGATATCCTCTGGGCCGGAACCCTTCCCTTCACCGAGCTTGAGGATGAGTTCTACGAGGCGGGAATAAGGGCGCCACCGGGGGAAATCAAGGAGGTTTTCTTCTGGCTCAGCGACAAATTCAACCAGCTCAAGACAGGGGAATATTTCGGGTTTGATCCTCCCTTTATCACCAACAATGCGGCGGAAAGGGCAATATTACGCACAAAAACAAGATACAAGCTCATAAGGGGGTTTGGTTCACTCCGGGGAGCACACTCAGCCCTTCTCATTACCCAGGCCTTTGGCGAGGCTTTTGAGCGCGGCTCGGTGGACATGAGAACCCTGTTCAGGTGAGATTCCCTACTGCTCTCAGACCAGGGAGGTATGCCGGGAAACTGGGAAAAGCACATTTGGGGAAAGGATCACTCCCATGAAGCGCCCGGGAAAAGGGCCAGAAGAACAACCGAGACTGTAAAAGCCCACAGGAAACCTCTGGAGGGAGGCCTGAAGCTCCACTCCACCCTGAAAAGCCCATTAAGCGCGAAAACAACAAGGATGCCGAGGGTGATTATCGCGGAAGCTGGAAAGGAAAGATTAAGCTGGAACCTCGTCAGGTGAAAGAAGACCAGAAAAAGTGCGGAACCTGCGGCAAAACTCCATGGCCAGAAGCCCAAAGGTCTTCTCTTGATGGATAGACCAAATCCTCCAATAAACAGGAGAATGAGAACGACAAGGATTCCTGCAAGCCCTTTTATCACCCCTTGCCCTTCAGCTTCGCCTCAACCTCAGCGTATATCTGGTCGGCCTTGGCCACAAAAGCCCTCTCCATCTCCTCAACCTCGGCCAGCACCTTTGCCCTGAACTCCTCGTCCTTTATGGAGGGCGCGTTGATGAGCACATTTAGCTTCGCGCCGAAGAAAGCGGCGCGCAACTGCAAGGCGGCCGCGGCCGCATCGGAGACGGCCTGCTGTGTCCCGTATTTGTTGATGGCATCCGCGAGTTCAAGTCCCGAAAACAGGAGTCTCATTGACTCAAGCGGAACCTCGGTCGCGCGCTTCACGGCTTCCTGAATCTTTTCTGCCCTGCCGGGTTCCTCCTTCGGGATCTTGTAGGAGGCCATCAGGTTGTTGAAGGCTTCCTCGTCCTCTTTCATTAGTCTGAGGGCCTCGGACATGCCATCCCTTGCCTTTGCCCTGACCTCGCGCATGAGCTCGTGGTGCTCCTCGTATTTCTTGCTCTTGGCCGTTATGCCAGAGACCATCGCCACAAGGGCAAAACCCTGCGCGGCAGAGAAACCAGCCGCCGCGCCGCCACCTGGCGCGGGGGTTGCGGCCGCCAGGGAGGATATGTAGCCCTCAAGGGTCTCACCCTCGGCCAGTTTCTTTTCCAGGATCAGGTCTTCCGAGAAGTTCTCCAGCTTCATGTAGAACTCAGCCGCATCGTATAGGGCCTTTGCCGGGGTCAGACCGACTATCTCCGAACCGATGACCGGAACGGACATGCGATCAGCCCACATCTTCACATTCTCGTATGCCACGAACAGCGGAGTCTGGGTGTAGTCCGTCATGTTCATGGATACCTGGACTATTTTCCTGTCCTTGAGCTCAAAACCCAACGCCTTCACACAGGACAACCCGCCGGTCTTGCCCCTCAGGCGTTTCGCTATTTCCTTCGCAACCTCTACATCAGATGTCCCAAGGTTGACATTAAAAGCAATGAGTGGCTTGCGAGCGCCAACCATTACCGCGCCAGCAGTGGGGTGGAGTGCCTTTGGGCCAAGGTCTGGCTCCAGATCCGGATCCTCGGCTATCTTGTCCCTGACGGCCTCAAACTGCCTGTTCCGTATGTAAGCCAGATCAGCCCTCTCCGGCCTCCTGGCCGATTCCTCGTAGAAGTAGACCGGGATGCCAAGCTCCTCTGCTATTATCTTTCCCGCTCTCTCAGCAAGGGCCTTCGCGTCATCCATCGTGCTGGTGCCAAAGGGCACGAACGGCAGGACATCGCAGGCGCCGATCCTGGGATGCTCGCCCTTGTGCTTGTTCAGGTCTATGAGGTCTACGGCCTTTTTAACCCCAGTGATGCAGGCCTCAAGCACGGAATCCGGGTCTCCGCCTATGGTTATCACACTGCGGTTGTGGTCAGGATCAGACTCCTTGTCCAGCAGTTTGACCCCTGGGGTCCTGGCCATCGCGTTGGCTATCTCATCAACTATGTCAAGCCTTCTGCCTTCCGAGAAGTTGGGAACAGCGGCTATGAACTTCATGATGTTCTCTCCTTAGGGGGTATATTATGCTACGATGGACTGTGCAGATTCAAGAAAGGGATGGGTTCAGGACTAACCAGACACAGAGAAAAACCAATAGCCAGGGCCGCAAGCGTTCGTCCGAGATCGGACGAACAGTTCATCCCTACAAAGGCCTCATCCCCTCCGGCAGGCCCTCCCCCCAGGAGTTGTGGTGAGCCTTCTCCTTCTCAAACTGGGTCCTCGGCTCCTTTTGCTCCGCCGGATAACCCACGGAAACAAGGCAAAGGATCCGAATGCCATCAGGGATTCCCAGGATCTCCCTTACCTCGTCCTCGCACTTGTCCCTTACAGCGAGCCAGCACGAACCGAGGCCCTCCTCAACGCACTGGTTAAGGATGTTCTCTGTCATCGCGGAGCAGTCCTCTATCCAGCGCTTGCCCACAGCGGGGTCCCCGCACACAGCCAGGACAAGGGGGGCGTTTCTGGCCGGACTGAGGCTGTCGTGCAGTTTTCCGAGCCTTTCACAGGTCTTCCGGTCATCAACGACAACGAGGTGCCAGGGCCGATAATTAACAGCGGATGGCGCGGCGAAGGCCGCGGCAATTAGCCTCCTCACGCTCTCGGCCGATACCGGATCCGGCCTGTATTTTCTTATGCTCCTTCGGGCAAGGTGAGCCTCAATGACATTCATTTATAAACGCTTTTACTCAAAGCCAAGACAAGCACTCGTGCCCAGGTCGCCCAGGCTCAGGATTATCCCGAAGTATAACCCTGAGAAGTCCAGGGTCCCGTCCCTGAAGCCATCGGGCATCTCCCAGTATTCGTCCCAGTTGAAGAAATAATACTGGCCCTCTGTCTCGTGTAAACCCAGCCTCGCGTTGTCCCACTCGGTCACTGACCCGTTGTCGTCCTTCAGGTAGTTTCCCATCAGGCCGCCCACCCGCGCGTGTCTGTATTGCAGGGAGAGGGCAAGGGGCAAATTCGGAAAGCTCAACTGCGCGCCCAGGTGCCATCCCCAGCCGAAGCCGGAGAAGCTTGTTTTGACGGTGTATTCGTAGCCGTTGTCCCGGATGGAGTGATAATTGAAATCCATGCCAGGCCAGTAAATGCCAACTCCGACGAGGAAGTTTAGCGGCGGGTTCCCTAGATACATGCTGTTATCCAGGACAAAGGTTGAGGCATTAAAGCTCCTCTCCCTGTCTATGTGGCCCAGGCTGTCGTCCGTGGAGTAATCCCAGGAGGAGCCAAAGGCTTTTACATACCTGAGGGAAAACGCGTAGCCCCACTCATCGGCCATAATCAGGGTCTCACCGCCCACATGCCATCCCCAGTTTACATGGGGCTGGTCAGGAGGGGTTGTGTTCCCCGGGAGATACAGTGTCCCCTTGTTCTCGTTCATATAATCCGCCGTCTTGTTCCAGTCGTCCATGCGCAGGGTGTTCCCGCCCAGGATAGGCCTGAAGGAAAGGCAGGCCGAGGTGAGCACCAAGACCATTATGGTGTTCATGTTAAATCTCCATCGGGAAAATTATAAACCACTTCCTGCATGAAAATCAGCCAGGGGATCAGAGGAGGGGTTGGAACCGGATTGGGGGGCCTCCCCCAAGGGGTATGAAGGGGTCAGAGACCCCCTAAAAGTCTCTGAGGTGTTCTCAGAATAGCATTTTTAGCGTTAAAGACAATACCTCCCCCTCTCCTTTGTGGATAACATGGCCTCTCAGAAATAATCCGTGGACTAAGCTGGCGCGGCCCTGGCCAGGCTAGCCATTATCTCCCTCATAAGGCCAGCAAAGGGCCAATCAACAGGCATGTGAATGACAAACCCTTCCCCGTGCCTTTTGACCACCCCTGGAACCAGGAACAGGGCCTCTCTCAGAAACCTTATTCCCCTATCAGCCAGCTTCTTGCCAAGGGGAAAGGAGGACTTGAACCACCACAACAGGTTATACGCGAGCATTACGAAATGCAGATACACCTGGTTGACCCTAAACAGCCCTGATGGGAGCTTGTCCAGATTGAACCCCAGCTTGGTTTCCTTTATTCTGTTCTCTATGGTAGCCCTTGCGTCATAGAACTTAATGAGCTCCCACGGGTCTCCTTCCATGTTGGTAGCGTAGAAGCTGAACTCGCATCTCTCAGCTGGCTCAAAGAGCTGGCTATGTTTCTTCTCATCCTCAACCAGAACCCTCTTAACCAGGAACCTCCTGGGCCTATCCCAGTCCCTGGCCTGATACCAGAACTCAGAGACCCATGTCTCTATGGCAAGGGAACTTTCTCCTTTATCAGTCACATCTTCCCAGGCAGAATCAGAAAGCCTCTGGGCCTCCTGTATTAGGGGCTGGTAAGAGGGGGCCTTTATCACATAGCCGAGGGACATTTCCTCCAAGAGGGAAAGGTTCCTCCCGGAGTAGTATCCTTTGTCAAGCCTGAGGGTCTTCACCTTCACCTTCTCAGGGAGGTTTGAGAGGACTTTGTCAAGGAAGCCCTCAAAATCAGAAGAGGAAACCGTGTTCCCTGGGTCAAGCCTGAACGAGACCATCTCCTTTTCGTTGATGAACCCTGCCTTAAGGTTGTAGGAGGGCCTACCCTTCTTGTGCGGGTTATAGCCTATCTTAGACCTCTCTTGGTTCCCATACACGGTTATCACCGTGGAGTCCATATCAAGGACAGCGTTGTCATCCGGCCGGAGCCCCCTTTTAAGCGCCTCTTTCTGGACCTCTTCAAGCTGGGCTATGTTCTTTTCTGTATAGGACTCCATATGCCTGAAGAAGGATGTTGGGTGGGGCAGGCTCTTGTGTCCTCTGAGGGCAGGCAAGAGGGCATCAGGACCCCAGGTCTCTATGTGGCTTATTCTCTGTATGCCCAGGACTATCATGTCTATCATCAGAAGGTTGAGGTCAAGGACAGAGTATTCGCTCTTCCTCTTCTTTATCCTTATCCTGCTCAGAAGTTGAGACAGGCCGAACCTGTCGCAGAACCACACGAACATCCCGTATCCTCCTGCTTTCGTGAGGTCGTTCCTGTCAAACACGGCCTTGGTGTTGTAGGGTGTGGGTCTGTCCTGTCTTATCCTGGGTTGATCAAACACATCCTTCCTGGGCGTAATCCACGCCGGAACCATCTCGTCTATTTCGCTCAACTCACTGCTATTCATAGGCTCAAATTATCCGGCAACCCAAGACAAAGGGGCCAGCAGAACAGAAACACATCAGATTGGGATCAGCTCAGAGGGGATCTTGCGCAAAAAGTGGGATAACCGTTTTCCTCGGAGGGTTGCCAATTGTCAATGAACCAACAGCGAGTATCCGAAAAGGCACTTTTCGCACTATGTGATCGTAAAACTATTCCTGGCGAAAAGCGCCCAGAAACTCCCTGAGTTTCTCCTCATCCTCCGAGAAGGGCATCTCAAGTCCCGGATACGGGGGCATAAAACCGAATGTGGGAATGCTCTCTTTCAATGCCCAAGCCACCTCAGTCATGGTTCCGGGGCTCATGCCAACGGCCACAACAGCGCGGGAGATATTGACAAGTAGAAAGTTGCGTATGTAGCCAAGACCTGTGGCCAGGACTATGTCAGCGTAACGATTGGCCCTCTCCGGCTCCTTTCCCGGGAGGATGCCGATCACGGTTCCGCCCGCCTCCCTCGCACCATGGGACGCGTGATACATCGCTCCGCCCAAGCCGCCGGTCGCTAGGATGAAACCGGCTTCGGCTACTGCCCTCCCCGCGATAAAGGCCCTCCTCTTTGTCCCGGGGTCGGGCTTTGATGGCCCCACAACCGCGATTATCCTGTTCATTTTTCTTCAAACAGAATCAACCTGAACCTGGTGTCAGGACCCTCAAAACCCGGCTCAAGGTGGCCCAGAACCACGGCAAGACTGCCCCTGTATGAATAAGCCTCCTCAAGCCACCAGGAGAATCCAGCACCCTCAAGTCCGGACGAGAAAACTTCCCCCTCTTTCCAGAAGACCCTAACAGTGCCCTGGGGCCAGGGGTATGGGTCAAGATCGGGTAGCTGGGCGCAGATTTTCTCCTCTATGTAGAGCTCACCCTTTCCAAGCGAGTATTTCTTGATTATCCTGGCATAGGAAGGATCAGTGATCAGGAGGCTATCCGCGAGTTTTGTCTTAAGTTTCTTCCCACAGTTGTTTCCGGAAACCCCTGCGATCCTCGCAGATTCCCTTGCCATGTTAGTCAACCACTCATCATTTGTTTCTTCCTCGTAGCAGAAATACTCATAGAAGAACCGATCAGTTCCATCGGGCCCGATTATCTCAAGGTGGGCAAAAGGGAACCCACTGCCATCATGGACGCCATATTGCAACAGAGCGACCTTTCCCCCGTCCTCTGACCAGCCCAGGAAGACCGGGGCCGACGCGTCCATGCTCAGGAGAAGTAGTAGGAGGTTCACTTATTTTTCTCCCCGATCACAGCGTCCGGCTCCCTGAGGTAATCCGGCAAGAAGTCCAGGGTGGGTAGGAACTTTCCCTCCAGTAGATCTTCCGATCCCATCAGGGCCACCGTGATGGCGGATGGCCTTTTCACGGGAACGAGGGGCTTCATGTCGTATTTCCTGGCCCCATCCCCGGCAAAAGCGGTCACGCCAAGCCTTTTTGAAATCGTCACGAATTCGTCCGGGTCATATATACCTGCGCCAACCAGTTCGGCAACATCCTTCCTGACCCGGTATATCGCTCCATAGACCTGGCCCTTCTTCGCGTCCAACGCACAGCCTATCACCCCGGACCCAGCGTCCCTGGCCAGCGCTTCCAGGGTTGGAACCCCGACCACGGGGAGACCAAGGGTCATCGCCAGGGCCTTTGCCATTGAGGCGCCGGCCCTCAGGGAGGTGAAGAAACCAGGGCCAACCGAAAGTGCTATCCCATCAATCTCAGCAAGGGGAACCATCTCTTCCAAGAGCGCCAGGAGGTTATTAAGGGATTCCGCGTGGGCAAACGGGGTCAAACAACTAACTTCAACACGAAAATCTCCGCCGGCAAGGGCGAGGCAGGAGGACGGGCCGGATGTTTCAATTCCAAGGACGATCACGGGCAAATTATCCGGCAGAAGCTCGTTCCTGCGCCACCATAAACATACCCCGGCCCAAAGGCCGGGGCACACCTCCCGTCCGCGCTAGCGCTACTTTTCTCCCCAAATATTACCACCAATCCGATTGTGCATAGACCCACATCTGCCCCTTTGAAGAGTCCAGCAGGGAGCCGAACTCATAACCCGCCCCAGGGCACCTGACCCAAAGTCTCTGGCGAAGTTTTTCATCAATTATTATATAAGCCCAAAACCCGGAACTGTCAAGGCCTGAAATAAAAAAACCGGGCCCACTAGGCCCGGCCTATTTTCTATGAATTCCGAACCTACTGCGTTTTCATCATGGGACAGGGCATTCCCTCTGTGCCCATCATCATCTTTACCTCTTTTTCTATCTGCACTCCGGGCCCCATCGCGCCCATGGCGATGAACCTTGCCCTCTGTTCGGGGGTCAGGATCTTCATGGCCTCAAGCCAAAGTGAGAGTCCCTCGTTGAAGATTGCCTCCCTGGCCTTCAGGACCTCAGCCGCGGCCGCCTTTATCGCTTTCTCGTCAAAGGTCTTCGCGGACTTGGCCCTCTCAAATGCCAGCTCCTTTTTCTTGAGGGTGGCCTCAAGGTCTATCATCCTGATGTGGTGGTCGTAGAAAAGCTTTTCCAGCTTGTCGGATTGCTCCTGGGTGAGGCCCAGCTTCTGCCTCACCATGGGGTCTTCCAGCGCGCACGCGCCCGATCCGCAGTCCATTGAAACGATTCCGGCTATGATGAGTCCAAGCATGCTATACCTCCGTGGGTTATGTTAGACTCGCTCAATTCCCTTTGAGTTCCTTGAGCCGCTCCTCAACGGCCTCAATCTCTTTCCTGAGATCCTCAAGATAGCGCTCAAGGAGCTCTGTCTCCTCCTTCCTGGTCAGGTATCTCCGCGCCATGTGACCACAGCAACAGCAGTGGCAGTGGTCGTGCCTATCCCTTGTGTGACAGCATGTCATTTCTTTTCCTCCTTTAAAACAAGAATCTGCTCTTTGAGTTCGTCTATTTCTTTCCTCAGGCTCTCAAATAGAGCCTCGGCCTCATCTCTTTTCATGTATTTCCTGGAAACATATGCCAGGACATGGCACCGGAAGCGTCCGGAACCCTTTTCGGGTTCAGGACAGGTTGTCTCGGTTCCCTCCGGCATATCACAGCATTTCATTTTCGTTCCCCCTTCGCTTTCTCGTAGATCTCCAGAAGCGCCACCAGTGACTCGGTTTCCCTCTTTATGGTAAGCATCCAGGCCTCAAGCCTCTCTTTTCCCTCCGGGGTGATCTCGTAGAGCCTCCTGGCCGCGCCGCGATCCGGGGTCTCCCAGGAAGACCGAACCAGACCCTCTTCCTCCATGCACCTCAGTGCCCTGTAGACTCCAGGGGGATCGCCCCTGTCAGTGAAGCCCTGCTGATCAAGGAGATCAAGGAGCCGGTAGCCGTGTGTGGGGCCACCGGTCAGCAAAAGGAGAAGAAGCCTCGGTTCAAGCCGCCTCTCCCTGAACCGACAGCAGGATTCCTCTTCATGATGTTCCTTATGTATCATTAACAACTATATGATAAAGCTAACTATTGGCCCGAATCAACAATTTGCGGATACCTGCCGCACCCGTTTAACCCCCTGCCAATATTGCGCGACTGCTTGTGAGAACGCTATAATTTTCCAGTGAAAGTGCCGGAGCCGGTTAAGTGGACTGGGGACTCGCTCGTTATCCTTGACCAGAGGGCATTGCCTTATCGGGAAATTTTTCTGGAAGCACGAACCTCAGGCGATGTGGCTGAAGCCATAAGAAATATGGCCCTGCGCGGGGCGCCGCTTTTGGGAATAGCCGCGGCATACGGCCTGGCGTTGGCTTTCCTCAGAGGCGAGGACATGGAACGGGCTAGGAAGACCCTGCTGGATGCAAGGCCCACAGCAATAAATCCGGCCAAAGCGCTTGAAAGGGTTTATCAGGCGGACGACCCCATTGCTGAGGCAATAGCCATACACCGGGAAGAAAAGGAGCGGTGCCTCAGAATGGCGGAAAACGGCGCGAGACTCATAGGGGAGGGATCAGATGTTCTGACCCACTGCAATACTGGCATCCTGGCAACGGGAGGAATGGGGACAGCGCTGGGGGTAGTCTACAGGGCGCACGAACAGGGGAAGATCCGGATGGCCTGGGCAACGGAAACCAGGCCGTGGCTTCAAGGCGCCAGGCTCACATGTTGGGAGCTCGGCAAGGCTGGCGTCCCGCACCGCTTGATAGTTGATGGGGCCGCGAGCTACCTGATGTCAAGAAAAAAGATAAGCGCGGTGCTGGTTGGCGCTGACAGGATAGCGGCCAACGGGGATGTGGCGAACAAGGTCGGGACGCTGTCTTTGGCGGTATCCGCGAAACGCTTTGGGGTTCCTTTCTATGTTGTCGCGCCGAGCACAAGCTTTGATCCCCTGACTCCGGATGGGAATTACATAAAGGTTGAGGAAAGGCCGGAAGAGGAGATTACCGAAATATTGGGGGCCCGGATCGCGCCCGAGAACACCCGTGCCCTGAACTACGCTTTTGACATCACGCCAGCCGAGCTGATCACCTGCTACATCACAGAGGAGGGGATCCGTGAAACCTGATGTGTCCGTTGTCTCAGTAACCTGGAATTCGGCTGACTGCATAGAATCCTTTCTGAAAAGCGTGGCCAAAGCCACGAATGGATTAAATGTTGAGGTTCTCATAGTGGACAACGCATCAGAGGACGACACGGTGGAAAGGGTGAGAAAAAATGGTTTCGGAGGAACCCGACTCATCAGGGTCTCAAGGAACATAGGTTATTCACGGGCCAACAACATGGGGATAAGGAAGGCAAGAGGGGATTATGTGTTCCTTTTGAACCCAGATACCCAATTGGACCCGGACGCGCTCAGGGTGGGGATTGATTACATGAAAGAAAACCCGAGCGTAGCAGTCCTGGCGCCACAGATGTTTTACCCGGACGGCCGTCTTCAACCCTCGGTGCGCGCTTTCCCGGATCACATGGGGATAATCCTTGAAATGACAGGAATATCAAGGCTGTTCCCCAACCTGTCTCGCTGGAAGCTCAATCCCCGGCCCGTATTAGAACCAACCGAGGTTGACCAACCAATGGGCGCGGCCCTTCTCATGCGCAGGATGGTCTTCCTTGAAATAGGCGCCTTTGATCCCAGGCTAAGGATGTTTTTTTCCGATGTTGACCTCCTGAAAAGGGTCAGGGCAAGAGGATACAAGGTTGTTCTGCATCCGGGAATGAAGGTGAGCCATGTCATGGGCCTTTCAACCAGGAAAGTCAGGAGCAGGATGGCACTTGAGTGGTCTTCCGGGCTCACGCGCTATTTTGCCAAGCACGAGCCCTGCAATCTGTTTAACGCTGTTCTTAATTTCTTCAACTGGGCGGTAGGTTTCGGCAGGAGCATATTTTACAGGCTATAAAATAATCCCCAGAAAATGAAGTGTTTTGAACCCATTGAGATAAAAGGCTTGAGGCTCCAGAACAGGTTCGTCCGATCAGCAACATACGAGGGAATGGCCGGCCCTGATGGCGCGCCAACGATGGGCCTTGCCTACATCTACAGCGAGCTTGCCAGGGGAGAAGTCGGCCTCATAATAACCGGCAACGCGTTCGTCTCCACAGGGGGTCGCGGTGGGCCGGGCTGTATAGGACTACACGAGGACAAGCTGATCCCCCCACACAGGGTGATAACCGATACGACAAGATATGTTAGTGGCAAGATCTTTACCCAGCTCCTACACTCCGGATCCCAGCTCCCGCTCACCAACCTGGGTGGTCTTTTGCCACAGGCGCCATCCGCGGTCCCGGACAGGGCATTCCCCGGAGTGGTCCCGGAGGAGATGACGGCCGAGGACATACGCGAGACCATAGCGGATTTCGCGAGGGCCGCGGCGAGGGCGGTCAAGGCTGGCTACCACGGCGTTCAGCTCCACGGGGCGCACGGCTACTTGCTGTCCCAGTTCAGATCACCTTACAGCAACCGGAGAAATGACGCCTACGGACAAAGGAACAGGTTCGTCCTTGAGACCTGCGAAGAGGTCATGAGAGCGGTGGGCAGGGACTTTCCGGTGTCCATAAAGCTCAATGCCAGGGACTACATACAACAGGGGGTCAGCCTAGATGACACCATCAGCCTGGTCAGGGAGCTGGTGGACCTTGGGATTGACATGATAGAGGTATCCGGGGGCGTCGCGGCTTCCGGGATCCTTGGCCTCGGCCCATCTAGAAAACACATCAGGCCGGGCAACACCGAGGCATATTTCCTGCAGGATGCCCTGGCGGTCAAGTCAGCGGCCGGGGATGTTCCGGTTGCCCTGGTTGGTGGGATAAGGAGCGTTGAAACCGCGGAGAAGGTTATTGGCCTTGGGATTGACCTGGTGTCAATGTCAAGACCTTTCATCCGGGAACCCGATCTGGTGGCACGCTGGAAGCGCGGCGACACCAGGCCAGCACTCTGTGTGTCCTGCAACAATTGTTTTATCACCACAACAAAGGGCGAGCTCACCTGCCACCAGGAATCTGTGGCAAAAGAGCGCGGTGGGTCGGTATAATCTGGAAGTGAACATCAGGAACGCAAGGCGCGGGCGACTCTTGATCTCAAGGAAAAGACGATTCGCGGAAAACCGCATATACCAGGGCGATTGTCGGGAAATGCTCGGCCGCGTTCCCCCTGAGAGCATTGATCTGGTCATCGCTGATCCTCCCTTTGGCATAGACTTCAAGGGAAAGCCGGCCAATTACAACCGAACTCCGGGGAGGGTCGTGGAGGGCTACAGAGAGGAGCAGGAGGATTACCTGGAATTCACCAGGGCATGGGTGTCACACCTTCCGAAACTGCTAAAGGAAACGGGTTCGGCCTTTATTTTCTCAGGCTGGAACAACCTGAAGGATGTCCTTCTGGCCCTGGAAGAGACCGGCCTCAAGACGATAAATCACCTAATCTGGAAATATCAGTTCGGGGTCTATACCAAGAGGCGATTTGTAACGAGCCATTACCACATACTCTTCGCTGTGAAGAACCCGGCGAAATACAAGTTCAACAAGGTTGACCGCTACCCGGAGGATGTGATCTCTGTAAAAAGGGAATACTGGACGGGCAAGACAAAAACACCAACAAAATTGCCCCTCGCGTTGGTTGAGAAGCTCATTCTATACGCAACCGATCCTGGCGACTTGGTCCTTGACCCATTTATGGGTTCAGGAACCACCGCGGTTGCCGCCCTGAAGACATACAGGCGGTTTCTTGGATTTGAGATAGTGCCGGAATATGTCCGGTTCGCACGGGAGAGGATCAAGGAATCAGCCCAGAGGGGATGAGATTATCCGTTGGCCTCAAAGGAACCATGGCCTTTCTCCGCCCTGGCCAGGTTCAATAAAACCATGGTTAATCGCGCTACGAATGGCCCTGGCAAAGTGCAGGGTTGCAGGTAGGGGGCCCTTTGGAAAGGACGACAGATAAGCCCTCGCGGCCCAAAAGCATATTTCTCCGTGAAGTGCCGTGGGCAGGGAGCCGGATATCTTCCTGACCTGGTGCAGGTTGAATTCCCGGTATGGGGCCCAGTTCTCGGTCCCAATATAATAAGCATCCGGATCATTCGGGCTCACGAAATAGATGCCGGCGCGGAGCCGGGTCTGCCTGTTACCGGGGGCAACAACCGTGCGCGAAGGAGCCACTGAGCACACATCGCCGAGGCCGGACAGGGATTCCGCGAGACCATGGTCATCCGCCTCAATGTGGAAAACCCTCCTTTTGTCCGACCAACCCTCCAGCAGACTGGAATCAAACTGGCCAAGACTACTCCTCCACCCCAGAAACCTCATGTGGTGGTCAAAGGCCACAACCGCTAGCGATCGATCGTCTCTGGAAACGCCTACGACCAGGCCCTCGTCAAGGCCGGAATCCCTCACGAGCCAGGGAATAGCGCCCAGTTTGAGCGCGGTGTTGATCCAGAATCCCTGGAACAATTCATCCTCCCAGAGTCCCTTCCGACCCTCCGGCGGGGCAGTCATGTATCTGTCGCGGAACTTTCTGACCGTGGAGACCTTGATCATCTGGCTGGGATAATCCATCTCAGCAAGGCGTCTCTTGGTATAAAAATAGGGATCACGCTCTCCGGTGCCACCGGTTGGGACAACAATGCCGAGGATCATGTCGGGCCTGGATTTGACCAGGCCCTCCACCGCGGCCTCAAGGGAGGATTCGTCCCTTGGGTCATACCAAGACACCTCGCCCTTCAGGAGTGGCAGACCCATGGCCTCCAGGTCAGGCATGAAGGTATCAACCATGCCCACGAAAAATTCCGAGACAGGAAGGTTATCGGGGTCTGACGGCAGTAGAAGCGCGACCCTTCGGGGAGTTTCCAGGGGCTTGAAGAATTTTTTACCGGACCAGAACAATTCCTGCATGTAATTCCCGGTCACACCGGCATTGAAAACCAGGTTGCGCGGCTTCCAGAAGGTGCCAGACTCGTAGTCCTTGAACCTCTCAGCGGAGCCAGAGAACGCGTAATCAACCAGGGTATCAACCTTCTTGATGACCTCGGCCGGGGTTATGGCCTGCGTCACGAGGGTCTTCTTCCTGGGGCCAGCGGGGAGCTCCTCCCAGGACAGGAAGGGCCTGGCGTTCTCGGGATCCCAGGGGCCTTGTTTCTCCAACCTGGCCACACCGGGCTGAATGTCAATTACCCTATCAACCCTCTCCGGCCCAGGCACTATCACCCATATTCCCTTTGTCCGTGATGGACCTTTGAGCGCGAACCAGCTGGCAAGGTTGTCCATGAGAACATACCTGTGGGAAAAAGAAACCTTTATCCTGATCCGGCCGGCCTTGACAAGGGGCGAAAGGGTAAATACCTCGGCTGGAACATACGAACCATGGGCATCCAGGAATCTTATCACATGAGAAAATCCCTCGACCCTGACCAGGCCGGCGGCAAGGTTTTCCCTGCCAGTGTAGCGGAGGAGCTCAGGCAAAAAGATCTCGTGGGGAACATCATCTCCGGGCGTTGCGTTCGCTGGCATGGGAGTCCCTTCGGGCAGGTAAAAATAGTCATCCCCAATTGGGATAGAACCCTCCGGAGGCTCCCCCTCAATCATGACGATCATGCCCGGCAAAGCGTAGTCCGCGAGGATGAAATCGGTGAGTATCCCAACCCCCGCCCTATTGTTTCTCAGATCGTTGACATGGCGCATGGAACTCACCCCCGTTAACCCAGCACGCCCAGCTCCTTCCCTATCTTCCCAAAGGTGGCCAGCGCGAAGTCAAGGTCCTCCTTGCTGTGGGCCGCCGATATCATTACCCTGATCCTGGCCATTCCCCTGGGCACGGTTGGGAAACCAAGAGCCATCGCGAAAACCCCTTCCTCAAAGAGCCTGCGCGAGAAATCCTGGGCGAGTTTCGCTTCTCCGAGCATGACCGGGGTTATCGGGGTCTGGCTCCTACCCGTGTCAAAGCCCATCTCCTTCATCCCTTCCTTGAAATACCTGGCGTTGTCCCAGAGCCTGTCAACAAGCTCGGTTGATCTGCCGAGTATTTCAACCGCCTTAATGCACGCCGCGACATCAGCCGGCGTAACAGCCGAGGAGAAAAGGAATGGCCTGGCCTTCTGGCGCAGGTATTCGGTTATCTCCTTTCTGCCCGAAACATAACCGCCAACCACGCCAAAGGCCTTTGACATGGTCCCTATCTCAACATCAACCCTGCCGTGGAGGCCAAAGTGGTCAACGATACCCCTCCCTCCCCTTCCCAGAACACCCTCGCCGTGCGCATCGTCCACCATAAGCATAGCATCATAGCGCTCCGCGAGTTCAACTATATCCGGCAGGGGTGCTATGTCCCCGTCCATTGAGAAAACGCCGTCGGTTATAATCAGCGCCCTCCTTTTCCCGGCGCGGGTCTCCTTGAGTTTTGACTCCAGGTCTCCGGGGTCGCAATGCGCGTATATGAACCTTTCGGCCTTTGAGAGTCTGCACCCGTCTATTATTGAGGCGTGGTTGAGCTGGTCGGTATAGATCACATCGCCCTCGTCAACCAGAGCTGGTATAGTTGACAAATTCGCTATAAGTCCAGCCTGGAGGCTCAGCGCGCCCTGCGCGCCCTTGAACTCAGCCAGCTTCTGCTCCAGCTCGAGGTGAAGGGACATGGTTCCCGCTATTGACCTTACCGCGGCGGGGCCAACACCCCAATCTTCTATGGCTTTTATGGCGGCCGCTTTTAGCTCAGGATGATTGGCAAAACCCAGGTAGTTGTTGGAGCACATGTTCAGGACGCGCTTCCCGTCAACGATGGTCCAGGCATCCTGTGGTGACCCGATTGTCCTTATGTTCACGAAAAGGCCCTCGTTTCTGAGCCTTTCCATCTCCTGCCTTATGAAGTCCAACCTATCCATTTTCAATCTCCTGGCCTTTAATTATTAGGCCACAGGTCATTTTGGATCAAGGTCAAAACCGCGGTGAATTTTCGCGCGGCTACCCACTACTCACTGGAAGGGCAAGCACATAGGGTTATCCCTACTTGTAGCGATAGACTATTCTTCCCTTGGTGAGATCGTATGGGGACATCTCAACGGTGACGCGGTCTCCGGGGAGTATCTTGATGTGGTGTATTCTCATCTTGCCCGACAGCCTGCATGTGACCTCAAGGCCGCTGTCAAGGGCTACCCTGAAGGTGGCATTGGGAAGAACCTCCTTCACCGTTCCCTCAAGCCTCACTACATTTTTCTTTGACAAGGGGGAGATTATAGAGTTCGGGGCAATTGCAGTGCAAACACTGGCGAGGATAACCCGGAGGGGCGGCACAGGCGAGAATTCACGGAGAGGTTCAACGCCTCCTCCAGGATGTGAACGCCATAACACTCATGGCAACCGAGAGGCCCAGAAGAAGAAGGGTTATAACCAGGAGCACGGAATTCATCAGGGGATGGGCAAGTAACGAACGCGAGAGCATCCAGGCCTGCCAAACCAGGGCCGCGATGGTGGTGAGGAGCATGAATACAGCTGGAGCTAATGTCAACCAGTGGGGCTTCCTGGTCGCCAGGAGCCAGGATGTTATGACCAGCAAGGCGAGCGCGGCGGTCAGCTGGTTGGCGGAGCCGAACAGGGGCCATATTGCTTTCCAGGAACCAGTGAGCGCGAGGAGAGCCGCGGGGAGCACGAGGATGGCGGTCGCGAGCCAACGATTTTTCAGTCCGGTGAGCTCGGAGAATATGTAGCGCGCTATGCGGGTCGCGGTGTCAAGGGTTGTCAGGATAAAAGCGTTCAGGATTATCACGCCAAAAATACCCCCGTATCCCCCCAGGAACGGCAGGGAAAAGTCATAGGCCTTGCCAAAGACGGTTATGGGGTTCCCGGTCGCTCCGAGGCCAAGGGCACCAACCATCACTATGACCATGAGGGAAAGAAGTCCCTCGCCAATCATCGCGCCATATCCTATCCTCTGCGCGTGGGCCTCGGTCGGGAGCTGCTTTGAGCTCGTGCCGGAAGCTATGAGGGAGTGAAAGCCAGATATGGCCCCACAGGCGACCGTGACGAAAAGCATGGGCCACATCGGCCCCTCTTTGGGCAGAAATCCAACAAAAGCGGGTGCGTTAATCTCCGGCCGACTGATGAATATACCCGTATAGCCCAGTATTACTCCAGCAAACAGCAGGAACGCGGAGAGGTAATCCCTTGGCTGGAGAAGGTATTGAACCGGCAGAACAGAGGCAAAAAACGCGTAGATGAAAAGCCCAATTATCCAGGCCCAGGTGGGGCCAGTTGGGAAAATCCATGCGGTTCCAAGAAAAAGAAGGCCAACGAGGCTAACCAGACCGATGAGCGTCGCGAGCCAGGTTGGGGTTCTGGTTCTGTATAAGAGAAAACCAACGATGACAGCGATGGGTATAAGGCCGATCGCCGGCGGGATGACGCCTGGAACCGCTGTCAGGGATTCGGCCGCCAAAACGGCAAAAACAGCGATTACCAGCACGAGAGCCAAAAGGACGAAAACGGAAAACATCACCCTTGCCCACCTGGAAATGAAGGCCTCCGCGGCCTCCGATATGGAAGAACCCCCTCGTCTGAGGGAAAGAACCAGAGAACCAAAATCATGAACCCCTCCTGCGAAAACCGTTCCGGCAAGGACCCAGGCCAGGGCAGGAGCCCATCCCCAGGCAAGAAGAGCGACAATCGGCCCAACAATGGGCCCGGCGCCGGCTATGGAGGAGAAGTGGTGGCCGAAAAGGACAACCCAGTTCCTGGCGGGGACATAGTCAACCCCGTCTCGCTTGGAAACCGCTGGGGTAGGATTGGCAGGGGAAATCCCATAAACCCTGGCGGCCAAACGGCCGTATGTGAAATATCCCCCGATGAGAAAACACGCTCCCAGGAATGCCAGGAGTATCCCGCTCATCTCAGGAGACTTATTGAACCGACGGGGAGGGTGAGGAGCTCATCTGGCAGTGTCCCTGGAAGAACGCCCCCTCCTCTATAACCAGCTTGGAACAGACTACATCCCCCTCCATCCTGGCGGTTGAGGAGAGCTCAACCCTGCCCTCCACCAAGAGCTTCCCGGTTATCCGGCCGGAGAGGATCGCGGAAGCGGCCTTAACCTCACCATCAACTACCCCGTCCTTCCCTATCACCAGCTCACCCTGGCACGACACATTGCCCTTCACATGACCGTCTATCCTGGCCCCGGCCCTGACAATAACATCGCCCGTGAGTTCAGCACCAGGCCCGATGACCGTATCAAGCGAGACCCTCTTCTGGGGCTCAGGCCCCTTGTCCTTTTTATCCCTGAACATTTTTCCCTCCCCTATATATTCGCCATCGCGTCAACCAGGGAATCCAGTTCCTCCTTGGTTCTCTTTTCGGTGACGGCTATGTTAAATGTATGTTCGCAAACATCCTTCGGAAGCTCGGGACCAACCAAAAATCCCATCTCAGCAAGGGCTTTCATGGCTTCGGTTGACTTCTTCTTCTCGTTGTAGATCGCGAACTCCCGGTAGAATGACCCGGAAAAAGCAAGCCCCCAGCCCGGAAGGGAAGCTATCCTCTCGGCAAGGTAGTGGGCCTTTTGGGCCGACTGCTCGGCTATTTCCCTGATGCCCTCTTTGCCCATGGAAGAGAGATAGACCGATACAGCCAGGGCAATAAGCTGCTGATTGGTGCATATATTGGAGGTAGCCTTCTCCCTTCTGATGTGCTGTTCTCTGGTTTGGAGGGTCGTGACGAAGCCCCTCTTTCCGTCCGCGTCCTCGGTTACGCCAACGATGCGCCCCGGCATCTGCCTGACGAACTCCATCCTGCATGTGAAGAGGCCGAGATACGGCCCGCCAAAGGAGAGGGGCAGGCCAAGGCCCTGGGCCTCGGCAACGGCTATGTCCGCGCGGTATTCTCCGGGGGGCGCGACCAGACCCAGTGAGGTCGGATCAAAAAAGCTTATGAGCAGGGAACCCTTCTGGTGAACGAGATCGGATACCTCAAACGGGTCCTCCAGAACGCCGAAAAAGTTGGGATGCTGGAGGACGACGGCCGCGGGGGATTTCTCAATGGCCTGAGCCAGACTCTCCACCGAGAGCCTGCCGGTCTCCTTGTCGTATTCAATTTCAATGAACTCAGGCCCGACACCGCGCAGGTATGTCTCAACCACCCTCCTGTAGAGGGGATTTAGGTTACCGGGCAGGGCGACCCTGTGAACCCCCTTGACCCTGAAGGCCATTAGGATTGCCTCAGCGAGCGCGGAACCACCATCGTAGACAGAGGCGTTGGAGGCATCCATCCCGGTGAGCTGGCAGACGAGTGATTGGAACTCATACATGGCCTGGAGGGTTCCCTGGGAGACCTCCGGCTGGTATGGGGTGTATGCGGTGTAGAACTCAGAGCGGGAAATTATGGAATCCACGATGGCAGGAGCGTATGAGTCATAGGCGCCACCACCAAGGAATATCTTCATGTCCGACCTGTTCAGGGCAGAGAGGCGCTCCATGAGCTCCTGCACCTCGGCCTCGGATACAGGCGGAGGCAGGTTCATGCCGGACTTCGTCCAGAGGGCTTCCGGTATAGCGGCCTTCATGAGCTCAATTACTGTTCCGAAACCCATGGCCGCGAGCATCTCCTCCCGTTCCTGGGGGGTGTGGGGGAGATAGTGGTCTATGGGCATATCAGTGCTCCAGTGTTGCTATGTATGCCGAGTAATCAGCCGCGGACATCAGATTGGCCTTCTCGTTGAGGTCAGAGAGCTTTACCTTTATGAGCCAGCCTTCGCCATAGGGATCGCGGTTCACTATGCCCGGATCGGCTTTGACGGCCTCGTTGACCGCGATTACTTCTCCGGAAAGGGGCGCGTATATGTCTGACGCGGCCTTCACTGCCTCAACAGCGCCGTATGCCTCAAACTGCTTGACCTGCGTCCCTGCCTCTGGGAGGTTCAGATAAACGAGGTCAGAAAGCATGCTCTGAGCATAGTCACTTATCCCAAAGAAGGCCTCGTCGCCCTCTATCCTGGCCCATTCATGTTCCTTTGTGTAAAGAAGGTTGTCAGGTATATTCATGACTTTGCTCCTTTAGCTTCCAAATTATACCGCAAGCGCGGCAGGCGGATCAAAAAGCGCTGGGCATAAACAAGAGGCCTGGCCCTATGAAATTTTCCTGTATATCCTCTTTGCCCTCCTGCCTATACCGGTCAGGATGTCATAGGGAATGGTCCCGGCCTGCTCCGCTAATTCAAGGGCTGTTATCTCCTCGTCCCCGTCCCTGCCTATTATGGTAACAACATCCCCGATCTGCGGCAATGGTTCCTCGCCAGCATCAACCATCAACGAGTCCATGCAAACCACGCCCCTGACCCTTCTTTTTTTACCCCTTATCAGGACCTGGCCAACATTGGCGAGGCTCGGCGGAAACCCGTCCTCGTATCCCACACCGACCACAGCTATCCTGGCTTTTTTGCCGGGAACGAACAGGGCCCTGTATGAGACCCCATGGCCGGGTGGTATTTCCTTGACCTGGATCACCCTTGATCTCAGAGCCAGCGCTGGTTTAAGGTCAAGCACACCAACATAGGACCGATCCGGAGGACAGCCGTAAAGAGCGATACCGGGCCTTACCGCGTCAAGGTGGGTTTCCGGAAAGCGCATCAGTGCAGGAGAAGAGGCCACATGTCGGATGATCCCCGGCGGTAGCGTGGCAGTGGCGTTTTTGAACCTCTCCAGCTGGGCAAGCGTGGCATCTTTATTCGCGCCAAGGAAGAAGTGTGTAAAAACGCCCTCAAGGATGAGCTCGGGGCTTGATCTTATCCTCTCAAGGACAGGGGGGACCTCGTCCGGCAGGAAGCCCGTCCTGCCCATGCCGGTGTCTATCTCAAGGTGGACGATCGCGTTCTTCCCAAGGACCCTTGCCGCGGAAATAGCGGCATTCAGGCTCTCCGGAGAGCCCACCGTTATCCTGGCGCCACGCTCTATGACCACGGCCGCGCCATCCGGGTCAGGGATGGGATAAAGGATGAGAAGCGGCCTGCTAGGGGCATGATCGCGGAGCTGGAGCGCCTCGTTGACCGTGGCTACAGCAAGCATATCGGCCTCAGGCATGTGCTTGATTGCCTCACGCGCCCAGTGGCCATAAGCATCCGCCTTCACGACCGCGATGATCTTCTTGCCACCAACGAGCTTCTTTATCTCCCGGAGGTTACGGCTGAACGCCTCCGGGTCAACATCGCACCAACAACGATCGGGCATGGCGGCTAGGGTTTTGCTCCCGCGACAACCCCTATCCCGAAAGACAGGAGAACCGAGCTCTTGCCGGGATAGGCCCTCACGAAACCAGCCAGGCCCAACCGGCCTTTCTCTCCCGTGTAAAACAACGAGGCGTCGGCCTGCGCGGCCAGTCCAGGACCCCACTCAGAACCATCGCTGTGAGTCCTGAAGAGAAGGGCCGGTCCGAGCGAAAACCCCAGGCCAAATATGCTGGAAGGAGAGAACGAGGCGCCACTCATCAGCGAGAGGTTCGTCGCGTGGTAGAAACCCTCTCCCCTGGAACGGAAATCCTCAGCCAGGAGCCTGCAGGAGAAAAGCCCATGAGTCGCGCTCAGTTCGGCCCAGTAGCCTATACGGGAGATGTCACCGGTTGCGCCAGACGGAACCGAAAACCCCAGGCCCATGCCCGGCGCCAGGGATAAAAGGAGAATCAAAGACCCGCTCATTGTTCTTTCACGGATACGGAAAGGGCGTCAAAGAGCGCGTAGGGAAGGAGAAAGGTGCCGTATGGCTCGCGCTCTTTCGTCAGGGAGATGATACCGTGGCTGTCCTTGTAGAAGTTGCCGGCAACCATTGCGTCCTTCAGCCTGCCGGCTACCTCTCCGTTTCTTATGACGAACCCAAGCCCGACATTGAACGAGAAATCGCCGGCCATCATGTTGCTCTGGCCGCCGCCTATGGTGTTGTGAACGATTATCCCTTCATCAACTGACCTAATCATCTCCTCAAGGGTAACCGAGCCTCCATCCATCATCACATTGCTGAAGCCGGAGTATGGCAACTGTTTGTAGCTGTTGCGCGCCGCGGAGCCTGTTGGCTCCTTGCCGAGCTTGGCCGCTGACCAGAGGTCAAGGTTGTATGATCTCAGGACGCCGCGTTCCACAACGGGCCTCGGCTTGGAAGGTATTCCCTCGTCGTCAAATGGCCGCGAACCAGCGAGCCGCGGATGCAGTGGGTCGTCCCAGATGGTTATGCGCTCGCCCATCACGCTCTCGCCCAGCTTGTTCCCCAGGGGCGATGAGCCCTTCACCACATCCTTGCCGTTTATGCCCATTTCCAGGGATTCAATCATCAGGCTCATCACGCCAGGAGCCAGGATGACCTTTTTCTTGCCGGACGAGATCTTTCCGGGGACGAGGGCCCTTCTTATTCTATCCTTTATAGCGGGAACAACATCCTCCATTGATGGCGGGCTGGTGAAATACCTGTATTCTCCGTCGGTCAGGTATCCCGTCTCAGACATTCCACTAACATAAACAGTAAGAAGGTAGACCGGTTTCTCATAGGAAACATCAAGGCCTGATGAGTTTATTATCCGGTTCCTGATGAGTATCTCCGAGGCAGTGAAGCTGACCATTAGTCCAGGAACAAGAGAGGAGAGCTCCGCGACGGCTTCTTTGCCCAGTCTGAGCCTCTCGTTTACCGGCCATTCCCCGCCCTCAAAGGACATGGCAGGAAAACTGTCGGTTCCAGGGAACGAGAACACGGCCTCTGGCCCAAGCCTCGCGGATGCTATGGCCGAATCGGCTATAGCCGCGGGGTTTCTGAGGTCCGAGGACGCGGTGAACCCAACCCTGCCCTCGTGGATCACCCTGAGGCCAACCCCGGCCTCTTTCCTTGATTCCAGGTTCTGCAGGACATTCTGCTCAAAGGAAACCGGCTCCTGGGTGGATTCCTCGTAAAAAACCTCAAAGCCCTCAATCCCGCGCCTGGCTAGTTCTTCGGCTATCGGTTCCATCATACTCCTCCAACGAGCACATTCTTTATCCTGATATGGGGGGCCGCGGTGGTCACTGGCAGTGGGTTTTGCCTGCCCTTTCCACAACCTCCGGCCCAGTAGATTATGTCCTTCCCTATGCCCTCTATGTTCTTGAGGGTCTCAAATACATTGCCGGAAAGGACGACATCCCTTACCAGGTGGGTTATCTTCCCTTTTTCTATCATGTAGGCCTTCTGAGCGGAAAATGTGAACATCTCCAGCTCGGTCATCCCGCCCAGGGCGGAGACAACATATATCCCCTTATCTATGCCCTCAAGCAGTTCAGGAAAATCCTTGTCCCCCGGCTCTATGCAGGTTGCGGACATACGGACTATGGAGGGGAACGAGTAATCTATTGCCCTGGCGTTTCCGGTCGGTTCCTCGCCCATCAGGGCCGCGGTGTGCCTTGAGTGGAGCCTGCCAGCCAGAACCCCATCCTTCACCAGATATGTTAGTCTCTTCTCCACGCCCTCATCATCGTATTTGTAGTATCCCCACTGGCCGGGAATGGGTTTGTCCGTGATATTCAGCTCTGGTATACCGAAGACCTGGCCGGGCTTCATTATCTCCTGCATCTTCTTGTCCCTGGAAAGGTGATCCGCCTCGGAAAGGTGGCCAAAGGCCTCGTGGACGAAGACCCCGGCCATCAGTGGGTCAAGGATCACGGTATAAAGGCCTCCCTGGACACGGGGCGCGGACAAAAGCGCGACCGCGTCCTTTGCCGCGGTCTCCGCGTCAGCCTCCCGGCCTAAAGCCGTGTCGTAGCCTAGCTGATCAGCAAAAGCGATGTGCCTGGACTGAACGGTTGAGCCATCCGCGGCAACCGCGGAGAACATGACCCTGGTGTAAAGGCTTTCCGTTGCGATGTCTGAGCCCTCCGTGCTGAGGAAAAACCTCCTGACGAATAGATCGGTATAGACCGAGTGGGTCGTAACAACGCCCTTAACCCCGAGCATGATGTCGTTGTATTTGTTCACCAGCCGGGCCTTCTCATCCAGGGAAACCTCCCTGGGGTCCTTGCCATTTATGGAAACCCTGATCTCGTCTATAACAGGATTCACCGGGGCCCGGGATTCGTCTTTTCCCTCGGATGCCAGCCTGGCGAGCCGGGACGCCTTTTCGGCCGCGGCTGGCGCATCCTCCGGAAGGGAGAATGTGGCGAACCCGACCCCTCCTTTGTGGAACGCCGTGACAGAACCGCCGAGAACCCTTTTCTCGCTGGCCTCCTCGGTCTCACGGCCCATCATGTGGACGACGGACGAGACCCTTTCCTCAAGCCGGATGTCCCCGTAATCCGCGTCCACCTTCTCAAGGGCTTTTTTCAGGATGTCTCTCATTGCTTCATATTATCAAGCAAACGCGCCTGCTCGCGCCAACATAAACCCCGGCTCCGGAGAGCCGGGTTCTTGATTACCGGAAGGCTTCAGGGCCCTATCTCGCAGACCTCTACATGACCATCAGAAAAAGCCAAAAAGAGCTTCTTGCTGTCCACCACCCTTATGGCCGCACACATTACCGTTGGCACGAGGTTCCCTTCTTTGTCGTAGAGTCTGGCGCTTTGACCAGCATCCATATCCCAGTGGAGCTCCTCGTATTCTGAGTTCATGACCATTTCATAGCTCTCAGAGGCAGGATCAATTGCTATGAGGGCATACCCTACCCTCAGGGCTACCGCGTCCTGGCCTTGTTTGATGAGGTGCACAAAGACATAAACCCTATCATCATATCCCCTGGCCGCGAGTGCTTTCGCTATGTCCCAGTCAGCGAAAAGAGGTTCCAGGCTTATCTCCTTGATGAAAGTAAATTCCTCACCGGCCGTGTTCATTCCCCACTGGTGAACCCTTATGGAGCCGTATATCTCGTTGCAGTCACCGCAACCACCCTTGAGGTATCTGGGGACGATCACGAGATACCCCATTGCTGGAGCCACAGCCATCCAGCCAACAACCCACGGACCCTCAGGGGGTGTTCTGGGCCCTCCTGATTTGATGATCTTGCCGGTTCTGTCATACGCGCTACACAGGAGGCCTGATGTGTTCAAGGTTATGATCCGTGTTCCATAAAGATTATCGCTTTTTATCACCAGAAAATCCATGAAAGCGTGGCCTTCCTCCAGCACATGCTTACCCCTGGGAGTTCCGTCGGGCGCGAACATGTGGAGCTTTTTATGACCCTGTTCCAGGGTAATCACATAGATGGTGTCACCCCATCCTACCCTGAGGGCTATAACCCGATTCTTGTCGCTTCCGATGTTCAGATCCTTGCTATGGCCTGTCTTGGGATCTATGAGCTTTACCTGGTGAGTGTAGGCGTCGGTAAATGATACCACGGCCATGCCGTTGGAAAGTCCGTCCATCATGAGAGGATAGAGCCTGGGAGGGCCCCCCATTATGTCCATGTCGCCTATCATTTCACGGCTACAGGCCAACGCAAGAAAGGAGAAAACGAGATACCTTTTCATGACAGCGCCTCCTCTGTTTTAACCGCATCCCCAACACCACTCCCAGGGATCTTCCCACGTACTATTGCCAGGGCCATCAGGCCCCTCGCAGTCAAGATCGGGCGAACCCCAGATCTCATGACACATGCCCAGCGTCACGCGGCAGTCCACGTGATCTTTCCATTGATCCTGCCACCCCGATGGGCACGCCATATGGCTGAACTTGTTGTAATCCATAGGCATACAGCCCTGTTGCAGGCACCACTCAACCTTGTCCGAACCCTCTGGTGGTTTCCACTGTCCGGCCTCGTATCCCGGCAGATCACACCCCAGGGAGAGGGCATGCAATTTTCCCGGCCACATCAGCCAGGCCATCCCAGCTAGAATAAGCATCAGATTTTTCAAGCTTCACCTCCTCGCTTAGGGCCAAATCACGCCAAACCCCTATGGCCTTATCGTTCTCAACAGCCAGAAAAATATGATAAGGGAAAACCCATGGACGATCAAGGGCCAGAGTGTTACCGCTCGGCCTGATTGCGCCCTCACGAGGCCAGGCCCTATAATACTCCTGCTATGAGAATGAAAGGAGTAGCTCTGTGCGGACTGATCGCCGTTCTCTTCGCAGGATGTGGCGGTAATGGTGGCGAGGAAACGACTCCTCCCAAGACCATACCCCTGGCAGTTGGGAACTGGTGGTTCAACAGGAACACCCCCGACACCACCTCCTACGACACAACCATCATTGTCTCTGACACGACCTACAACGGCAAGGCCGGCTTCGTCATGGAGGCCAGGGCATATACCCCTGACACCCAGTATGTTGACAGCTTCATCGCTTACTACGACGAAGGGTTCATCTGGATGACCTACGAATACCAGGTTGACACCCCCATACCCCTGCTCATAACCGCTGAGTTCAAGGCCATAAAGGAAGAGAACCTCGCGGTGGGAGACACCTGGACGGCAATGGACAGGGACACGACCATAAACCTGCCTCCGCCGGTAAACATCCGGGTTCTGGTCCTGGCCGAGGTTCTACTGCAGGAGGACAGGAATGTGCCCGCGGGGAATTTCGTTGACTGCTACAAGGTGGCCTACAGGTGGACATGGACGGTGAACGGCTCCCCTGTTTCAAATACCACCATGCTTAACTGGGTTTATCCCGGGGTCGGGGTCATCTGTTCCCAGGACTCAGCATCAACCGACGGCAGTGAGCTGGTGGATTACGAGGTTCAATAACACCAAAAGAGAACGGTTGGCCAGGGGTCTTGCCAAGGGCTTTTATTTCGGGGGATAAGGGTTATTCCAGCCTCACATAGGCCACTTTGGGCCCCATTCCGTCGTTGACCTTCAGGAATCCCGGTTTAGCCTCAACCGGTAGGCTGTAGGCCAGGATGACCGGTATCTCGCCGCTGGCCGCAACCGTTGTTGAAACAGGCCACCCTTTCTTTTTCATCTCGGATTGACTTACTATACCGTCTATCTGGTATTTGACCTCAGCGGTATCCTTCCGCTCAACCAGCATGACCAGAGCCATCTCCTGAAGCATGAAGGGTTGCTCGGACTGGTTGGTGTTCTTGACTGATACATAGACGAGCTTGTAGTATCTGTCCATGCCAGGGGTGACCTTGTCAACGACGCTATCAACCCTGACAGCCCAGAAGTTGGTCTCGGCCCACTGGCCAACCATGACCGTTGGGGCTTCCTTTTTCTCCTCCTTCTTCCCGCCGCAGGACAGGAAGAAGGCGATAACCGCGATGCACAAGGCGTTTTTCATGCAAAAACCTCCCAAAACTGGCAGAAATTTTACCGGAAGGAAAAGCACTCGGTCAAGCTTTCAACGCCTGCCGAAGAAACCCAATGAACTCTCCCAGATAGCCCTGGCCGCATCCTCAAAGGGTATTTCAAGCGCCTCGGCCACCCTTTCAACTACCAGGCGCACATTCGCGGGTTCATTCCTCTGGCCCCTGCTGGGAGATATGTATGGGCAGTCGGTCTCTGCGACAAGGGAAGATATTCCGATGCTCCTGATCACTGACTTGAGCCTCTTTGACCCCAGGATTATGGCGCCGGTTACGGAGATGAGATAGCCGCGCTCGGTAGCCCACCGGGCCTCTTCCGGACCACCTGAGAAGGCGTGGAATAGGGCCTTTTGGGGCTTCATTTCTTCCAGAATGGGCAAAACCCTATCAAAGGCCTTTCTTATATGCAGAACAACCGGAAGCCCCCTGTCGTTCGCGAGGGCTAGTTGTGCCCTGAACGCTTTTCCCTGATCGGACAAGTTAGCGTAGTCCCAGTGAGTATCCATTCCAATCTCACCCATGGCGACAACCATGGGATCATCAAGGAGTTCACCAAGCCCGTAGAGCCACTCGTCCTGCCAGCCGCCAGAATAGTTCGGGTGAATCCCCACTATGGCCCTCAAGAGATCCGGGCGCTCGTGGGATAACCTTATGGCTTCCCTGGAAGACGAAACATCCCAACCGACTATATTTATCCTGGCCACCCCAGCGGCCCTGGCTTTCTCAAGAACCACTTCAAGGTCACCAGCAAATACAGGGTCGTTCAGGTGCGCGTGGGTATCGTATAACATCGTTACCGGTTCATAGTTTCTGGTTTTGTATCATAGCCAGCGAAGGCCAGAAGAGCAAAAAGGTCGTTTTCAAGATGAGAATTCTATGACCGCGTAATTGAGAATGCCTTTGAATATGGCATCAGCAATTCCTGACAAAGCACCATCAACGGGAAGGTGAGCCGCGACGCGGGCGCCGTCCGGATGGATCAGAATATACTGACCGCTTGTTGCCATCTCGTATTCATGGCCCAGAGAATCAAGCTGGCCCTTTATTATCTCTGCCAGGGCAGTCCCTTTCTTGTCAAGGTAGTAGTGCTTGACCTGTCTCCGGGGCCTGACATCCAGGGACACGAGAACTTCCGATCCAAACTCCTGAGCCTCCCAAGCGGAATGCTCCTCCAGTTCCCAGGTTATCTGGGTTAATTGCGACATCTTGACGATTGCGCCGTGGAAAGTGAGCAGATGCTCCAGCTCCGTTGCGACTGACATGAGCCTTGGGTCGCCTATGTCTATGTAAAACCTCTTGCCCATGAGGAGCCCGCCCTGCATTGGTTCAAGGGTGATCCTGCGGAAATCGGAACCGCCCGGAGGGATATCCACCTCTATTATCTGGGGCTTGTAACCCATTGACCATATCTCTATGTCCCCTGATATGCCTCCGGGGCCAGAGATCCAGAAGTATTGGCCGCCCAGCGCGGGGAAGCTGTGCGACCTGTAGCGGACCCGGACGCTCCTGCCCGGCGGCGTTATCTCGCCAACAAACATGGCATACCGGCTGTCCCTCCTTATCTCAACGGGGATGACCCTCTGTGCCCTGCCAGAGGATAACCTCACCCGCGCGGAGGAGGCATTCGTTTTCCACGGGTAAAGAACCGCGCCAGACCTCGTCTCAAAGGATTCATTCACTGCCTCTCCAGTTGAATCAAGTATCTCAACATCCACGGGAGTCCCGTCTGCAACGGGCATGCCGTAGTGATCAAGCACTTCAAGGGTCAGGAGAATCGGGGCAGATGTCTTGTATGGAACGGTTGGCGGAAAAACGGACGCGGCGAATGTCGCGGCGGGGCGCCTTACCATGAACTCTCGCCTGACCAGGCGAGAGCTCCTGCCCCAGGAGTTCCTGACAACGCACTCAATCGTGTGTAGGCCGTTGGAAAGGAAGGGCAAGTAGGCCGAAAGGCCTTCAGGGGACACCTCAAATATGGGTTCCTGGTCGTCAACCCTGACCATTGAATACAGAGGTTCCATCTCGCCCTCAATCCTGATAATGGCCTTTCCTTCCGCTATATCAATGGATTTCACGACCGGGCCAGGAACCTCAAAGTAATACATCAGGGAATCAAATATGGCTTTGGCCTCGGCCTTCCTGCGTTTCTCGTTTCTGAGAAACATCTCCTCACGGGGATCGGCTATGTAGGAGGCTTCAGTGAGTATAGCGGGTTCAACATCAATCTGCATCACGGTATATTTGGACGGAAGGGGATTCCTGAAAGGCAGGCCCATTGCCTCCGAGAGCCTCTGCGCGGCTATCCACGCGAGGTCAACCGAGGGGCCTTGGGGTACCCAGGGATAATAGACCTCAACGCGGTTGGTGAAATCCTCTGGCATCGCGTTGTGGTGTATTGCGACATAGGCATCCGGCTTCATGGCATTGGCCATGTCTCGCCTCTCCCATCTGGAAATGGTCTCATCCCCCTCCCTTGTCATCGCTACATCAGCGCCTGCTTCGGAGAGCATGTCGCGGAGAAAGAAGGCAACGGAGAGATTGACATCCTTCTCCTTGAGTCCGCCCTGTCCAACCGCGCCAAACTCCTCGCCCCCGTGTCCGGGATCAATAAGTATCCTCTTACCTTTCAAGGGCATCTGACTGCCTGATGATAATTTTAATGGTAAAGGCCATGTGGTTTCAACCACCCATCAGTAGTGAAAAATTCCAAACCTCTGGCCGGAAAGGGATCACATAAGAACCTTCAGACGCAAACTGCCTGTCCCGGTTTTCATCTCCAGGAAATAGACGCCGGGCCGCAGTCTCAGGTCAAGGTTCTTGCCAGTAGCGGGTTCCAGGGTCAGCCTCCTGACGAGCTTGCCAGCCGGGTCATAGACGGACAGGACGCACTCCTCACCCGAGGAGTATAAGACCGATGTTCCCCTCTGGAAGAGCGCGGCGGGAAGCGCGGGTTTCTCCAGGAACTTGGAGGCCCTGTAGAAAACCCCAACGCTATCTATTGAGAACCTGGTGGTTCTCTTGTAGTCAAGGTTAATGGCCAGGCGATACTGCATCTTTGTCCCGGCAACGGTGGGATTTTCCGGAACGCCTCCGATGACCCTTATCCATGGTCCCCAGCCACAACATTCCCCCGTTCTTATCCAGAGATCCACGGACATGCCATCGGGTATCTGGCCCCAGAGCTTCACCGAATCAACGCCGTCAAATTCATCCTCGGCCTGATGGACAGACGAGATATACCTCTCGGTTGGTTTCCGCTCGTAGAGGTTTCCCAGGTCAGCCCAGACGCAATCGTTGGCCCCGAAGGTCTCCATCTTCATGGGGTTACCCCAATCAAGGCCAGACGGAGAACCCAGGAACACGTAGGAGGTGTCGTAATAGCCTATCCACTCGCTCTTTTCGTTGCCAACAAATATGTCCGGCCAGCCATCGTCATTGAAGTCCGCCACCAGGTTCCCGTGCGCGCCGAATGTGGGGAACGAGTCCACAGGCCCCGTCACATAGTTAGGTCCGTAGCGCACGCAGGAATAAACCGCAAGGGTCTCCGCGCCGTGTGGCCCTTTTGCCCAGTTGGAAATCACCAGGTCCAGCAAGCCATCCAGGTTCAGGTCGGCCACCGTGATGTTGGACGAGGCCACTCCGGGGAGGCCGGTGGAGTTCTCCATGCAAAAATCCGGCCCCCACTATATCCTGTCAGCGGTGTAATAGCCATCGTTGTCCTTGCCGTTGACAACGATTATGTCCAGCCAGCCATCCCGGTTCAGGTCAACGACCTGGTTCTCCCAGTTGTTGCAAACCGGGAGCCTCGTGGTATCCCAGACCCCGTATGTCCCGTTCTCGTGTCCCCAGAAAATGAGCAGTTCCGTTTCCCAGCCGCGGGTCGTGTCCCTGTTGGACGAGAAGACAATGTCAAGAAACCTGTCCCCGTTCAGGTCCGCCACCGAGGTAAGGTGGCCGCCAAAGGTGGGCAGGGCAAAAGCGGGCTCCTTGGCCCAGAACGGGCCCGGCCCCAGGAATATATAGGAATTTATCTCCGGGTTCTCGGTCTCGTAGTCTTGGTAGTTGGCTATGACGATGTCAAGGTAGCCATCGTTGTTGAAATCAGCCATCTGGAGGGATTGCGCACCGCAGGAATATGGGTAGCATATCGCGTCCTCAACGGAAAATTGCCTGCCTCCGGCGTAGCCGAAGATATAGGAGTTGGTGTGTGATCCCACCTCACAGTTCAGCTCGTCTCCAACGCTTATCTCAAGCTCGCCATCGTCATCAAGGTCACCAAGGAACATCCCGTTTGCCCACATAGGGAGAATGTTGCCCTGGTTTATCTCGCTCCTGGCGGAAAAATCAGGCCCCCAGTAGACCCAGGAGGGAGACCTGTCCCAGTTGGCCACGGGCAGGTCCGGGTAGCCATCGTCGTCTATGTCCATGTCCTGGCCGATTATCCGCAGGCCCCCGCCAGCAGGGGAATAAAGGTGCGACCCAAGGCGCCAGACACAGAGAAACCGGTCGTTCCAGGATGAGCAGGTGTCCCCCCAAAGGTAGAAATACTCGTAGCCGTCGGTGAAATCCGGATGGGTTTTTCAACCCAGACAACACTTGTCGCAAAGAGGGAACACCAGAGGAGCATGTTAAAATTGTAATCCTACCAAACGGCAGAAATCAAAAGCCTCAGCACGCGTGATCCTTCACCCGGATGGCCTCCATCTGGCCCCGGCTTGATCTCTAGCTTCATAATATCAGTCATGAAGGAGAGAACCAGAAGGATAAATAGCCTAATTAACCTGGGAGAAATCCAGCGCGCGCTTGCAACGCGCCAGCCCTTCCCTTTATAATTTGCCCGCCTCAGAGGAGGTGATTCCGAATGGTGATTAAATTTTAACAATTAGCCTGGAAAAATGAGCCCCGGAGGGGTTCGCTTTCTCACACGCCTGATTTTTCCGACTTCAGAACCATAGTAGCAGGCCTTTTTACAAAGCCATCAGTGTATAGACATGATACGCTTTGATGATCTTTACAAGAGATACGGCAGGAAGACCGTGGCCCTTGATGGACTGAGCCTTGAGGTGCCGGAAGGCATCTTTTGTCTCCTCGGGCCCAACGGCGCGGGCAAGACAACCCTCATCAAGATAGCCTGCGGGGTTCTCCTGCCGGACCGGGGGGATGTGTTTTTTGATGGGGAGAACATTGGAAGGCGCGCCAAAAGGCTACAGAGACTGATTTCAGCTGTCTTTGAGAACGCGGAAAACGCCTACGGGTATCTCTCAGTCCAAGATAACCTGATGTATTTCGGCTATCTCTGGGGGATACCTGAGAGGCTTCTCAGAAAGAGGATTGATTATCTCCTTGAGAGGCTCGGCCTCTCTGACAAGAGAAAGGAGAGCTTCACAAAGCTGTCAAGGGGTATGAAGCAGAAGGTCGCGGTCGCACTAGCGATGATAAGGGAGCCGAGATACCTGTTTCTTGACGAGCCAACCCTGGGCCTTGATGTCTTCTCCTCAGAAACCGTCAAGGACATGGTCAGGGAGTGGGCCCTGGAAAACGGGAGGACGATCGTTCTCACAACCCACAACATGGCCCTGGCTGAGGAGCTGGGCCAGGGTTTCGCTTTCATATCCGGAGGCAAGGTTATATGGCAGGGCAGGAAGGAAGATCTGGCAAGGCTACCAGCCTACCGAGTGGAATACAGGATAACCATGAGTGGAAATGCGCCAAAGGGCCTTCCCGGCAGACTAGATGAAAAGAATGGCCTGACGACTCTGAAGGTGTCCAAGGAGGATCTGGGGCCCGCGCTCTCGGCTCTCAGAGTGGCCGAGATAGTGGAGATCGCCAAGGAAGAAACGGACCTTGAGGACCTTTTCAGGGAGGTGATGAGATGAGAGCGCTCGTCTATGCCGTAAGGGCTGACTTCGTCAAATACCTTGCCGAGTTCAGGTACTACGGGTTCAACTACTTCTTCGGGGCCATGGGTTCGGTCGTTCTTTTCCTGGGGATAACCGCGGTAGCGGCCCGCTCAGGCGGTGTCTCCCCGGAGGCCTTCTTCAAGATGCTCATGGGCTTTATGCTCTGGTGGTATGCCATGAGCCTGATGTATGAGATGAGCTTCATAGCCTGGGAGGACGCTGTCCTGGGGACCCTTGAGCATGTCTATATGTCTCCCATGCCCTTTAGCCTCATCCTCTTCTCAAGGGGCCTATCCGCGTTCATCAGGGACACAGCGTGGTTCATTCTGATGGCAGGGGTTATACTGGTAGTCTACAGGCTCCTGGGTGGTAACCTATCTCTCCCGTCGGTGAACTGGGCCGGGGTCGCATTGATATTCCCGTTTCCGGTCGCATCAGCCATGTTCCTGGGGGTGTTCTTCTTCGGCCTCGCGCTCGTTTTCAAACGGGTCGGGAGTGCAAGCGCGCTCGTCCAGTGGGTCCTCCTGTTTTTCTCCGGCGTCTTCTTTGATCCTGGGAACCAGCCACTCTGGATAAGGTTCTTGGCCTACGCCACCCCGGTTGGGCCGGGAGCGGAGTGCCTCCGGCGGATAGTCGTGGAGGGCAGGGACCTCGCGCACATCCTCTTGTCGGACGCGGGCCTATTTCTCATCCTGAACCTGGCCGGCTACGCGGCTTTCGGGTTCCTGAGCCTGCGCCTTTTCCTGAAGGAAGCGAAGAAGAGGGGAAAGATGAGCAGGTATTAGAACCCACTCCCTGCGAAAATCCAGCGTCTAGGCAGGGCTTTCCAACCTCCCAGGCGGCTTTTAGCCGCCTGGGAGGGGT
>FWWM01003749.1_pt1 | contig 37045 bp, 39 predicted proteins | sample 2228351 | NCBI WGS metagenome assembly FWWM01 (sample SAMEA103939774, study PRJEB20133) | metagenome
AATCTTACTCTTTGTCTTTGTATACCTGTTATGTTCCGCAAAAAATGCCTCTTCTCCAGTTGCTATCGTCCCCAACATCTGCCTTGCCTCTGACTGCTTTGACTTGCACATGTAGTTTAAGAAGTTTGGTATGGCTATGGCAGCCAAGATACCAATGATGGCCACCACAATCATCAATTCAATGAGGGTAAAACCTTTTTTGTCTGCCTTTTTCATCTTTTACCTCCTTTTAACCTTGGATTTTAGGGTTAATTCAACTTAGACCTTGTCAGATAAATTAATAGCCCTTTTTCACCTCCTTTTCTAGGATCTGGATTTAAATGAAGCAAATTCAGGACCACTGGTTTAATACCAGGGCTTCCCTGCATAATCCCTCCATTCTCCCCCCTTATCTTCAATAAAAACCTTACAAAAATTGGCAATCTTTGACAAATTTTGTCCGCTTACAACCAGGAAAAGTGCCTCAAGGCCATCCAGACACCAATGAGGCCAATGGCAAATATGGCTGCCCCTGCAATCTTATTCAGGAGCCTTAATCTTTCAAGGGCCAGGCCAGAGGTAAAAAATGTGGTCACCAGGCCCAGTATTGGAGACCAGATCGCAGAGCCTGAAAAGACCCCAAGGACAATCATGGTGAGATATATCTTATTTCCATCCCAGGAGAGTATGTCTGTGGCAGCAAAGGCAGAGGCAAAAACAATTATGGGAATGGGGCTGGATAGTGTGAGCAAAAAGGTTGAAAAAAATGCATTGAATATCCCCTTTTTAAATTCTCCTGATCTCTCTTTTACGGGCATTGTGAATATCTTGAGGCCTACCAGGATCAAGATAAGGCCACCCACCATTCTGATCATAACCCTTTCGTGTTCCAAGAAACCAATTACATGGCCAAAACCCAGGGCAGCTATGGCACAGTAAAGGGCATCGGCCATGGCAGCTCCCAATAGGGATACAACCCCGTATATCCTGCCATAGACCAGTGCCCTCCTGGCACAAAAGATACCAACAGGCCCAAGGGGGGCACACAGTACAAATCCTATTAAGAAGGCCTTAAAGAAATGGTTCAAGGGATTCTTTCACCAGATTTTTTGATTTATATCTCATATATGTTCAAATTGTCTACCCCATCAATGCAAATTTTTCATCTTAGATCCTCAAGGTAATTGACCCCAGGTAATAACCGATTATATGCTTTGGAAAAATCTCTAAAGGGGGGCTAGATGGACAAGAAGGTTACAGTAATTGGAGCAGGCAATGTGGGATCTACCGTTGCCATGAGGGTGGCTGAGAAGGGTCTGGCCGATGTTGTGCTGGTGGATGTCCTGGAAGGTGTTCCTGCAGGTAAGGCCCTGGACCTTTGGGAGGCAGCTCCCATTGAAAAGCACGACTGTAAGATAATGGGAACCACCAACGATTATGCCCCAACCCAAGGCTCCGACGTGGTTGTAATCACAGCAGGCATAGCCAGAAAACCAGGGATGAGCAGGGATGATCTGTTAAGCACCAACATGAAGATAGTGGGAGAGGTGACAGAACAGGCTGCCAGATATTCCCCCAATTCCATTATTATTGTGGTGAGCAACCCCTTGGATGCCATGTGCCATGTAGCCTATGAAAAGAGTGGTTTTCCCAAGGAGAGGGTGATTGGCATGGCAGGAGTCTTGGACAGTGCCAGGTTCAGGACATTTATATCCATGGAGTTAGATGTATCTGTGGAGTGTGTTCAGGCAATGGTCCTGGGCGGCCATGGTGATACCATGGTGCCTCTTCCCAGGTTTAGCACTGTATCTGGCATACCTGTTACAGAGTTTATTCCTAAAGAGAGGCTTCAGGCCCTCATTGAGAGGACAAGGAATGGTGGGGCAGAGATAGTGGGGCTACTCAAGACAGGGAGTGCCTATTACGCACCTGCCTCAGCCACTGTGGAGATGGTGGAGTCCATATTAAAAGACCGCAAAAAGATATTGCCCTGTGCAGCATATTTGACGGGGCAGTATGGTATAGAAGGCCTTTTCATTGGCGTGCCAGTGAAACTTGGAAGGGGAGGGGTTGAGGAGATAATAGAGTTAAGGCTAACAGAGGAAGAGATGTCTGCGCTGAGGTACTCTGCCCAGGCAGTGAAAAGGCTTGTGGAGGATATGAAAAGGTTGAGCACAGCCTAAAATGTAACCCTTTAATATTTTATTGACTTTAAAAAAACCCTTGTGATACACAGCACCGTGATTTTGTGGCTTCACATATGGATGAAAACCTAAAGCAGGCCATTAAGACCCTGGGGATACTCAGCACCGTGGGCCTTGCAATGGCCTTGTCCATAGCTATTGGAGCCGTAGGGGGATATCTCTTGGACAAGAAATTTGGGACAGATCCATGGCTTTCATTAATAGGGCTAGGGGCGGGTATAGTGGCGGCTTTTAGGAACCTCTACATCATGTACAAGAGGTCAAAGAGATCATAGTGGAGTGGGCTATCATAGCAAGGCAGATCTATATCAGGTCAGGGTTGATTCTGGTGGGTGTTTCACTAATGGCCGGGCTTTTTTATCCACCTGGGTTCGTGACCGGGATCCTCTTGGGGGGGCTCATTGCATTGGGTAACCTCTATGTGATGCAGGACAATGTGGTAAGGGTTTTTTCATCTAAAAAGGCAGGGCGTAAGAAGCTCCCCATAGTGGGGAAGTTCTATCTCAGGCTTACACTTTTGGGCCTTTTGATATATTTATCACTAAAAGCAGGTATTGAGCCTGTGGCACTTCTTTTGGGATTTAGCACCCTTGTGCTGGGAATAATAACACTGGCTTTTAACAGACCCAATATAAAGGCCAAGGAGGCATGTTGATATGGAACACCATGCAGTCTTTTTCATTGACAAGATACTCTCAGGCATTGGATTAGGGGACTTTGCCCATCACAATAGCCATGTGACCCACTCCTGGTTGGTCATGTTGATCCTGATAATCTCAGGTCTCTTGTTTGCCCGTGGGGTCCAGCTTTTGCCAAAAAAGGGGCAGAATTTCCTGGAGGTGGTAGTGGAAAAACTTGAGAACTTCATGGTGGATATCTCAGGCCATGAAGGCCGCTTTTTCTTCCCTTACATTGGCACTGTATTCCTGTATATATTGGTAAGCAATCTTTTGGGGCTGGTACCTGGTTTTAACTCACCCACCGCAAACCTGAACACCACCCTTAGCTTGGCACTCTGTACATTCTTTTACACCCATATAATTGGGGTAAAGTTCCACGGAGTTAAATATATAAAACACTTTTTAGGTCCTGTTTGGTGGCTGGCACCCTTGATGTTTCCCATTGAACTAATAGGCCATTTTGCAAGGGTTATGTCCCTGAGCGTGCGACTCTTCGGGAACATCTTTGGAAAGGAGACGGTCTTGGGCATATTATTTATGTTGGCAGGTCTTTATCTGGCACCCTTGCCAATCCTTTTTTTGGGGTTACTGGTCAGCTTCATTCAGGCATTGGTATTTATGTTGTTGTCCACCATGTATTTTGTGGGAGCAATGGAAGAAGCCCATTAATCTTCCCAAGGGAAGAAGGCCAAATAAAACTTAATAAGGAGGTTGGTATGTGGAAGAAGGCTTTTTGGGTAATGGCGATTTCAGCAATGGTCCTGGGGTTTAACTCCGTTTCCTTCGCTGCAGCCTCCCCACAGGCACAGGCAGCAGGGCTCTGGATCTTCTTCGGTATTGCCATTGCCTGCGGATTTGGCATCGGTGTTGCTGCTTTTGGAACAGGCCTTGCCATGGGGAATGCCATCAATGGCGCTTTGCAAGGCACGGCAAGGAATCCAGAGGCAGGTGGAAAGATCATGACCACCATGATCATAGGTCTGGCATTGATAGAATCACTCTGTATCTATGCCCTGGTGATCTGCTTCATCATGGTCTTCAAGATCCCCGACTTTGCAACAATAGTAAGCAAGGTCTTTTAGTAAGATTAAGGGGGCTCATTTAGCCCCCTCTTTTTTGCCCTGATATGTGTTATTTTTCACATGCCCCAACCAAATCAAAAGAACCAGAAGATACCTAACCCCACTATAGAAAGGCTGGCCTTATATACCAGGCCCCTGGAGTCCCTTGCTGCTACAAAGGTGCAGGTGGTCTCCTCAGAGGTGCTGGCCCAGATGTGTGGGGTCAAACCTGCACAGGTAAGGAAGGACCTTGCCTATTTTGGTGAATTTGGCACAAGGGGGGTTGGGTACGATGTGGAGGCACTTCTCAATGCCATTAAGAAGATCCTCTCCACTGACAGGACCTGGAGACTCTGCGTTGTGGGGATGGGGAACCTGGGAAAGGCACTGGCTGACAGCGAGAACTTTAGGAAAAGGGGTTACAATGTTTTAGCGGTCTTTGACCAAGATCCGAAAAAGGTGGGGGAAAGACTTTTAAGTGGCCTTGAGATCCTGCCTTTGGACCTGCTTCCTGAAAAAGCAAAGGAATTGGCCATAGATATGGGCATTATCGCCACCATAAGTGGTGAGGCAAAGAGGGTGAGGGACCTTATGATCTCAAGTGGGATCACCATCATACTGAATTTTAGCCCTTTACATCTCAGGGCCCCAGAAGGTTGTCTCCTGGAAAATGTGGACCTGGCAGTGAGGTTTGAAAGATTGGCCTATCTCCTGGCAAAGGGGGCAAAGGAAAAGGTTCCTATAAAAACTGGTTTAACCTCCTAAGGGCCTCTTTTAATTTACCCTTTCCCTTCCTAACCAAAGGGTGATCCCTAAGCAGGAGATTCTTTTAGAGGAAACTAGCAAAGGAAAGGATTTAGGTCTTCTCAAAATTAATGTGCAACATAAAGTAGAATCGCAGAAAATGTCTTCTTAAAAGTGTTACCCAGTGAATACAATGTTTTCATAGGACTGGCAAAATAGGTTTGACACTTACTGAAATCCAGCTTAAACACAGATTATCTTGCCCACTATTAGCCCCTATTGGGAGGTTAAAATGGCCAACAAGAGACTTATACCTACCATATGTCCTTATTGTGGTTGCGGATGCGGCTTTTATGGGGTAGTTGAGGGGGACAGGGTCACAGGAATTGAATACATGGAGAGCCATCCTGTTGCAGGAGGCAGCCTATGCCCCAAGGGAAATGCTGCCCTTGAAGTGGTATATCATCCTGAAAGAGTCCTTTTTCCCTTGAAGAAAACCAATGGGGGATGGGAAAAAACACCCTGGACTGATGCCATTGCATCAGTGGTTCAAGGCTTAAACAGGATACTTTCAGAACATGGCCCAGATTCCCTGGCCTTTTTGGCCTCTGCAAAGTGTAGCAATGAGGAAAATTACCTGCTCCAAAAGCTGGCAAGGCTTATGGGTACTAATAATGTAGACCACTGTGCCAGGCTTTGCCATGCCCCCAGTGTAACAGGATTGATCTTTTCCCTGGGGAGTGGGGCAATGACAAACCCTTTGAGGGACTTGGCCCAATCAAGGTGTATCTTTATAATAGGATCCAACCTAACAGAGAATCACCCTGTGGTATCCCGTTGGATCTGGGAGGCCAAGGATAGGGGTGCCAAGGTCATTGTGGCTGATCCGCGCTATACCCCCACCGGCTGGATGGCAGATATCTTCCTGCAGCTAAAACCAGGCACAGACATAGCCCTATTGAATGCCATGATGTGGACCATCCTTCACGAGAAACTCTACGATAGGGCATTTATCCAGAGCCGTACCACGGGTTTTGCTGATCTCCAGGATTTTCTAATAAACAGATATGACCCTTTTAAGATGGAAGAAATCACAGGGGTACCTGCCCAGGTAGTGATGGAGGCAGCAAGGCTGTATGCCAAGTCAGGTCCATCATCCATTGTCTATTGTATGGGGATCACCCAGCATACTTGCGGCCATGAGAATGTACTTGCCTGTGCAAACCTTGCCCTCCTTTGTGGAAATGTGGGAAGGCCTGGTACAGGGATTATGCCCCTAAGGGGCCAGAACAATGTACAAGGGGCCTGTGATATGGGTGGACTCCCCAATTTCCTCCCAGGTTATGTGAGGGTGGACAATGAGGAAGGGAGACACAGGATTGCCAGGGCCTGGGGAGCTGAAAGCCTCCCTTCTCAATCAGGCCTGACCCTTGTGGAGATCTTTGAAGCAGTCCTGGATGGCAAGATAAAGGGTATGTACATAATGGGCGAAAACCCTGTGATCTCTGACCCTGTCTCCCGCCATGTGGAAGAGGCCTTAGGTAAACTGGAGTTCCTTGTGGTACAGGAGATGTTCATGAGTGAGACTGCTGAATTTGCCCACATAATACTCCCTGCTGCAAGTTGGGCAGAGAAGGATGGAACATTTACTGCTACAGAAAGGCGTGTCCAATGGATGAACAAGCTCATTGAACCCTTGGGAGAGGCCAGGCCAGATTGGCAGATTATATGTGATGTGGCAAAAGGACTAGGCCTTGGATTTAATTATAACACCGTGGAAGAGGTCTTAGAAGAGATAAACACCGTGGTCCCACTTTACGGGGGGATCACACCCCAGAGGCTCAAGGGGCTGGAGGGAGGCCTAATTTGGCCTTGTCCCACAACGGATCATCCAGGGACCCCTATCTTACACAAGGATGCCTTTCGGACACCTGACGGTTTGGCAAAACTTTTCCCCGTTGAATATCAACCTCCTTTTGAACCAACAGACCAGGAATACCCCATGATCCTTACCACAGGGAGGGTGGTTGTCCATTATAACGCAGGGGCAATGACAAGGAGGAGCCCCTCTCTGTTAAAGAGGAGCCCTGAACTGTTTGTGGAGATAAATGAACTGGATGCCCAAGGTCTGCAAATAAAGGAAGGAGATATTGTGGAGGTGGAGACCAGAAGGGGAAAGACAAAGGCCTATGCCAGGGTGACCAACAAGATCGGACAGGGTGTGATATTTATGCCCTTTCACTTTTATGGGACTAACATACTAACCCTTGCAGCCTTGGACAAGAAGGCCAAGATACCTGAGTTCAAAGTAGCAGCTGCCAGGATTTCCAAGGGGTAGGTCATGAGTAGGATATTTGTGGATTCCAGTCGTTGCATTTTTTGCAGTGCCTGTGAGGTGGCCTGTGAAAGAGAACACCATGGGAATGGGCACATCCATGTAATCCTTGTGGAGGAGAAAAGGGCTGCCCCAATGAACTGTAGACATTGCGAAAAGGCGCCTTGCATGTCTGGCTGTCCCACAGGGGCAATTTACAAGATTGGGGACGGGCCTGTTTTGGTCGCCCCTGCCAGGTGTATTGGTTGTGGGATCTGTTCAATGGTGTGTCCTTTTGGAATACCTGAGCTGGATTCCAATCAAAAGGTCATGGTTAAATGTGACCTTTGTATGCATCGCCTCAAAGATGGTAAGAAACCTGCTTGCGTGGCAACATGCCCTTCAGGTGCCCTCAGGTTTGAGGACCTGGCAACATCCTTAAGGAGGCTGAGGCAGAAGGCTGCCATGGCCATGGCATCCATTCTGTGAGGTGAAGCATGACCAGCTTTCCACCAGGTATCCTATACCTGCCTTTATCAAAGGCCTATAGGGGTAGAATTGAGGTGGATGAGAGGTGCATAGGGTGTGATGCATGTGCCCGTGGGTGTCCGTTGGGTGTGATTTCCTCTGGGTATGAAGACCTATTCAAGGTGATCAGGTTTCACCTGGCAGGGTGTACATTTTGTACTAGATGTGCCCAGATATGTCCCACCCATGCCATCACCGTGGTCCAGGAGGAGTTTGGGGAAGGAATGACCCATGAGCAGGGAGAGCTCATAGTTAGATTGCCTGCTGTAAGATGCATAAGGTGTTCAAGGCCATTTTTATCAGAGGCTATGTTGGAGCAAATGAAAAGGGATTTGGCCACAAAACTCCCCATGGAGGAGGAGGTCTTTTCTTATTTGTACACCTGCCCCCAGTGTAAGAGATGGAGGGAGGGTGTAAGAATGGCCCTATCGCTCCCTTAGAAGACCTCGCCAAATATTACAGGGATACCAGCCAGCGTTAGGGGTTTACCCGTACCTCTCCTCTTTCCAGGGGTCTGCAGAATTGCTGTAGCCCCTGGTCTCCCAGTAGCCCTTTTTATCTTGGGTGAGTAATTCCATGCCTCTTACCCACTTGGCAGACTTATATGCGTATCTCTTGGGAACAAAAAGCCTTACTGGAAAACCGTGATCTGGGGTAAGGGGCCTTCCTTGGTATTCATAGGCAAGGACCACATCCTCGTCCGCTGCCACCTCAATGGGCAGGTTAGTGGTATATCCATCCTCACAATATATGCTCACAAACCTTGCATCCTCTTCGGGCTTACAGATCTCCAAAATGGTCCTGAAAAGGACGCCCTTCCATGTGGTATCCACCTTGGTCCAGCCTGTTACACAGTGAAAATCTCCCTTCACAATGGTCCACGGCAGTGACAGGAATGTATCGTAACCAATTTTTAAGGGATTCCTTACCCTCCCCCTTATCTCCAATTCCCACTTCTTTGGGTCTATTTGAGGAACCCCATTATACTGTAATACCAGGAGTTCATCCACCTTTCTCTGACCAGGGGGTAGCTTGGACTCCTTGACCATATCTTCACCTCAAACTGGTCTTTACATCTCCAGAAAGTATACCCAAGACCCTCTCTGCTATCTTCACAAATATCTTGCCAACATCCATTCCCCTGTCACCCACTGTCTCAGGGTGCCCATGGTCACTTGCCTCCACAATGGAAGGCCACAGCGGGATCTTCCCCAGGAAGGGCACCCCCTCCTCCCGAGCCAGCCTTTCACCTCCGTCTTCACCGAAGATGGGAGTAGGCCTCCCACAATGGGGACATACAAAACCACTCATGTTCTCCAGAACGCCAATGACCTTAATACCCAGTTCCTTGCAAAATACCAAGGACCTGCCAGAATCATCTATTGCTATTTCTTGTGGGGTGGTGACCACAATGGCGCTACATATCCCCGGTATCAGGCTGGCAATGGAGAGGTGCTCATCCCCTGTACCTGGGGGTGTGTCAATTACCAAAAAGTCCAGTTCTGGCCAATCCACATCCTTTATAAACCGCCGGATTAAGGAGCTCTTTACAGGGCCCCTCCATATAACAGCCTCCCTCTCCCTCTTTAGCATCAGGCCCAGGGATATGATGTGAAGGCCTTCCTTTTCTATGGGCTTGATCCCTCCCTCACCCACCTCCAGGCCCTTTTTGGAGATCCCCATAAGCCGCGGGATACTAGGGCCATGGAGGTCAATATCCATGAGACCGGCCCTAAAACCCATCTTTACCAGGGCCCTCGCCAGGTTAGCGGATATGGTGCTCTTTCCTACCCCGCCTTTACCTGAAAATACCAAGATAGTATGATGAATTCTACAAAGTCTTGAGGCTATGTTTTGGCGTTCTAAAAATGCCTCTTGAGACTCCTTTTCCTTTCTATGTTTTGCCCCGCAGACCTCCTTTGTACAGGTCATGCAGGGAGTTTGGTATTCCATTTCCTTTCCTTTTAAAACTCCTTGGGATACATGGCCTCAATAAGGTCCCTGTATTTTTGATTAATAACCCTTCTCTTTAATTTCATCGTGGGAGTAAGTTCTCCAGTGGCCTGTGTCCACTCATTGGGAAGAAGGGTAAACTTTTTGATCTGCTCCACCCTTGCAAAGACATCCATCAATTGCTGGATCTCTTTTTGATACAAATCTAGGACCATGGGGTTATTTACAAGGTCCTCCCTGGTCCCATAGCCTATGCCCTTTTCCTTTGCCCATGCCTCCAATTGCTCAAAGTTGGGAACAATGAGGGCTGATAGATATTTTCTCCTGTCTCCAATCACAGCCACCTGTTCTATAAATCTGGACTCCTTTAGTCTGTTTTCTATGTTCTGTGGGGCTATATTTTTCCCACCTGAGGTAATTATGATCTCCTTTAATCTATCGGTGATTACAAGATAACCGTGCCCGTCCACCCTTCCCACATCCCCTGTCCTAAAGAATCCATCCTCTGTAAAGACCTCTTTGGTAGCCTGCTCATCCTTGTAATAGCCCTTCATAACCTGGGGGCCCTTTATCAGGATCTCCCCCTCAGGGGATATCTTTATGGTGGTCCCAGGTACTGGAGGCCCCACTGTCCCGGGTCTAATATTGTTATACCTGTTCACATTTGTAATGGGTGTGGTCTCAGTGAGGCCATAGCCTTCAAGTATAACGATCCCCATGCCAAGGAAGAACTCCGCATCCCCCACAGACAATGGCCCCCCTCCCGATACGGCAAACCTTAGTCTGTCTAGACCCAGTGCCTTTTTTAGTTTGGAAAACACCAGCTTGTCCGCCACCAGATATTTCAGGGCAAAAAGCCCTTTTCTGTTCCGGTTTTCACACACATAAGGGAGGTTCTGCCTTGCCATATCCATGGCCCAATAAAATAGCCTCTGTTTCTTGGGAGGTGCCTTGGCCACCTTTGCAAGTACCCCTCCATGTATCTTTTCATAAAGCCTTGGCACACTCACAATGCACGTGGGTCTTATATCCAAAAGGTCCTGGGGCAGGTTTGCAAAGTCCTGGGCAAATGCAACCTTTGCACCCCATGCCATGGGCATGTAATATCCTGCAGTCCTTTCCAGAGAGTGGGAAAGGGGTAAAAAAGATAACAGTACATCTGTTTCAAAGACCTGATCCCAGTAATCGTGGAGTGCCTGATATACATTGTTCAAGAAATTCCCATGAGATAGCATCACACCCTTTGGTGGCCCTGTTGTGCCAGAGGTATACATTATGGTGGCAAGGTCATCCATCTCTATGCCCTGGATATGGGCTTCAATATCGAAGGCAACACCCTGCCCCAATGAAAGGGCAGTTTGAAAGTTATATATCCCAGCTTCATGGTCTTCAGGCTGAGGATCCATACAAATAACAAATCTCAGCCCTGGAAGTTGGTCCCTCACCAAAAGGAGCTTTTTGAAATGCTCCTCTTTCCCCACAATACACCCCACTGCTTCGGAGTGCCAGAGGATGTATCTGGCCTCCTCAGGGGAATTGGTTGCATAAATCGGGACATCCACTGCCCCCAAGGAGAGTATTGCCAGGTCAGAGACCCACCACTCGTATCTGTTAGGGGCAAAGATCCCTACCTTATCTCCTTTTCTTACCCCCATTCCTGCCAGGAAACTGGCAAGGCCTATCACATAGTGGGCCATCTGCTCCCAGGAAATATCCTCCCATCCCGATGGTGTCCTGTGGCTGACACAGGCCTTGTTCCCATATTTCTTCACCTGTCTCATGAACAGGGATGGTATATTATTTATCCCCTGTGGAACCATTTTAATTCTCCTCTCAACCCCTTGGGAATGCCGTTGATTCCATGGCATATCTGGATCTTCTCGGGTCTTGCACCTCTGTAGCCTTCCCAAATTTGAGACAATGGCTGATGCAGATGGTTACACAGGCAGGTTTTAACCCCTGGTCAATCCTTTCCATACAATAGTCACATTTCACAACCTTGCCTTTCTTGGTATCGAACTGGGGAGCACCCCACGGGCATGCATAGATACATGATTTGCACCCGATACAAAGGGACTGCTCCACAAACACTATCCCGTCATTGCCCCTTTTCTTCATGGCCCCTGTAGGACAGGCATACACACACCACGGTTCCTCACAATGAAAACAGGGCATGAACACAGAAACACCCTTTGGTATCCCATCTTCTAGAATGGGACCCAGATTTATCACATCCACAGGATTGGGGTAAGGATCCAGGCCTTTGTTCACCTTACATGCCACGGTGCAGGCAAGGCACCCAATGCACCGCCTCTTGTCCTGAAGTAACATATAGGAGCTCATGCTTTCCTCCTTATCTTACAGGGCTAACTGTTACAAAGGTTTCGTGGAGTCCAGGGCTTCCCCCCACAATATCAGTTACATTTCTCATGAGTAAGGCGTCTGATAGCCCCTTTTTATAGGACCTGGAAGCAGCCTTTGCCTCATGACCAAACCCATGGAGCATAAAGACTGCCTCTGGATGAATCAGGTCTGTAACAAAGGCCTTTATTGTGCCTTCACCTGCCTCAGAACTCACCTTCACCATCATTCCGTCCACAATCCCAAGTTCCTTTGCCTTCTTTGTATTTATCCAAAGGACATTTTCTGAGAGCAAGTAATTAAGATAGGGATTGTTCTGTGTGGAGACATGGGTGTGGAGCACACACCTCCCCACAATGAGTCTAAAGGTATTGCCCTGGGGTTTTGGGACATTTTCATAAGGTGGAAACGAAGGAAAACCAGCTGATTCCAGGAGGCTGGATACAAACTCTATCTTTTTGGAAGGGGTCTTAAGCCTTAGGCCTTCTTTTCTATCCCAAAAGATCTGGCTGTCAGAGTAGGCCACAAATCCCTTCTTTTGAAGGTCTTCCAGGGTAAAGCCAGTGCCTTCCAGCTGCCATCTCACCAGTTCTTCCATGGAAGTGTAAGGGAAATATTGCCCTATCCCCAGTCTATCAGCCAGACCCTTGATGATCATGGCATATTCCCTTGTGGTGTACTGGGGAGATACTGCCTGGCTTCTTAAGAAAAGCTGGGGTTTTAGACCCGTTGCCTGCTGAACACAGTCCATACGCTCCAGGTATGTGGATTCAGGGAGAATAATGTCAGAATACCATGCTATGTCACTGAAATTTATATCAATTGTGATTAATAGATCCAATTTTTCAAAGGCCTTCTTCATGGAGTTTTGGTCGGGAATGGAGTGAAGGGGTTCAAATCTGTTAATAATCAGTGCCTTTATGGGATAGGGGTCCTCATTTAAGATGGCATTGGTGAGCATCTGCGGCACCCCATGGGCAGGATCCGGAAGGGGAAGATCTGGGGTACCAACCTTATCAAACCTGGGTATAGAGACCTTGGGCAGGCCCTCAATATCTGTAAGCCTCCTTATCCCCTTTCTCCCCACTTCTCCAGGCCCTTTCTTAAAGAATATGCCCCCTTTAGTTTCAAGGCTCCCCATGAGGACATTTAATATCAAGATAGACCTTCTCATATATATCTCATTTAGATAATGGGCCCCCCTATACCCGTAGTGGAATATAACCCTTGGCCTGTCCTGGGCCAATTCCCTGGCAAGCAGGATTATCTCACTGGAGGGGATACCTGTCTCCTCCTCTGCCCATTGAGGGGTATAGGGCTCTACAAAATCTCTTAGTTGTTCCAGCCCCAATACCCATCTGTCCACAAACTCTTTGTCGTAAAGGGACTCCCTCAAGATTACATTGATAAGGGCATAGTTTAAAGCAAGGTCAGTGCCTGGTCGTATCATCCAGAACCTGTTTGCCTTTATGGCAGTGGTGGTGACCCTTGGGTCAATATATGTGAGTTTTGCTCCCTTTTCCATGGCATCCAGGAGGTTATTAACTGCCTTCACCTCCACGCTCTCAAAGATATTCCTCCCATAGAGCACAATGTGCCTTGTGTTGGAATAATCCACCCCAATGTCTGCATCTGTGTAACCAAACAAGGATCTACATGCTGTGTTTACAGAACCCTTACACAGGGCGTCATGGGTAAAGTGATTGGGTGAGCCAAGGGCCCTCAAAAAGGCCTTTGACACATGGGTAGCCAGGTTTGTCCTCTCTCCCAGGGCTATACTCTGGGGCCCATACCTTTGGACCACTTCCTTTATTTTTTCTGCGGCCAAGTCCAGTGCCTCGTCCCAAGTGGCCTTCCTAAATTCCCCTGAACCCCTTGGGCCTGTGCGGATCAAGGGATGTTTCAGCCTTTGTTCATCGTAGAGGAGCCCCACTCCGGCAATCCCCTTAGGGCAAAGGCTGCCTTCAATCCCTTGTACAAAAGGATTACCTTCAATGAATCTTACGTGCCCATCTTCCACAGTCACCTTTATTGGGCAGCGTACCGTACACATAAAACAAAGACTGAAGACCTCCTTTTTCATGACCCCCCCTAATATTGAAACTTAAAAAGTTAAACCCAACAGTCCCCAGGCCTTATCTCATCCCAGGTTATAAGGCTATATCCCTCAAGATCAGTGGTCAACAAATTTTATCCTACAAACTTACCCTTTTTGAGCATCTCCACCAGTGTGGGAAATAGGCTAAGGTCAGTATGGGGGATAAACTTTGCAGCACTAAACAGGTTCATAAACTCCTGATTTACATTTAGCTCCAGGTAGGTGATCTTGTTCCTCACCTCCAGGGCCTTATACCTGGCCTCTTTGTCCAAAATTGCCATGATAGCTCCCCCAATAGAGGTGTTCCCCAACGGGATATATCTCTCTAAAGGAAGGTCAGGTATCATGCCAATTACCATGGCAGAGATGGGCTTGATATAGGAACCAAATGTCCCTGCCACATAAAACCTCTTGATATCTTCAAAGGATAACCCCACCTGTCTTGTTATAGTTGTAAGGATAGTATACATGGCGGCCTTGGACCTTATCAGGGCATCTATCTCAGGCTGCCCTAGAAGTAAAGGCTGTCCATCAGCACTCTCATTGGCGATCACCAGGTACGGGATATGGTCTTGCCAGACCATCCTGCCACGGAGTTTATCTTCCACAAGTTTGCCACGGGAATCCAGCATGCCGTATAAGAACAGCTGGGCAATGAGGTCAATAAGACCAGAACCACAAATCCCTTTTGGCCTCCCCTCTCCTATTACAGTGTATCTGAACTCCTTTGTATCCTCATCCACCCAAAAGGAGTCAATGGCCCCTTCCTGGGCCATCATACCCACAGAGGCAACCCCGCCCTCCAGGGCCGGACCAGCAGCCCCTGCACAGGCTATGAGCCAGTCCCTGTTTCCCAGAACCACCTCTGCATTGGTGCCCACATCCACAAGGATGCATATATCATTGGATTCATGAATCCCTGAGAAAAGGATCCCTGCTATCAGGTCACCCCCAAAATAGCTACCCACATTGGGGAACACAAAGACAGGGGCGCGGGGGTTTATGTCCAGGCCAATCTCCTCTGCCCTGAATATCTCAATGCTATTGGCAACGGGTATATAGGGCTCCCTGCAGATCCAATAGGGGGTTAATCCCAACAAAAAGTGTGTCATTGTGGTATTGCCGGCAAAGGTTGCACCAATTACTGAGCCTTTCTGAATCCCCACTCTCTTGCATGCCCCATACACCAGTTGATTCATACCCTTCATGAGCATGCCCTTTAATTCTGCCAGGCCATCTTCCCTCTGACTTGAATAATGAATCCTGGTGAGTATGTCTTGACCTATCTCCACCTGGGGGTTTGTAAGGGTTGCCTCATATACCTTCTCCCCATTGAAAAGGTCCAAGAGGGCCAACACCAAAGTAGTGGTTCCCACATCCACTGAGATGCCATAGGGTCTTTTGTCCCCTCCTGGATGAAATATGTCTATAAGGTGCCAGGACCCATTATCTTCAAAGAGGGCAGCCTGGCATTCATAGCCCCACTCCCTCAACCTGTAAGGGACCTCCCCAAGGAGGGAAAGGGGCACCCTGATGTCTTGGTCTTTTAGTTCCCTTCTCAGTTCCTTTACAATCCTATCCTTGTCAGCGGTATTGTCCTTTAGACTTGGCCTATCCACCCTGACTTTAACCAACCTTATCCAGGGATCCACCCTCACTTTCAGCTCTCCATTAATAGAAAAATACAACTCTGTTATGCCCTTTTTGAAGAGAGGAAACAAGATGGCCCTTTATAAAATACCTTTCCCCTCTATAGCCAGGTAAGGGCAGAATCGGGGGTCCAAATCTGAAGTGGGGACATTTTCATATTCGTCAGAAAATTGGAAAAAGAGCTCTTCCAATACCCCTTCAAGGAGTTGAACCATCTCTTCCCCTGCCCCACCAACAATTCTCTTAAAGTATGAGATAAAATTGGTCCTTGCATGCCTCACTGAGTATGGTTTTTTTTGCAAGCCTTGCCTTAGTTTTTTAAAAAACGTGAAAAACTCATCATTGGTAAGGGGTGTGAATCCCTCATCAAGGCCCAGGCAATCCCTTGCCCAGGGGGTAAAAAGCAAGGCCTTAAAACCCAATTCCTCGAAGATAGTATCTTTGATAGGGTCCTTAAAAGGAAACTTCTCTTCCAATTTTGCCAATAGAGAATCCAGCACCATGATCTTTTCAATCACCCCTGTGGCATAGTTCAACTCTGCCACCCACTCAAATTCTCTGTACTCTCCTTCTTTGCTGGGATGATAAAACACAGGCCTCTTTGCCAGTATCCCCTTTAGGATATTGCCCCAGGGATCCCCCCAAAATTCTTCATTCAAACCCTTTGAAACAAACCATGCCCCCTTTATCCACTTTTGAGTCTCCCACTTGACCCTCATAACCATATACACACCCACCCTAAATAATATGGACAGGTGGTGCTTCTTCAATAACGAAAGCAACTGTTCAGGACCCTGCCGCCAGAATCTTTCAAAACTTAAGTTTAGATACCGTGAGGCCTTTAGCACAACTCGCTGAAGGTCTTCTGGCTCCTTGGGCATACTGCCCTCTGCTGATATCAGTTGGTTCACCAGCCCTGTAAATTCAATCCGGATCCTATCCAAGAGCAAAGGATCCTTTAGCCTCTGAATGAGCTGGTGGAAGAGGGAGTCTGTCTTGATAAGGCCAGGGAGATAGTATGAGACCTCCACCAGGCCTTGTTGTTCCTGAGTTATGGCAGTTTCCTCTGTCTCCTTCAGCAATTTTTCTGGTGCAAGGGGAGTATATATTGCCACTGCCTCTTCAAAGGGAAGAAAGCCAAACTCGGCCAATCTCATGTTTCTAAATCTATATAACTCTTCCTCAGCCTGGGCAGGCAAAAGGCCATGGTAGTTGGTCATAAATGTAAAATATCTAGGATAATCCATCCCTGCCATATACCTCAAAAGGGTATACACAGTCTCAAACATCTCATTGTCTTTTGGCTGAAAATAGATGGTGCCATCAAGGGTAATATATTCGTCAGGGACCTCATACTGCTCATCCCTGGTAACTGCCACGGCATTTATATTCTTAAACGCAAAAAAAGAGCCCAGGATCTCCCCTTCCTCAGTGAAGATGATCTTCACGAGTCTTTCGGGATCCACCTTCACCATCCTTGAAAACCACTCACAAAGCACCTTGTTATCAATCCTGTCCCTTACCCATATGTCCATATCCAAGATGTGGATCCATTGCTTTGTGCTGGCAAGCTCCAAAAGGGGCAGGGCGTCGTCTTCCCCTATCCTTTTAACTAACCAGTAAAAATCTACCTCGGACAGGGACCTCACAAAGGCCTTCGGGTTCTCCATGTCCAGGATTGCGTTTAGTAGCTGCGATCCAGATTTCTCTGCAAACCTCTGAATAATGCTGGCCCTCTTAAGGCTGATGACCTCTCCCATAATTCTTCCATGTCTCCCCTGTTATTGCCATGGAGTATAAAAAATGATACGCAAAAAGAGAAGGGCACTTGAAAGACTCAAACTATTTTATGGGTAAAAAAGCAATAATCATGATCAGAGTCATGACCTTTAATCTTAGGTTTGAAAACCCTGGGGACAAAGACAACCCTTGGGAACAAAGAAAACACATGGTGGTGGACCTGATCCAAACCTACAAGCCACACATATTAGGCACACAAGAGGGAAAACTGAGGCAGTTAAGCTTTTTGCAAAGGGCCTTGCCTGGGTATAAGACAAGGATGCCCGCCAGGACATTGGACCCAATAAGCCAGTATCCCACCCTCTTTGTGCTGGAACAAGATCTGGAGATACTTGAGGCAAAAGAGTTCTGGCTATCACACTCCCCCTCCCAACACCTAAGTAAAGACTGGGACAGCCAGTTTCCAAGGATGCTCAGTTTTGCAAAACTAAGACATATAAGCTCACAAAAAACCTTTGTGACAGGGGTGACCCACCTGGATCATCAGGGCAAGGTGGCAAGAAAGGAACAGGCCAATTTGCTGGTAAAATGGGCAATGCAACAACAATTGCCCATAATCCTTGCAGGGGATTTTAATGAACCACCAGGAGATACGGTACATCAGACCCTTTGCCTGCCCAATGGGCCACTTATAGATACCTGGCAGGCCCTTGGTCTGAAGGAAGACCCCGATTCATTCACATATCATGGATTTGAAGGTCTAGGCAAAGGTGCTCGTATCGATTGGATCCTGGTAAGTAAAGGAATAAATGTATACGATGCCAAAATAATCAAAGATAACAAAGGTGGCAAATATCCTTCGGACCACTTCCCTTACATGGTAACCTTAGGGCTCTAAGACAGGATTTACTTCTAATAACCAGGCCTCCTTGCAATGCAAATTATCTCCTCTCCTTTATTTGTAATTGTCTCTAGGATGGTGTAATATAAAATTAACATCTTGCTCTTTACATATTCTAACCCTTTGTTTTGCATATTTTTACAATATTGTGCTTCAATCTTTTTGCTTCCAAGGTAATAGTATTTGGGTTTATTGTAAGTAAAGACCTTATCTATCTCAAAGCCTGCAAACCTAACTAGTTTAGTTAAACTACTTTTTGAGTAAAGTATAAAGTGCCTTGGGGTATCAAGGCCAAACCATGAACTGCCAAATTTATTATGCAAGATACTTTCTATATTTGGGGTCTTTATAATTAGCATACCATTCTTCCTTAATAGTGGGTATATATTCAATAGCACATTGAGTGGTTCCGCTAAGTGTTCAATAACATGATTCATTGTAACGACATCAAATGTAATATTCTTGTAAGGTACTTTTTCGATTTCAGTGAAGATATTTGAAATCCCTTTTTCCTTACACTTTTCAACCGCAGCTAAATCTTGCTCTACACCATGGACATCCCAACCAAGGTTTTTTAGTCTCTCTAGTAGAATCCCATTTCCACAACCATAATCCAGTATCCGCTTTCCAATGGAACAATCCAGATAAGAGTACTCATAAAGGACCCCATTGTATTTTTTCCAGAAGATTGTAGAGCAAAGAAGGGCCATTAGTTTATAGATGCTGTCATTTTTCTTGTGCCAGTTCACCTTATGGGCCAGAAGCCTGTATTTTAACTTCTGGGACTTGTCTTTCTTTTTTTGATTTATTGGGGTATCAGAGTGGGTGTAATAATTTTGGTAAATCAGACCCAGGTCTTCTTTAATAGGCCTTGGACTGAGCCATAGAATCTGGCAATCTTGGCATGAGAGATAGTCCCAAGAACCCTCCACACCAAAGAGCCGATCTTTTAGGCCTCTGTATTTTAAGACCACTTCCTTTTTGCAAAAAGGGCAAGAGGGGATGGATTCTGTTCTAACCATGAATATAAACCTTAACAGCAAGGCTATAAAATTAGAAGGAAATCTTTTAGGTATCCTTAGAGGCCCATGGAAGATTTTTTATTGTTTATCCAATAGACAAAGGCTACCTTGGACTTTTGGAATAGTTTGTTTTAACATAACCCAAGATCTTGCCTTGAAGGGGTGAACAACGAAGGAGAAAAGGAGGGGATCATGAGGTACCTGGGTTTGTTAATGGTAGGTTTTGCCATTTGTAACCTTTTGTGTGGAGGGTTTGTGATGGCAGAGGGGCACGAAAAGATAGGTATAATTGTGGTGGACGTGCAAGGTGACTTTACAAGGTTTAAGGATGGGTCCCTTGCAGTGGAAGGCACTGATGAGGCCTATGTTAGGTCAGTGGAATCTGCCACCAAGAGGCTTAAGGACATGGGATATCCCATATATGCCACCCAAGATTGGCACCCAAAGGAGCATCTCTCATTTTATACCAACCATAAAGGTAAAAAGCCCTTTGATGTGATCAAATTGAACAATAAGGATCAGGTACTGTGGCCCCCTCACTGCGTCCAGGACACACCTGGTGCTGAGATCTTGATTGACAAGGGACTTATAAAAACCATTGTAAAAAAGGGGATGGATCCAAATTTTGATAGTTATTCAGGTTTCCAAGACGATGGTGGAAAAAAGACCGGGCTAGACCAGATGTTGAAGGCAGATGGTATAAGAAAGCTCGTTATATATGGCATAGCCACGGATTACTGTGTAAAGGCCACTGCCGTGGACGGGGTCAATGCAGGTTACAAGGTAATTGTTGTAAAGGGGCTATGTAGAGGTGTTGCCACTGACACATCTAATAAGGCCCTGGAGGAAATGAAGGAAAAGGGGATATTAATAATTGAGGATCTGGATATGGAAAAAATCAAGGCCTTTTAAAAAGGACCTGAAAGGAGATAACCATGGCCCTCAAAACACCAGAAAGCTATGAGCAGAGGCTAAAGGAAAGAAAAACTCCAAGGATATACATGAATGGTAAAAAGGTGGAGGATGTATTTAGCAATCCTGTGATCAGAACCGTTATCGAGGCAAACAAGGCCACCTATTCATGGGCCTTGGACCCACGATACCAAGGCATTATGACTGCCTTTTCCCCTCTCATTAACGATCAGGTTAACAGATACCTGTATGTATGCAGGAGCAGGGAAGACCTGATCTTAAAGGCACAGGCAGGCACATTTGCAGCTGAAAAACTGGGGACATGTATCTACAGATGCCCAGGCTTAGATGCAATCCACTCCCTTGCCAGCACTACCTGGGAGATGGATAAAAACCTTGGGACAGAATATCACAAAAGGTTTTTGGACTATCTAAAATGGCTGCAGGAGGAGGACCTGGTGGTGGCAGGGGCACTTACAGAGCCAAGGGGGGACCGTAAAAAAAGGGCCCTTGATTGGCCAGACCCTTTCCTCTCCCTGAAGGTGGTAGATAAGAACAGTGATGGTATAGTAGTGCGCGGGGCAAAGATAAACATAAGTGGTGTATATGTGGCTGATGAAATGATTGTTGTGCCACAATCAGCCAAGAAAAAAGGAGAGGAAGATTACGCCATTGCCTTTGCCACACCCACCAATGCTGAAGGCCTAACCTACATATGTCAGTACCCACCCCTTTCTGCGGAAAGGGAACTTGCCCAGGACATCTACGAGCTGGGCAACCCTGTTTTTGGCCAGAGAGAGACAGCGGTGGTGGTCTTTGATAATGTATTTGTTCCCTGGGAGAGGGTTTTCCACTGTGGTGAAGTGGAATACTCAGGCAGGCTTGTGGAGCGTTTTTCCAAGACCCACCGGATGACCTGTGGTGGCACGTGCAAGGTGGGTTTCATGAATCTGATCATTGGTGCCTGCAAACTGCTTCAAGAGTACAAAGGCTTAGAAAAGGCTCAGCACATCAATGACCAGATCACAGAGATGGTGGTGTTGAGGGAAACAGGGAGGGCCTGTGGCCTTGCAGCCGCCAACCTGGGAAAGGAGGAGCCAGAAGGTTCAGGTGTTTTCCTGCCAGATGACCTGATGGGGAATGTGGCAAAGCTGAACATGTGCAATGCCTTCTGGCGGGCAATGGCCTTGGCCGGGGATATAGGGGGAGGCCTGGTTGTTACAATGCCATCCATCAAGGACCTGAAAAACCCAGAGACTCAAGGGTATGTGGAGGAATTTTTGGGGTTTGGCTCAGAGGTGCCCACGGAACACATAATGAAGGTAACAAAGCTTCTCCAGAATTGGACAGCAGGGCTCCATGGGGTTGCCACATGGCACGGTGCAGGACCTCCCATGGCCCAGAGGATTACCATACAGAGGATCGTGAACTTTGACCACGAAAAGGCCCTTGTTAAGGAGGCCTTAAATATCCTGGATAAAGGCGCAAACTAGGGACCTATGAGGTAGTGTGCCTGTGTTAGGGCACTACCTCATATACCTGGCATGGGGTCTTGCTGATAAGCCTTCCACCTTTTGGGGTTACCACAAATACACTTTCCACCCCTGCCCCAAATCCCTCTTTAAAGACCAGTTTTGGCTCCAGAGCAAATGTCATACCCTCTTCAAGGCAAATCTTATTGCCGGCACTTAGTATGGGATATTCCACCAGCTCAACTCCTATGCCGTGCCCGATAAATCTGGTCTTATAGGGTTCAAGGCCCAAAAACTCCTCTTCATATCCCAGCTTCTTTGCCTCTCTCTGGGCAAGATCAAACAACAATGCTATCTCAAGGCCTGGTACTGCCTTTTCAATTACCTTGTTATGGATCTCAATGGCTGCAAGGGAGGCATCCTTTGCCCTCTTTGGCATAGGGCCTATGGAAAACATCCTTGTTTCATCAAAGTGATACCCGTTCAAATTTAGGCCCAGATCTATCATGATTGGTTCTTCCCTTTCAATCCTCCTTGCCCCAGCACCACAGGGAAATGCTGGTGAGGTGCCAAGACCACTCATGGGCGAGTCCAAAACACCTATCAGGCCTGTATTTGGGCCACTAAGTACATGCCAGGTATACCCCTCTGTGAGGTAGTCCCTCACCCTCAGTTTTCCTGCATGGCCATGGGACCTTGCAAAGACCTCAAAGATGGCGGCAAGCTCCATCTCCATTAAGCCAGGCCTGATGTGCTCCTCTATGTACTGGAAGGTCCTTTTGGATAGTAGCGCCGCCTCCTCCATCTGCTCAATCTCCCAGGCCGACTTGCACATCCTGCATCTGTATATAATGGGTGAGGTGTCAATGATTTCCTTTGCGGCCATAAGCTCCTGAAAAAAAAGGACCTGATTGTATGGCATCACATCTAGGCAGAGGCCAAGCCTATGAAAGGACCTGCCTGTATAATCCCATATTATCTGGGGGATCTCCTTGGGGGAATTATAGGTAACAATATCTCGTATGGGAGACTCAAACCTTGCCCTTTCAGGTAGGCTCCTTATCATAAGAATCGGTTTAAAACCTGGGCCCACAAACAAGACCCCTCTTTGGGCAGTTCCTGTGAAATAAAACAAATCAGGTCTGTGTATGATCAAGGCCCCATCCAGTTCGAGCCCTTCCACAAGGATCCCAAGTTTACTTATCCTGGAGATTATTTCCTCTGGGGGTACGAGAAATCCTGTCTGAAATTGCCTTGTGTTGACCATGGAATACTGTTATCCTTTCAATAAATAGCCTTTATCTAATGGCAAAGTTAATAAAAAGAGAGACTTTAGCATGTTAACGGAATTGGGATTGGTGGAAAGGGTTGAAAGAGACAAAGCCATTATCCTCATCTCCAGAGGGGGGCATTGTGAGGCCTGTACTGAAAAAGGCACCTGCGGAATGGGCACAGCTAAGGAATACAGGATAGAGATTAAAAATAACCTGGGCCTTAAAGGTGGTGAGAGGGTAGAGGTGAGTCTTCCCACTGGGTCGGTACTTTGGTTGGTTTTTTTGGTATACCTGATACCTGTGCTCTTGATGCTCACAGGTGCTGGCCTCGGTTATCTCTTGGCAGGGGACTTTGGCATGGATCAGACCAAGGCATCCATCCTCCTTGCCCTTTTGGGCCTGCTCCTTCCTTTCATACCCCTGAGGATCTTGGACAAAAGGGCAAGGAATTCACCAAAGTATTCCCCTCAAATCACCAAGGTCATGCCACCTTCCTGTAACATATGAGCCCGCACTGCAGGCACCTCTTGGCCTCTTTTAGGGCCTGCTCCTCAGTGAATCCCAGTTCTATCTCCAGATCAGGGTTGTTTATCTGATCCGCTACTGGCCTAACAGGCATAATCTCCCTCTGGCTCTTGTTGATGGGTACAAGCTCCTTTGCATCCAGCACCAGGGTATCTTTGGTTATCATAAAAGGAGGTGGCTCCACAGCCTCACCAGTGATGTACTTTTGAATAGTGGTGGCAAGCCTCCTTCCTTGGCCAATGGCCTCCACCACTGCCCTATAATCCACCACAGCCTCTCCTGGCCTAAATAAACCATAGCCCTCTTCTGCCTTAGGGCTTGGATATGGATAGATTGTGCTCCACCAGCCCCTGTATCTTTCATCCCCTGGCATTGGCACATAGACCAGTTCAGGGAACCTTCCTGTGGCAATCAAGAGGCAGTCTGCCTCCATCACAAAGGCCTCCCCCCCTGACCTCACCTCCAGCTGGTTAAGCTTGTCCTCATTGCCAGTAAGCCTCAAGACAACGGTCTTGTCCAAGACCTTTATTCCCTTCTCCATGGCCTCCTTATATACAGGAAGCTCCCTTATTTCATCCTGAAGGGATCTGTATATTACTGTGACACTTTGGGCGCCCATGGAACTAAGGGCCATTGCTGCCTCCAGCCCCAACTTTCCACCCTCCAGTATCACCACATGATTACCTGGGAGTGAGGCCTTGCCTTCTTTATGACTTAACATGAACTGGGTCAAAAGCCCGATACCAGGCAAGGGGCTTTGCAGGTCTCCTAAAAATAGTCTGGTACTCAAAAGGCTATCCCATCCTCCAATGGCAATGGCCACGGCCTTGTATCCCTGGCTCAGGAGTCCATGAACTGTGATATCCTTTCCCAAGGCCTTTGAGGTCTGGGCCTCTACCCCGGCATCCAGGATCCCTTGGATCTCCCAATCTAACACCTCTTTAGGTAGCCTGTTTTGTGGGATCCCATACCTCAAGAGACCTCCCAAAAAGGGTTTTGCCTCGTAGACAACAACCTCATTTCCAAGCCTATTTAAGAAATATGCGCAGGTGAGCCCCTCTGCTCCACCCCCAATCACGGCCAATTTGTGGCCAGTACTGGGTGCCCTTGGTATCTGGATCCTCATCCCTGATCTCATTTCATAGTCTGCCACAAACCTCTTTAAGGGATTTATGGCCACTGCCTCATCCACAAGATTACGTCTGCACACATATTCACAGGGATGCACACAGATCCTGCCGCACACCAGTGGAAAGGGATTTCTCTCTTTTATGGTCTGTACAGCATCCAGGTACTTCCTCTGGGATATGAGGCGGATGTACTGGGGGATGTCAATGCCAGCTGGACAGGCCCTCTGGCAAGGCGTGGAACACTCTGTTAATACCCACTCGTGTTGCACTCTCCTGGAATTGGAAGTAAGGGTAATAATCCCCCTGGGACAGACCCTGGTACAGGTCCCACAACCTGTGCATTTTTCTTTATTTACCACAGGGAGTTGATCTGGCCCCATACTCAAGGCACCAAAGGGACACTCCCTTACACAGGTACCAAGGCCAAGGCAACCTATGGGACATACCTTGGAGCCCCCACTGAGCAATGAGGCTGCCCTACAATCCTCAAGACCACCATATATATGTTTTAGATCAGCCTCTTTTACCCCGTAGGTACAGTTTACCCTTGCCAGGTCAGGCTCTTTTTCTGTGACTGCGACCCCTAAAATCCTGGCTATTGTGGCTATGACCTCTTTGCTTGCAGCAACACAGGCATTGGGTGGTGCCTTTCCAGCCACCATGGCAGCAGCACTGGCAGCACATCCGGCATAACCGCAGCCACCACAATTGGCCCCTGGGAGGGCCATCTCCACCTCTTCAATCTTGGGATCCACATATACATAAAAGACCTTGGAGGCTATGGCAAGGCCGGCACCGGCCAATAGACCAAGCCCACCCATTATGATCAGTCCTTCAATCATTGAACCCTCCTAAACCATACCTTTAAATGCCAGGAAGGATAGGCTCATTATCCCGGCAGTGACAAGTCCTATGGAGACATCCTGCAGTGGCCTTGGGACAGGTGCCAACAGGATCCTTTCCCGCACACCTGCAAAAAGCACCAAGGCCAGGCCAAACCCGACGGAATATAAAAATGATGATAACAGGCTTAGAAAGAAGTTATATTCCTCTTTGATATTTATGAGGCAGACACCCAGCACAGCGCAATTGGTGGTTATAAGGGGCAAAAAGATACCCAAGGCAGTATAAAGGGCTGGGATGTTCTTCTTTAAAAACATCTCCACCAGCTGCACCAACGAAGCAATTACAAGGATAAAGGCAAGTGTCCTCAAATATTCCACCTTGTATGCCTTTAACACAAATCTCTCCACGATCCAGGTAACCGCACCGGCTATTATGAGGACAAATACTACTGCCATGGCCATACCAATCGCAGTCTCTAACCTCTTACTGGTACCCAAGAAAGGACAATTCCCTAGATATTGGGCCAACAATATGTTGTTCAAAAAGAGCATACTTATCATTAGCACAAAATAATCACTTACCTGCATTGCCACCCCCTATTTCTTAAACAGGTTCATGATGGCCAGCATGAGCCCCAGGCATACAAATGCCCCAGGGGCCTGTATCATGAAGGTAAAAGGCATAAAGCCTGGTCCAAAAACAGGGTGTCCCCAAAAGGTCCCTGCCCCTAATATCTCCCTAATGGTGGACAGGGCAGTTAAGGACAAGGTAAAACCCAGGCCCATACCAAGGCCATCAGCTATACTTGCAGCCACTCCATTTTTACTGGCAAAGGCCTCTGCCCTACCCAACACTATGCAATTTACCACTATCAGGGGTATAAAGATCCCCAACTTTTCAAACAGGGAATAGGTATATGCCTGCATTAGGAGCTCCACTACTATTACGAAGGCGGCTATCACCACTATATAACAGGCTATCCTCACATCCCTTGGTATAACCTTACGAAAAAGGGATATCAGGATATTGGAACACACAAGTACAAAGGTCAGAGCAATACCCATTCCCACTGCACCATCCACAGACTTGGTAACGGCCAGAGTTGGGCACAAACCCAGCACAAATCTGAAGGGCGGGATCTCATCCCACAGGCCCTTTGTAAACTCCCTCACCAGAGTTGCCATAGGGACCTCCTAAACACCTTGTAGATTCTTCAAGATATCCCCTTTAAGGGACTTATAGATAGATATGGCCTCTTCCACGGCAGCACATACACCCCTGGATGTAATTGTGGCACCACTTAAGGCATCCACATCTCCACCATCGGCCTTTACCTTGAAGCCTTTGTCCAACCCGGCACCTTTGAACTGGCCCTTGAAAGATCTGTCCGTCTTTGCAAGGGCGCCCAGACCAGGGGTCTCGCTATGGGTTGTAACGGCAATGCCCAGGAGCTTATCTGTCTCCACATCAATACCCACTATCACACCCATCTTTCCTCCAAAACCCTTCCCATAAACCTCAAAGGCAATGGCCTTGGGCTTGCCGTCAAACTTGCCCACAAAAAACTGCATCTCTTGTTCCTTTTCCTTTAACGAGATCTTAAACCTATCCTTTAGAGGATCATTGCTACAACCCTCCATTATCTCCAGAACAGCTGGGCCTTTGAGATATTGCAGTTGCTGGGTCTCTATCCTCTCCCTGGTGACTGCCTCCAGTAAGGACAAGAGCCCCCCTGCCACTGCTGAGAACAAAAACACGGTCAAAAAAAGTTTAAAGATCCGTATCATCCTATCCCCCTTTGCCAAAGGCCTTTGGCCTTATCTTGTCCAATATGGGATGAAATACATTGGAAAGGAGTATGGCAAATACTACTCCTTCAGGATAACCGCCTATATTCCTGATCAGGACAGTCATTACCCCTGCAATGGCACCATACACAAGCTTGGGTATAAGGTTCACTGGGCTGGAAGAATCTTCAGTGACCAAGAAAAAGGCACCGATCATAGTGTATCCTGCCAGCAGATGGAATATGGGATCTACATATTTATTGGGATCTGCCAGGTTGAATATCCAGGATGTGATAAATACTGACACAAGGTACATAAGGGATATCTCCCATTTTATGAAACCCCGCAGCGCCACATATACACCACCGACTATCAACCCCAGGTTAAAGGTGGTGCCAATACCTCCAAAATGGTCACCAAGGAGGAGGCCCAAATAAGAAAACTCCTTTGCTGCCTTCAGACCACCAAACTTGGCAGCATTTAGGGGGTCCACAGGGTAAAAACCCACATTGAAGTTGGCATAAGCCCCTGTGAAGTCCAAGACTGACCTCCATGACAGATAAACAATGGCAAAAGAAAGCAATACGGGATTCACAGGGTTGCAACCCAATCCACCGTAGATCTGCCTACCCACTACCACAGCAAGGAAGGTCCCCAGTATCACAAGCCACCAGGGCGCTGTTGCAGGCAACAACATACCAAAAAGCATACCCATAAGGGCAGAGGAGCCGTCACTTAGTCTCATTGGCCTCTTAGTAGCCAAGCTAAAGAGCCATTCCCAACCCATGGCACTGGATACAGAAAGTGTTACCACCCCCAGGGCAAAAGGGCTATATTTAAGCAACCCAAAGAGTGTAGCAGGCAGGCATGCAATAAAGAGATTCCAATACCTCTCAGAAGGGCTTGCCCCACAATGGATAAAAGGAGGGTGTATCGCTACTATAGGCCTATGCGTTAGCATCTGTCTCCTCCTTTTCCTTTATCAGTTGCCATTCATACTTTCCTAACATTATGTAGTGAAATATCGGGATCTTTGCCACACACACATACGTACACATTCCGCACTCCATACATGATAACAGGTCAAAATTTTTAACTGCATCTTCATATCTTCTATTCTGAAGGTATCTAATAAGCATATTTACAGGCAACCTGGAAGGGCATATCTTTACACACTCACCACAATTAATACATTGGTGATCTACAAATTCTGGTATATCCTCTTCCGGTATCAGAAATACTGAACACGTATGAGATAATGTGGGATGATCTAAACTAAAAAGAGGCAAGCCTTTTAGCAAACTATTTATTGCAATAGCTCTGTAGTTTTCAGCCCTAATAGATTCAAGGATATGCGTAAAAGGCATCCCAATCTTGGCATTTGCAAATTTTGGCTTGGAACCATTTTCAACTATAAATAAAGGTCTAATTATATCCACGCTCTTTCTAAAAAGTACCTGCCCCAAAACAATCAAATGATTGATATCCAACCATGCCATCCCATAATCAAGTAATCTCTCACGGCTACTGATCTCTTTCCCACTAATTTGCTTTATTATCATCTGGGGCAATGAGTGTGGATAAGCAGGCACTATCCTTACCTGTTCCATACCTGGTGTGTCCAAAGTTATACTACCATCCTCAGGGAGTACCACCACCTGCCTGTTGGCCAATTCCTTCAAAAATGAGATTGCCTCGATGATCTCTTTATGGAACTCCTTGATAAAGACCTGGCTTCCAAAGGTGAAGGGGTCTTCATCCATAAGGGATATGTAAATTACATCCAGTTTTCTGTTGCTTGGCATCACAGAGAACTTAAGTTCTCCAGGTAATAAATTTATGTAATTGAGAATTCTTTCTGGATCCTTTGTTGCCAAGACTGTTTCCATATCCTGGCTGATTTGCTCCTCATCATCTTTCTCTAAAACAATTTCAGTATATTGCCTGTTTAGATAACCCTTTACCTCGCCCACTGATACAATAGATCCAGTAAAGGGGGATACAAAGACCTCAAGTCCATCATTTCTTACGATCTCCCCTGTTTTAAATCTCATTCCTGGCCTTAGAGAGCCACTGCCAAGCTCCCTAACCCAAATTTTATTTATCTTTGGAGGTATTATGTTCACCTTCTGGACCTCAAGACTCACCTTTGAAGGCAAAAGCGGTTTTTGCCAAAAATGTACAAAACTCTTTTGGACCATGACTTTCTCTCCACTTATCCTCTAAAAGAAGTAAACATGGCACTCAGCACATTTTACAGGGCCACTACCGCCTTCTTCATGACAACCCTTACACTGCTTATGCATGGCATCTGCCCTTTTGAGTTCTTGTTCACTCTGCCTGGGATGGCATTCTGTGCACCTTGCAGGGTCATTTCTTCTATCTTTTTCCCAAGTATGATGGCATGTCTCGCAAGATATGCCATAACCATTATCTGAGTTATGATTTTGATGAGTAAAAAGGACATTACCACCTATGTTGTAAAACATAATTCGTAGTGGAACTTCAGGTTTTCTCATTGAGGAATATACATAACTAACAACACCAATGATAAACAAAAGGACCATAAACACATAAACATACTTATTATTCTTCTCTTTAGCCATTGTCTCCCTCTTTTGAAACAAGGTTTTTTCCTAATTAGCAAACAACAATTTAGTTCCGAAATAAAATTGCCACAATTTTAGCCAAGTGTTGCTTATATAAAACCTTTACCTTCAATGTCAAGGCAATTTCACCCCTGGCAAAGGACATGGAGGCATTTATCGCCCTGAAAATAGAAGCATATTTCCCAGGGCAGTTCTTCAGGTTGTATTTGAGAAAGAGTTCTGGTAAGGGTAGCCTATGGAGAGGGTAGCGGTCATAGAACTGGGGAGCTTTACCTTCCGATGTCTGGTTGTAGAGGTCCAGGGCGAGGACTTTTTGGTCCTCTTTAGGGATAGGGCCTATGTAAACCTCGCTGCTGGCCTTAAAGAAGGCAGAGGTGAGTTACCTTTGGCCTATTTTAGAGGGGCAATCTCCGCTATACTAAAGTTCAAAGCCAGGGCACAGGACCTTGGCTGCAAAGAGATCTTTGCCATAGCCACAGGTGTTATAAGGAGTATGGGAGGGGCAAAAAAATTCCTGGATGAAATAAAGAAGGCCACCAATATCAAACCCATCATAATAACCGGAGAAAAAGAGGCCCAATTAAGCCTTAAGGGCGCCTTGTGGGGACTGGGAAGAAGGCAAGGCTCCTTTTGCGTCTTTGACATAGGAGGGGGTTCCACAGAGCTTGGTTTTTGGCTCCAAGGTAGTACTTACTTTTTTACCATCCCCTTGGGTGCAGTCACCTTGACAGACTCATATCTGGGGGATCTTCCCAGTGGATCAGATATTGAATTGGCAAGGCAAAGGGTCCTACAAGAATTATCTCATTTTAAGGCCCCTCACCATCAAGAGCTTATAGGAACCGGTGGCACCATGATAAGTCTTGCTGCCCTAAAAAAGGGCATAATGATTGGGGATATCACACCAGAATCAATAAATGGAACCAGGCTTTTTGGAGCCGAGATCAAGGAATATGCTATAAAGCTCTCAAATATGAGCTTACAGGAAAGGGCAGTGCTACCTGGATTAAACCCTCATAGGGCCAGACCCATACTGGGGGGTATTGCAATATTGGGTTCCATATTAGAATATCTGGGCCATGATCAGGTAATTGTTAGTTTTTTTGACCTGATGGAAGGTGCTATTATCACTTATTTGCAAGGAGAGGGACATGAATTTAGATGAGATCCCCATGGGATATACCTTTGATGACCTTTTACTTATCCCTGCCTATTCAAGCATCCTGCCCACAGAGGTGGATGTGAGAACCAGGCTTACCAAGAACATAAACCTGAACATACCCCTGGTGAGTGCTGCCATGGACACCGTTACCGAATCTGAGACTGCCATAACCATGGCCAGGCAAGGTGGCATTGGCATCATCCACAAGAACATGTCCATAAAGAGGCAGGCCCTGGAGGTGGAAAAGGTCAAAAAGTCTGAAAGTGGGATGATTGTGGATCCAATTACTGTGGAGCCTGAATGCAAGCTGAGTGAAGTGCTCCACATTATGGAAAAATATAAGATATCAGGGGTACCTGTGGTAAAGGGGGAAAGCCTGGTGGGTATAATTACCAATAGAGACTTGAGGTTTGAGACAAACCTGGAGCAACCTGTGGCCAATGTCATGACAAAAGACAACCTGGTCACTGCCAGGGAGGGCATTACCCTGGAAGAGTCCAAGGCCATACTCCACGAAAAGCGCATCGAAAAGCTCTTGGTAGTGGATGAAAAGGGCAGACTAAGGGGACTGATCACCATCAAGGACATAGAGAAGATCAGAAAATACCCCAATTCTTGCAAGGATAAATTGGGAAGACTAAGGGTGGGGGCTGCAGTGGGTGTTGGGCCTGATCTGAAAGAGAGGGCAGAAGCACTGGTTGCTGCCCAGGTGGACGTGCTGGTCTTAGACAGTGCCCATGGCCACACCAAGAACATTATTGAGGCCCTGGAGTATCTCAAGGCCACCTACCCCCATGTGGATGTAATAGCCGGGAATGTGGCCACGTATGAGGGGGCAAAGAGCCTGATTCTGGCAGGCGCTGATGGAGTAAAGGTGGGGGTTGGTCCTGGTTCCATATGCACCACAAGGATTGTTGCCGGAGTGGGTGTCCCCCAGATGACAGCCATATTTGAGGCAGTAAAGGCCGGTCGGGAATTTAATGTCCCCATTATTGCAGATGGAGGCATCAAGTACTCAGGGGACATAACCAAGGCACTGGCAGCAGGGGCAGAGTCTGTTATGATTGGCAGCCTGTTTGCAGGTACTGAAGAATCCCCTGGTGAGACCATACTCTATCAGGGCAGGACCTACAAGGTCTATAGAGGCATGGGTTCCTTGGAGGCCATGAGAGAGGGTAGCGCTGATAGATATTCCCAGAGTTCAAAGGAGGACACCTCAAAATTAGTGCCAGAGGGTATTGTGGGCAGGGTCCCCTATAGAGGCCCTTTAGCAGACACTATCTTTCAGTTAGTGGGTGGTCTAAAATCAGGTATGGGTTATCTGGGCTGCAAGGACCTTCCCACACTCCAATCCAGCGCTAAATTTATCAGGATAACAGGGGCTGGGCTTAGGGAGAGCCATGTCCACGATGTGATCATCATAAAAGAGGCCCCTAATTACAGGATCGAATCAGAACTTGTTTAGGTAGGACCAATGACAAGTAATGCCAGAAACATGGTGCTTATATTGGATTTTGGCTCCCAGTACACCCAGCTCATTGCCAGGAGGGTAAGGGAATTAAGGGTTTATTCTGAGATATGGCCCTGTAATGTGAATTTGGACAAGATCATAGATCTGTCTCCAAAGGGATTGATTTTATCAGGTGGGCCCTCCAGTGTATATGACCAAGGGGCTCCCCTGGTGGAGAGAAAGCTTTTTGATCTTGGTATACCCATACTTGGAATTTGCTATGGTATGCAACTCATTGCCTATTTGTTGGGTGGCAGGGTAAAGGCAGCACAGGACAGGGAGTATGGGGAGGCCAGGGTATTTTTGAGGCAAAAGGGACCACTTTTTGAAGGCATCCGTGATGAAGAGGGCCTATTGGTATGGATGAGTCATGGAGACACAGTGGAGGAGGCACCTTTAGGATTTGTAGTATATGCCCAGAGCCCAAACACACCAGTGGCTGCAATGGGAGATGAGACCAGAAGTATATTCGGGGTCCAATTCCACCCTGAAGTGGCCCATACCCCCTCTGGGGTGTCCATACTCAGAAACTTTGTATTTGGGGTCTGCAGGTGCGCACCCACCTGGACCATGTCCTCCTTTGTTCAAAACGCGGTAGCGGATATAAGAGCAAAGGTGGGAGATAGTAAAGTGATCTGCGCCCTCTCAGGGGGAGTGGATTCTTCTGTCACTGCTGTGCTTGTGCACAGGGCGGTGGGGAACAACCTTACCTGCATATTTGTAGACAATGGCCTACTAAGAAAGGATGAAGGCAGAAAGGTTATAAATCTCTTTCAGAACCTCCTGGGGATCAGGATCAAGTTTATAAATGCAAGCAGACATTTTCTAAGGGCGTTAAAGGGAGTTACAGACCCTGAGAGGAAGAGGAAGATAATCGGCAGAGAGTTCATTAGAGTCTTTGAAAAAGAGGCAAAGAAGATAAAAGGCGCCAGGTTCCTTGCACAGGGGACCCTTTACCCTGATGTAATAGAGAGCACATCTTTTAAGGGACCCTCTGCCACCATCAAGACCCATCACAATGTGGGAGGGCTCCCAAAGGTGATGAAGCTGGAATTGCTGGAACCTTTGAGGGAATTATTCAAGGACGAGGTAAGGCAGGTGGGGAGAGAACTTGGGCTACCCAACGAACTCATTGTAAGACATCCTTTCCCAGGCCCTGGCCTTGCAGTTAGGATCTTAGGGAACATCACAAAGAAAAGGCTTGAGATCCTGAGAGAGGCAGACGAGGTGGTTATTGAAGAGATATCCAAGGCAGGGCTTTATGAGAAGGTCTGGCAGGCCTTTGCCGTGCTTCTCCCAATAAAGACAGTGGGGGTAATGGGGGATGAGAGGACATACGAGCACGCAATTGCAATAAGGGTGGTGGAAAGCCAGGATGCCATGACAGCAGATTGGGCACGACTGCCCTTTGACGTATTGGGAAGGATTTCCAACAGGATCATAAACTCTGTAAGGGGGGTAAACAGGGTGGTCTATGACATATCCTCCAAGCCTCCAAGCACCATAGAGTGGGAGTAAGAATATTTAATCTAGGACCTATACCACAGGGTTGAGTACTGGAGACAAACATGTTTGGTTGGTTTGGCAAGAAAAAAGAAGGGCAAAATAAAGAAACAGAACAAGGGCAAAAAGGCCTGTTTCAGAGACTTAAAGAAGGGCTAAAGAAGACCAGGGCCGCCATATCCGATGGCATAGAATCTCTTGTGGCGGGGAAAAGAGAAATAACAGAGGAGCTCTTGGATGAGCTGGAAGAGGTATTATACACCGCAGACTTAGGAGTCCCCACCACCACTGAACTCTTAAGAAAGGTAAGGGAACGGGTGGCAAGGAAGGAACTCAGTGACCCTTCCAAACTGAAACAGGCACTAAAGGAACTTATAAAAGAATTCTTAACCGTGCCTTCATCAGGGATACAGAGCCCTGCTATCAATGACCAGAAGCCCTATGTAATTTTGGTAATCGGTGTAAATGGCGTGGGAAAGACCACCACCATTGGTAAGATAGCCCACCATGTCAAAACAGCTGGCCACAAACCCCTCCTCGTTGCAGGAGATACCTTCAGGGCAGCAGCCATAGAACAGCTGGAGATCTGGGGTGAGAGGGTGGGGGCCCCTGTGATAAAACAAAGACCTGGGGCAGATCCCTCTGCCGTGGTCTTTGATGCCTTAGAGGCTGCCATTAGCAGGGGATATGATGTGGTAATAGCAGATACAGCGGGCAGACTACACACCAAGTACAACCTCATGGAAGAACTCCAAAAGATACACCGGGTTTGCAAAAAGAAGATCCCCCAAGCTCCTCATGAGGTTCTACTGGTGTTAGATGCTACAACAGGACAAAACGCCATCTCCCAGGCAAAGACCTTTAAGGAGGCAGTGGGTGTAACAGGTATAGTGCTCACAAAATTAGACGGAACAGCCAAAGGCGGAGTGGTTGTGGCAGTGGCCAAGGAATTAGGCATACCAATAAAATGGATAGGCATCGGTGAGAAATTGGAGGATCTAAGACCCTTTGACCCCGATGAATTTGTGGAGGCCATATTTGACTAACGACAAGGTGCACATCTTTAAAAAAATAATCAACTGGGGGGACCTGGATTCTCTAAAGATAGTCTTCTACCCCAGGTATTATGAATGGATGGACAATGCAGGCCATATGTTTTTCCACAGCATAGGCCTAAATATGTGGAAGCTCTGGGAAGAAAGGAAGATACTATTTAGCCTCATAGAAACAGGGTGCAAATATAGAAGGCCTGGCAGATACTTCATGGAGATAGAGATAAGGACGTATTTGTCTGAGCTTAAGACCAAGGCCCTCACCCTCTCCCACGATGTCTATGACGATTCTGGAAAGCTCCTGTTGGAAGGCTTTGAAAGAAGGATCTGTGTTGACACCAGCAATGACAGCCACTTTAAATCGAAAGACATACCTTATGATATATATCAAGTGCTAAAACAATATTTAGTAGACTAAGTTATGGCCTCCAGATAACACCATGGCCCACAGGCCTTGAGAAGAAACGAGAGTGGACAGGACACTTGCACATAAGCAGGAAAAACATGTTTCTGTTTAAGCCTGACTCATCGTTTAAGGTCTCGAAGTTTCCACCGCCTTTAACTATAACCAGGTCGGATTGCCTAAACAAATCTTTCAGCTCATTAGAACATCTATCAACCTTGGTTCCAGGTAAAGGTCCGTTGATCCCGTTCTCGATCACCTTTGCCACTTGGTTTAGTCCAATGGCAATGGCATCATTGTATGTAATGTCGTTTAAGGTTGGATGACTCCTAACCACATAGGAGATTTCACATGGGTTCACCGCTCTTATAACCTCTATTAGTAGCTTGTCCAGGATTGCCTCACAGGAATTGTCACCAATGTAAAGTATTTTTCTTGCCGATAAGAGCCCACTTTTGAGCTCACTTAATAACTCCTCATCCACAGGAAGATTTATGGCGTTACAAAACAAGTCTTCATCTAAGTTGTCCAGGTGGGCCCCTACCATCACATCTATGGTATTACCCATAATTGCAAGCTTTATAGCTATTGATAGAGAATCCTCGTAAGTTATAACCCTGGCTTTTAATCCTTCATAAACTTTCACAAGGAGATTGTTCGTATGTTGCTTTATATCGCTAAATAAATCACTACTACCAAATTCATCCCTCAGATATATTATTGCATCTTCAACAAGCTCTGCACTGGTAAGCTCCCAAAGATTCTCACGGGATAGAAGGTTAATTGCCATCTTCTGATATATTGTCTTCATAGCCCCATCAGATAAGTTAAGCGACCTCATCCCTGTTAGAGCCATCTTTAAAATACACGGAATACAATCTTCTTCTATCTTCACTTCTGCTCACCTGCCCTATCACGGTAATCTTCTAAAGACACTCTTTTGTATTAACAGTCCTTAAAATAATGGTACTTGTCAAGTTTTTTGTTGGAAGCATCTTAGGCGCTCTCATCGATATTTTCCTTATGTTGGCATTTTGATAGATGGTCCTTCATTGAACTATTGTTTTTTCATGTGTTTTGTCATTTATTTCCCTCACTCATGCTTTTTATTTTGTCTTATGCGGATTATTCTACAAAGCAAATAACTCTTCTAAATTCCAGCTAAAAATACTGGAATCTCTAATGTTTCTCATCACTTTATTGGGAAAATGACAGTTCTTTTTTATAGCGGATCGCCAATACCTTACCTGTCCCTTCCAGGGGACCCCTTGTAATTTCAACCATTAATGTCATTTCACAACAATTATCTCTTTGGAGCGCAGAGAGAAATCCTGCCACTTAAAGCACCCACCCCTAATCTTCTTCCACCGCCTTGTCATTACCAGCGAAGCGAGAAATCCGCAATTTTTCGGCGAACCCCTTGCTACCACTAGCACACCCACCATCATTTCCACAAAACCCTCTATCATTTCGGCCCCCTATGTAATTTCGAGTCACCCGCCCGTCATTTCCACCCACCTCCCGTCATTTCACCCCCACCCTGTCATTTCGAGCGAAGCGAGAAATCCGCCGTTTCGAGCGAAGTGAGAAATCTTGTAGTTTGCAGTACAGGGCTGACCTTGTAG